>OGDJ01000436.1_pt1 | contig 27216 bp, 23 predicted proteins | sample 1570401 | NCBI WGS metagenome assembly OGDJ01 (sample SAMEA2582185, study PRJEB24529) | metagenome | biome: Human gut stool | place: China | collected 2011
CATATAAGGTTGAGCTAATGCGTTAATCTCTTGTGACAAACACTGCATTTGCACCGTCAACTCATCTTGCTTTTCTTTTAGCTTTAATAGGCGTTCCACTAACTCGTGTTTCAGCAGCTTTTGTGCCATAATAAAATCCCTATCGAGTTAAAATTTCAATAGGGATTTTAAGGTTTTTAATCGGTTAAATCTTTGTGCAACTGCTACATAATACCGATAAATTTGACCGCACTTTTTTATTTTATCCCCTTGGATGAAATCTTTCATGAAGGTGTTTCAAGCGTTCTTTAGCCACATGAGTATAGATTTGCGTGGTGGAGAGATCGCTGTGTCCGAGGAGCATTTGCACAACACGGAGATCCGCACCATGATTCACCAAATGTGTTGCAAAGGCATGACGGAGAACGTGTGGAGATAGCGCATCCGTATCGATTCCTGCTAACACGGCATAATGCTTTATACGATGCCAAAAGGTTTGGCGAGTCATTTGCTGAGCCCGTTGACTTGGAAAGACCACATCAGAACTTTGTCCATTGAGCAAAATAGGGCGACCGTAAAGTACGAATTGTCGCACCCAAAATGCGGCTTCTTCTCCCATGGGTACGATGCGTTCTTTGTTACCTTTACCAATCACACGCACGACACCTTGTTGTAAATTCATATTCTCAATAGTGAGCGTGACCAATTCCGTGACACGTAATCCTGTAGCATACAACAATTCCAACATAGCTTTATCGCGTAACTCGAGCGGAATTTCTACATCTGGCGTATTTAATAAATCCGTGACTTGTTGCTCGGTTAAATATTTAGGTAAGCGGCTTGGTAATTTAGGTGAGCTCAGTACAGCACTCGGGTCATCAGTACGATACTTTTCACGGTATAAATATTGGAATAGTTTCCGCATTGCACTTAACATTCGTGCAGTGCTGGTGGCTTTGTAGCCTTGCTCTAAACGGCCGCCTAGAAATTGTTGCAGATCTAAGGGTTCGAGAGTTTCGAGGGATAAATTTTGTTTATCCAGCCAATCACAAAGTGCGGTCAAATCGAGACGATAAGACTGCACGGTGTTTTCTGACAATCCTTTTTCGATCCAATATTCATTCAAGAACAAATCGACTAGCGTAAGGTTATTCATGTTTATACTCTATGTATCAAAAAAGCTTTCACGCCACGTGGAGTGATAAATAACCCAATGAAAGCAAAGGCGGCCATTAAACTAAAGGCATAAACTGGCGAAATTGGATAAAGTACGCCAGAAAGCGCAGTGAAAATCGCAATGGCTGCACATCCCGCCAAGGCATTGTATAAGCCTTGTAATTTCGCAATATGGGTTTGTGGTTGAGTGGTGATGTAACGCACGGTCGCGTAATGGCCTACGACATAAGTAAGACTGTGAAAACATTGCAGTAAGACAATCTCAACAAAGGTATCGGCATAACCGAAAGCGAGCCAACGCACGATAGCCGCAATACCGGTGAGATAGAAAAGGGCTGTAATGCTCCAGTTTTTGAATAATCGAGTGGAGAAGAAAAAGACCACGATTTCAGCTAATACACTGATTCCCCAAAATAAACCCGCATCGGAAACGGAGTGGCCATGATTTGTCCAAAAAATAGTGCTATATGAGTAATAAGCTGCATGCGATCCTTGAATGAGTGAAATCGCAATAAACAAACGAAGGGTCGTTTTATTTTTCAGTAAGTCTAAAAATCCAACGGAATTTTCGACCGCACTTTGAGGTTCGTCCTGCGGCATTGGGTTCGGATGAAGTAATTGCACAATACAGTAAAAAACGAGTATGCCTGTGATCATCCAAGTAATATATTGCTCACCCACGAGTCCAACAAAATACCCGAATACCATCACACCAACAACAAACGCAAAGGAACCAATTAAGCGCGCTTTGCCATAATCTAAATGAATTTGTTGTTGCCATGTACTGGCAAGGCTATCACCAATCGGCATACCGGCCGCATTCACCATGGAATACAACGCAAGTCCAATAAACAAGAGCCAGAAATTGTGCGACATCAGTCCAATTAAAGCCATTGTAATGGCACTGGCCACGCCTAAATAACGCAACCCATTTACTAAGAGGGAAACGCGTTTTATTAAGCCGGAAAACAAAATACCTCCGCTGAAACGGAAAATGTAGGCACAGGCAAGCAATAAGCCGATGCTTTCTTCGCTATAAGATTGCGTTTTCAACCATGCCGGGAAAAGGGGAAGAAACACACCGTAGGCACAGTAGTAGCCAAAAAAGCTCAAGGCGAGCCAAGTAAAAGGACGAACTTGCATTAGAATAATTTTTCCATTTCTTGTGAGCGTGCCACACAGGCTTGCATCGCTTGTTTAATGATGTTGTTAAATTGATGTTGATTGAACACATTTAATGCGGCTGCGGTGGTGCCGCCTTTTGAGGTAACATTTTCTCGTAACGTGGAAAGCGCAGTCTGTGGGTTTTCAATCACCAGCTTCGCCGAGCCTAACATGGCTTGTTGTACCAACGCACGAGATTGATTTTCATCTAAGCCCATTTCTATTAAGTCTTGTTGCATAGCCTCTAAAAATTGGAAGAAGTAAGCAGGGCTACTGCCAGATGCTGCCGTTACCGCATGCATGTGGGCTTCATTCGTCACCCAAGTGGTTTTCCCTACAGCTGAAAGTAAATCTTCCGCAAAAGTGCGGTCAATTTCAGGTGTGTTTTTATCGGCAAATAAGCCTGTCATGCCTTCACCCACTAATGCAGGCGTGTTTGGCATCACGCGAACAATGGATTTTGCTGTTGGAATGAGTTCGGCTAATCGAGCAGTCGAAATACCCGCAGCAATAGAAATGATTAATTTATCAGAAAAATCAACCGCACTTAATGGCTTGCAAACATCAGCTAGCACTTGTGGTTTTACCGCAAATAACACAACTTGAGATTGAGTGATGGATTGCTTGTTATCCGTAGAAGCCGCGACGCCATATTGCGTAAAAAAAGCACGTTTTTCTTCATTAGGATCATTAACAATAATTTTGTCAGCAGGATAACCTTGTTTTAATAGGCCTAACACAATCGCTTGTGCCATATTGCCACCACCGATGAAGGCAATTAATTTCTGTTGCATCATTTTTTCCCGTGAGTTTATGGGCTACAATGTCGCGTATTTTACCCTATTATGAAGGAAGTGTTACGATGTGGTTTAAAAATTTAATGTCATATAGGCTGACGAAGCCCTTAGATTGGGATCTTAATGAATTACAACGCCAGTTGTCAGATTGTGAATTTCATCCTTGTGGCTCACAAGAGCAAAGTAAATTCGGTTGGACTAATCCCTTGAAAGGCAGTGAATTATTGCATTTTTCTGTCGGTAAACACATTTTATTGGTTGCGAAAAAAGAAGAAAAAATGTTGCCGGCGAATGTGGTGAAACGTGAATTAGATGAACGCATTGAAAGCCTTGAGCAAAAAGAAAACCGTAAATTGAAGAAAACGGAAAAACAAACGTTAAAAGATGATGTGGTGATGAATTTATTGCCGCGTGCGTTCAGTAAAAATCAGCAAACTGCCGTGTGGATTGATACCGAAAATAACCTTGTACATGTTGATGCTGCATCCAGTAAACGTGCAGAAGATGCCTTGGCGTTATTACGTAAATCACTTGGTTCGTTACCCGTTGTACCCTTAGCTTTTGCAAATGAACCTTCGACCATTTTAACGGATTGGATTGTGCAGGAAAAAATCCCCCATTGGTTGGTGGCGTTAGAAGAGGCTGAATTGCGTGGAAGCCAAGAAGACAGCGTGATTCGTTGTAAGAAACAACCTTTAGAAAATGAAGAGATTATAGCTCTTCTACAAGATGGCAAAAAAGTGGTGAGCAAACTCGCATTGGAGTGGGAAGATACGCTGACGTTTGTATTTAATGAAGATTGCACGCTCAAACGTTTAAAATTTGCTGATGCAGTGCGTGAGAAAAATGCCGATATTTTAAAAGAAGACTATGCGCAACGCTTTGATGCTGATTTTGTATTGATGACGGGCATTTTATCTAAACTAACAGAAAACTTACTCGATGAATTTGGTGGTGAGAAAGTCAGATTAGGTTAGTTTAATCATAAAATAAAAAAGGCGAACATGATGTTCGCCTTTTGTTTGTTTAAAAGTGCGGTCAAATTTCCGCACGTTTTTAATTAGTGTGTACTCGTACTGGTTGTCGTACGGTTTGCACGTTTACGATCGTTTTCCGTTAAGAGTTTTTTACGGATACGGATCGATTCAGGTGTGACTTCCACTAACTCGTCATCATCGATAAACTCGATAGCTTGTTCAAGTGTAAATTTCACCGGCGTGGTTAAGACGATGGCATCATCTTTACCTGATGCACGCATATTGGTGAGTTTTTTACCTTGTAAACAGTTTACGGTTAAGTCATTTGTGCGGCTGTGAATACCGATGATTTGACCTTCGTAAACTTCTACGTTAGCTTCGATCATTAATTTACCACGCTCTTGTAAACCAAATAGCGCATAAGCTAATGCTTTACCTGTCGCGTTAGAAATTAATACACCATTTTTACGTTGACCGATTTCACCTGGTTTGATGTCATCGTAGTGATCGAAACTAGAGTAAAGTAAACCAGTACCTGACGTCATCGTCATGAATTCACCACGGAAACCGATCAAGCCACGGCTCGGGATGATATATTCTAAACGTACACGACCTTTGCCATCTGGCATCATGTCACGAACTTCACCTTTACGGATACCTAATGCTTCCATGACAGAACCTTGGTGTTGTTCTTCTACGTCGATAGTCACTTGTTCGTAAGGCTCTTGTTTTTTGCCGTTGATTTCACGGTAGATTACTTTAGGACGAGAAACCGCAAGTTCGTAACCTTCACGACGCATATTTTCAATTAATACAGAAAGGTGTAATTCACCACGGCCAGAAACACGGAATTCATCTGGGTTTGGTGTTTCTTCTACGCGTAATGCCACGTTGTGAACTAACTCTTTGTTTAAACGTTCAAGAATTTGACGAGAAGTCACATATTTACCTTCTTGACCCGCAAACGGAGAAGTGTTTACACAGAAGAACATGGTTACGGTTGGTTCATCAACGGTTAATGAAGGTAAGGCTTCAACGGCGTTGATATCACAAATGGTATCCGAGATATTTAATTCACCTAAACCGGTAATCGCGATGATATCACCTGCGTAAGCAACATCTTCTTCATAACGTTGTAAACCAAGGTGACCTAATACTTGACCGACACGGCCTTGACGAGTTTTACCTTCGCCATCAATGATAGTCACAGGTTGATTTGGTTTGATTGCACCACGTTTGATACGACCGATACCGATAACACCCACATAGCTGTTATAGTCTAATTGTGAGATTTGCATTTGGAATGGGGCATCAAGTTCCACTTTTGGCGGTTCAACGTGTTGAACAATCGCTTCAAATAATGGGGTCATGTCTTCCGCTAATTCTTCGTGTTCAAGACCCGCAACACCATTTAATGCAGATGCATAGATAATCGGGAAGTCTAATTGCTCATCGGTTGCACCAAGGTTAACGAATAAATCAAAGACTTGATCAACCACCCAATCAGGACGTGCGCCTGGACGGTCAACTTTGTTGATAACTACAATTGGTTTTAAACCGTGAGCAAAGGCTTTTTGGGTTACGAAACGTGTTTGCGGCATTGGGCCGTCAAAGGCATCCACGACTAAAAGTACAGAATCCACCATAGAAAGTACACGTTCTACTTCACCACCGAAGTCGGCGTGTCCTGGGGTATCTACGATGTTAATGCGATAACCATTCCAGTTAATTGCGGTATTTTTTGCAAGAATGGTAATGCCACGTTCTTTTTCAAGATCGTTTGAGTCCATTACGCGTTCATCAACATCACCACGCGTTGATTCAAATGTACCAGATTGTTGAAGGAGTTTGTCAACGAGGGTGGTTTTACCATGGTCAACGTGAGCGATAATTGCGATATTGCGCAATTTATTAATATCAATGTCGTTTTTCATTTATTACGTTCTTAAAGTTTAAGTTTTGTAGGGTGGAATTTTAATGCCACCGAATAGTCCAAGTAGTTTGAATTAGTGAGTAAACTCACTCTACGAGAATCTCGAAAGGGCAAAAATTATACACGATATTTCGCTGCTCTGCTATGCCAGGACATAAAATAAATCTTATGAAAAAAGCAAGCGATTGCGTTATAATGCTCTTTTAATTTTATTAAAGATTATACACATAGCAAAATAGAGGACTCCTTATGCCAAATGCAAATGCAATTGCCAACGTATTCAAACTGATCGAAGAGAACGATATTAAGTTCGTGCTACTTCGTTTCACCGACATTAAAGGTAAAGAACATGGTGTTTCTATCCCGGTTAGCCTTGTTGATGAAGATATGTTTGAAGATGGCAAAATGTTCGATGGCTCTTCTGTTGAAGGTTGGAAAACCATTAACAAAGCCGATATGCTTTTAATGCCAATTGCTGAAACTGCAGTAGTCGATCCATTTGCGCAGATCCCAACACTTTCAATTCGTTGTAGCGTTTATGAGCCAACAACCATGCAAAGCTATGATCGTGATCCGCGTTCAATCGCTATTCGAGCAGAAAACTATATGCGTTCAACAGGCGTTGCAGATCAGGCATTCTTTGGTCCAGAACCTGAGTTCTTCTTATTTGATGATGTGCGTTTTGATGTATCAATGAACCGTGCTTCTTTCGCCATTGATGACATTGAAGCCGCTTGGAACACCAATAAAAAATATGAAGGCGGTAACAATGCTTACCGTCCATTGAAGAAAGGTGGTTATTGTGCGGTGGCACCAATTGATACAGCTCATGATATTCGTTCTGAAATGTGTTTAATTTTAGAAGAAATGGGCTTAGTCATCGAAGCTCATCACCATGAAGTGGCAACAGCAGGTCAAAACGAAATTGCAACGAAATTCAACAGCTTAACCTTAAAAGCAGATGAAACACAAATCTATAAATATGTGGTTCAAAACGTTGCCTTAGAACACGGTAAAACCGCTTGCTTTATGCCTAAACCAATTACGGGTGATAATGGTTCTGGTATGCACTGTAATATGTCATTAAGCAAAGATGGCAAAAACATTTTCCAAGGTGATAAGTATGCAGGTCTTTCTGAAACCGCACTTTATTACATCGGCGGTATCATTAAGCACGCTAAAGCATTAAATGCGTTTACCAACCCAAGTACTAACTCATACAAACGTTTAGTACCTGGTTTTGAAGCACCAGTTTTATTAGCTTACTCTGCAAGTAACCGTTCAGCTTCAATTCGTATTCCGGCAGTAACTAGCCCGAAAGCAATCCGTATTGAAGCGCGTTTCCCAGATCCAATGGCAAACCCATATCTTGCATTTGCTGCATTATTAATGGCGGGCCTTGATGGCGTAGTGAACAAAATTCACCCAGGTGATGCAATGGATAAAAATCTTTACGATCTTCCACCGGAAGAATTAAAAGATATTCCAGCAGTCGCGAGCTCGCTAGAAGAAGCATTGAATTCATTAGAAAAAGACTATGAATTCTTAACGCAAGGTGGTGTGTTTACGAAAGACTTTATCGAAGCATTTATTAATATTAAACGTAAAGAAGTAGAACGTTTAAATATGACACCACATCCTGTTGAGTTTGAGATGTATTATGCTTAATTAAGATATAATTGTTTGATTTTTTTATATATAAAAGATATCGCTTTCATGGTGGTATCTTTTTTATTTGTATTAATAATTTATAGTGTTATTACAGTTAACCATTGTTCATTAGGATTATTTAAATTCCCTTGTTAGAGTAGGGGAACTCAGGTAGAATGCAGCAGGTTTGTAGTATGTTCAATTGACATAAAAGGATTAATAATGAATGATAGTCGTTATCAAAAACTAAATGAGTCGGATGAGATTGATTTGGTTGAATTAGTTAAAAATCTGTGGAAGAAAAAACTATGGATTATTTTATCTGCCTTCGTTTGTACCACCATTGCGGCAGGCTATGCTTTTACAGCTAAAGAACAATGGACATCTAGATCTGTAGTAGTTGCACCCAAGGTGGCCAATCTAGGTGATTATTTGTTATTTCGCGGTGAATATGCATCTATTCTGGATATTAAAGATTTTTCACAAGATAAAGTTTCAGAATCAGTATTTAATGACTTTAAAACGGCTTTATTTTCACGTAGTTTGAAAGAGGCATTCTTTTTTCAATCAAAATGGTTTGACACTTATGCTGCTAAGAATGTCAATTCTGAAGAAGCTAGACTAAAACTGTTATCTAATTTGGTCGATAAAAATTTGATTGTTACCGTACCAGATCCTAAAAAAGATCCAAATGCAATTGGTGTGAATGTTAGTTTTTCTGCCGAGACGCCAAAAGAAGCACAGGATGTATTATCAGCTTATATCCAATTTGTAAATCAATGGGTGGTTATTCAAAATAAAAAAGATTTTCTAGCTGATATTAGTGTAGTACGTAGTGGTTTAGAAATACAAAAGAACAAGATTAAGCAGGATGCTGAAAATGCTCGCCAAATTCAATTAGAAAATCTTATAACAGCTTTAGATATTGCTAAATCAGCAGGGATTAAAGATTATTCCAAGTCGTTAAGTGGAAATATAAGTTTACTAGAAGTTTCTCTCGGTGATACACGAGTCCCATCTACTGACTCAAAGTTGAGTGATGGTACATATTTATTTATGCTTGGGGAACAGTATTTGCAAGCTCAAGTTAATACCTTAAAAAATGCGCCTTTAGTTTATCCGTTGAATTACTATAATATTGAAAAACAAGCTAATCTCTTAAGTACGTTAGAGAAAAAAGTGGAGAAAGAAGGTGCTGTTAGCGGATATTATTATTTAAGTGAGCCAGACTATCCTGTGATTAAAGATAAGCCTAAGACATTGTTAATTATTTTGGCCGCCTTTTTAGTAGGTCTTATTTTGTCAATTTTATTTATATTAACTAAAGAATATTATAAGGGTAAAAATGAATAAACTAGTCATAAATCTCTTGGATTCTGTATCTAAAAATTTAATTAATGGAGATAAAATTAATATTTCAGAACTCAAAGAATCAACCATAATGATTACAGGTGCTTCAGGATTTATTGGATCAATGTTAGCTAATTTATTTTTATATCTAAATGAAAAATTTGGCTATAACATTAAGCTAATTCTCAATGTTAGAGATAAATCAAAATTGTCTTTGCTCAAAGGTAATAGCGAGTGCTCTGATTTTATTCAAGTTCTTGAGAAGCCTGTTGAAGATCTAGAACTTGAGGATTTGAATATTGATTATATTTTTCATTTGGCTGCACCAACTCAATCCAAATATTTTGTAGATTATCCAGTTGAAACTGCTGATAGCATAGTTTTCGGTATAAAGAAAGTTTTAGAGCTATCTCGTGTTAATAATGTAAAGAAATTATTAAACTTTTCTACAATGGAAATTTATGGAGATACTGATGATTATACTACCCCACAAAAAGAAGAATCTTTATGTCATTTAGATTTATATAAAGAACGTAGTTCTTATCCAGTATCTAAGAGAATGGCTGAACATTACTGCTATTTGTATAGCAAAGAATTTAATGTAAATGTTGTTTCATTAAGATTAGTCCAGGTTATTGGTCCAGGAGTTAATGTTGATGATAATAGAGTATTTAATCAATTTGCAAAGTCTATTATTTATAATTCTGATATCGAGCTAAATACTGATGGTTCTCAGAAGTTAGCATTTATTCATATTGCTGATTTACTAGAAGGAATCTTTTATGTTTTATTCTCAAATCTTAATGGCGAAGCTATTAATATAATAAATAGTAGTAATTTTGGAGGGGTAGATACTATTAGAAAACTTGCTGAATATTCAGCTAACGTAATAGCTAAGAATAAGATTAAGGTATGCTTTAATATCGATAGTAAGATTAATAAGAAATATATCACCTCAAAAAGGGTTTTAAATTCTGATAAGTTTTATAGGCTAGGATTTATTCCTAAAATTACAATTGAGCAGTCTATGAAAGAACTTGTGTCTTATCTCGTTGAAGAAGGTGTGTAATATGCAGTTATTTAATATCGAAGATGCGAGTTATCAAGAACTAAGAGTTGTACAAGAGAAATTATTAGAATTATTGAAGTTTTATGATTCTTTTTGCAAAAAGCATAATTTAAAATATTGGCTTGCTGGTGGTTCTATGATTGGGGCTATACGCGAGGGAGGAATTATTCCATGGGATGATGACATTGATGTTTTTATGCCAAGGGAAGATTATAAAAAATTTATAGAATTGTTTGAAAATAATAATGTGAATCCTCATTATGCTTTGGCTCAAACAACATCACGAGAAAACTACCATTTTACGTGTATTGGATTACATGACCTCAGAACAACATTCATTAATGAGCACTCAAAAAATGAAGATATAATGCATGGTTTCTATTTAGATATTATGCCCATGGATTATGTCGCAGCTAGTAAATTAGGGCGATTTAAACAAACTATTAGTGCTATTCTATACGATTTATTTATTGTTCAGAGACCTGCAAGAAATCAAGGAAAATTTATGTATTTTTTAACATTAGTAATTTTAGCTAGTGTACCAGGAAGAGCATTTAAATATAGAATTGCTAAATTTTTTGAGAAATTGATGATTATCAATAAGACTGATAAAACAACAAAAATGGTAGAGTTAGTTACAAACGTTAAGGCATTATTCCGATATCATGATTTATCTATTTTTGATAAAACTATTGATGTTAAATTTGAAGATAGTCTTTTCCCTGTACCCGCAGGTTATGATCAGTATTTAAAATCTTGCTTTGGAGATTATATGTCTTTGCCAGATAAAAATTCTAGAAAGCCTAAACATAAGACAGTATTTATTGATACCGAAAATTCATATCTGAATTATAAGGGTATTTATTATTTGAAGGGGGAAAAATAATGAACATTGCGATAATTTTTGCAGGTGGAACCGGACAGAGAATGGGGAATAAAGATATTCCTAAACAATTTCTAAAAGTTAGAAATAAAGAGATCATTATTCATACATTGGATGTATTTGAGCATTCGGGTGATATCGACAAGATTATCTGTGTTTGTTTAGAATCATGGGTAGATTATCTTAGTCAGGCTATAGCTAATAATAATATTACTAAGGTTGTAAAAGTTATTCCTGGTGGCGTTAATCCTCAACAATCCCAATATTTTGGATTGCTAGAAGCTAGTAAGCATTCAAATAGTAAGAATGATGTGGTATTAATTCATGATGGTGTTCGTCCATTAATTGATGAGAAGCTTATTCGCGATAATATTGATATGGTTAAATCAAAAGGTAGTGCAATAACGTATTCGCAAGCAATAGAGACTGTAGTTGAGATTAGAGAAGATGATAATAAAATAATTAATATTCTCGATCGCAAGAAATGTGTTATGGCTAAAGCACCTCAATCTTTTTTATTAAAGAATATTTTGGATGCACATACTAAGGCTATTCAAGATTCTAGATTAGATTTTATTGATAGTGCTTCAATGATGCACTATTACGGTTATCCATTACACCTAGTATTAGGTGATACGACTAATATTAAAGTGACAACTCCTATTGACTATAAAATGCTTAAAGCAATTTATGAAGATTAATTTATGCTTCCATATTATGTTTTTTTTACCTTATTAATTTTTTGTTGTTTCACAGAGGTTTACACAGAAGGTAGAGTAAATAAGCTACTCTATCCTTTTGTTTTTTTTATTTACTTATTCTTCTTTGGTTTTAGAGGGTTTGTTGGTTGGGATGTTATTAATTATTATGCGAATTATCAATATAATGAACATGATACATTTGAGGTTGGATACTCAGTTATAGTTGATATTTTTAGATATTTAGATTTAGATTTTTTTATTTTTATTTTTATAATTACTTTTTTACAAAGTTTTTTTCTCTTTAAGATTCTCAAGAGATATTCTCCTTATCCTATACTTTCCTTATGGTTATGTATTTCTATATCAGCATTAAATATTCAGATTGAAACCATTAGACATAATTTTCTATTGATAATTTTTTTATATTCTCTGGAGTTTATCAAGAATAGAGATCTAAAGTCATATACTATATGTATGTTGATCGGAATTCTTTTTCATAAAATGGCTATTCTTTTATGGGTGGTGTATTTTTTATACCATTATCTTTTTTCTAAAAAAGCTACTTCTAGTATTATAAATAGGAATTTTCTAATTTATTTTTTATTCTTAATTGGGATAACTCTTTTTTTGCTTAATATTTCACCAATAGTGTTTTTTTCTGAATTTGTTTCTAACATTGATATTTTTAGAAATTTTGGAGTAGTAGATAAACTATATTATTATGCTCATACTGAACATTATGTCGGAACATATTTTGATGCCTGGAAACGGTTATCTCTTCCTATTCTACTTTCTTTCCCTATCTTGTTGTTTAGAAAGCGAATAATTGGATTTTCTGATAATGTAAGGTTTATATATAATATATATATTTTATCTTGGTTGATTTCTATATATACAGTTGGTTTTTTGGTAGTTTGGTTTAGAGTTTATGTTTTAACTTTTATGTTTACTTTTTGGATATTAATTCCTGTTTTGATTAAAAGCATAAGGTCGTATTTGAAAATGTTTTTTTTGTTATTATTTTTAATTTTAACATCTTCAAGAGTAATATACACAATTAATAAATTTCCATATTTAGAATATAAAAATATATTATTTCAAGAAGATTCTTATGATAAAAGAAAGTATATTATAGATGAGTTTGATAAAGAAAGAGGACTTGGGTAGTGAAGGATGTAAGTATAACAATTAATTTTATTATGAGAATGCTTAGAATTCTCATAGGTGGGGTATTTACCTTCTTTCTTTTAAAGTTTTCAACTAATATTTTTTCTCCAGTTGAGATTGGCGAGATAGATTATGCAAATACGATTATATTGTATATTTCTTCCATAGCATCATTAGGGGTTAATAATTATGGTATAAGAGAGACGGCATTGGTGTCAAATAATAAGGAAAGGCTATCATATTCGACAATAGAGCTTCTCCTTATTATATTCATTACAACTCTCATTGGGTATGCTGTACTATTTCTGATGATATATGGATTTGGTTTCTTCTCTAATATAAAGACATTGTTGCTTATTATGAGTATAAATATTTTACTTATGAATTTAGGTATAAATTGGTTTTATATTGGAATAGAAGAGCAAACTTTTATTACAATTAGATTTGTTATTGTTCGCTTTGTTGTTGCTATATTATTATTATTATTAGTTCATAATGAAAATGATTTTATTATTTACGTTATACTGTACACCTCTATTGAGGGGGGGATGGGTATTTTAAATATGTTATTTTTGCCTAAAAGGATTAACTTTGGAATTGATTTTAGAAAATTAAACTTAAGGAAACATATTAGGCCGCTATTAACGATCTTTGTTGGTAGTATTTCTATAATTATTTATAATCAGTTAAATATTGTCATGCTTTCAAGTTATTATCCCGATAGAGTGGCTTTTTTTTCTATACCTAATCAAGTTATTTATTTTATTGTAGTATTGGTTACATTATTAGTTCCTGTGTTAATGCCAAAAGTTGTTCAAGCTATAAATCAGCGAGATTATGATGTTGTGGATAAATACTCAGTTCTTTCTTTGCAGTATATATTATTTTTTGCATTGCCTATTATTTGCTATATTATGGTAATGTCAAAGGAAATAACTTTGATGTTATCTAGTGACTCTTTTTTAGATGCTCAAGAACCGTTCAGATATTTTTCTGTAACTATACTTCTTGTTGCTTTAAATAATTTTTTTGGTCTTCAAATACTCTATTCTTATAATAAAGAAAAAATTTATTCTTTAGTGATATTTGTTACGCTTTTAATAAATATTATATTAAACTTCCTATTCATTCCTGTGTATAGGGAGAATGGTGTTGTTATATCAACAATATTTTCTGAAATATTAAAAGCTTTAGTATTGTATTCTTATAGTCGACGTTTTATTGAGGGTGTTAAGTTGTTTTCATTTAAGTTTTTAAAGTACTTTATTGCTAGTTCAATTATGTTGATTTCAATATTTTTTATATCCGCTTTAGAACTAAAATATACAATGGAACTAGCCATATCTTTTTTTATAGGGAGTGCATCGTATTTGTTAGTGTTATACCTTCTTAAAGAGGAGCTTGTTTCACTTTGCATACAAAAAATCGGTTCTTTCATCTCTCGTTTTTAATATGCTAGAATGCTCTTGTAGAATAACTAAATTTATTAAAAGGATAAAAATATGAAAATTCCATTTTCCCCTCCATACGTTAATGAAGATGTGATCAATGAAGTTGTAGATTCTTTACGTTCAGGCTGGATTACCACGGGACCTAAAGTTAAAGCTTTAGAAGAAGAAATTAAACAATTCTCAGGGGCTAAAGAAGTACTTTGTGTAAACTCTTGGACTTCTGCAGCGATAATGATGCTTCGTTGGTTTGGAGTAAAAGAGGGTGATGAGGTGATTGTGCCTGCTTATACTTATAGTGCAACAGCTTTAGCGGTATTGCATGCGGGAGCTAAGCCAGTAATGGTAGATACTTCAGAAGATTTTAATATTTCTTTGGATGCGATTAAAAAAGCAATTACACCAAGAACGAAAGCTATTATGCCTGTTGATATTGCTGGGTTCCCTTGTGATTATGATGAAATTATGGATTTGGTAAAATCTTCAGAAATTCGACCGCTCTTTAAGGCTGAAAGCGAGAATCAAGAAAAACTTGGCCGTATTTTAGTATTGAATGATGCAGCACACTCTTTAGGTGCTTGGTACAAAAAGGGCATGAGAACAGGAAGTGAAACCGACATTGCTATTTTCTCATTGCATGCCGTAAAAAATGTTACAACAGCTGAAGGTGGTGCAATTTGTATTAACTTACCAGCACCTTTTGATAATGCTAAACTCTATGGTGAGCTTCGCCAAATGGCATTAAACTGTCAAACTAAAGATGCTTTCTCTAAGAGTAAAGCCGGTGGTTGGCGATACGATATTACTGGCCTAGGTATGAAAATTAATATGGCAGATGTGAATGCAGCGATCGGCTTAGCACAAATTCGTATTTACGAAGATTTATTGAAAGAACGTAAACGTGTTTTTGATACTTATGGCGAAGCATTTAAACAATATGATTGGGCAATTTTACCACCATCAAAACAAGATGAAAAAGAGACTTCATATCACTTATATGCTTTACGTATTAAAGATTTTACTGAAGCGCAACGAGATGCGATGATTGATGAAATAGCTAAGAGTGAAGTGGCTGTAAATGTTCACTTTATCCCAATGCCAATGCTTACTTTATTTAAGAACTTAGGGTATAAAATTGAAGATTACCCGCAAGCATATAATAACTATAAGTGTGAGATTTCTCTTCCTATCTATCCTCAATTAACAGATGAGCAGGTGAAATTTGTAATTGATACTGTTGTTAATGCCTATAATAAGGTTAAGTAAAAGTGATTCGTTTTTTTGATTTTATTCTAAGTTTAGTTGGGCTAGTTGTTCTAGCCCCTATTTTCATTGTATTAGCTATTTGGATTAAGATTGATTCAACAGGTCCCGTCTTTTATAAGCAAGTGCGAGTTGGACAGAATGGTATCGATTTTGGCCTGTTTAAGTTTCGCTCAATGGTGGTTGATGCTGATAAAAAAGGGTTAATCACTGTAGGTGGTCGAGATCCTAGAATTACCCGTTCAGGTTATTTTATTCGTAAGTATAAACTTGACGAGTTACCACAGCTGATTAATGTACTAGTTGGAGATATGAGCTTAGTTGGTCCTCGTCCAGAGGTAAGAAAATATGTTGACTTGTATACTGATGAGCAACAAAAAGTACTTTCTGTAAAACCAGGTATTACAGATTATGCTTCAATTGAATATATGGATGAAAATGAGATTTTGGGGAAATCAAGCGATCCTGAGAAAACATATATTGAAGAGATCATGCCTGAGAAGATTAAATATAATATGAAGTACATTCAGAATAAAAATGTATCAGAATACTTTAAAATAATCTTTCTAACATTGTTGAAGATTGTTAGGTAGATTATTTAACCAGTTTTACTAACTTAAGGATATTTGTATGATTTATTCTCTAGTATTTGGAATGTCGAGAACTAAAAAGAGAGTAATTAGTCTTTTTATTGATGTGGTCTTATTGATATCTGCATTTTTTCTAGCTTACTGGACTCGACTAGGCGGCATAGTTGCATTTGACAATACAGAAATTTGGATAACTCTATTATGCACAATTGCGATAACTCTTTTTACATTTATTAAATTAGGGCTTTATCGTGCGGTCTTACGTTACATATCTTTTAAGGCTTTAGCAATGGTGGCTGGAGGTGCTTTTGTTTCAGCTGTTAGTCTTATTTTCTTTTCTTTCTTCATTGATTCAGATATACCTAGAACTGTACCTATTATTTATTTTTCCTATGTGTTCTTGCTATGTGGTAGTGCAAGAATGCTGGTTCGCTATTATGTTAGTTTAATTTTAGATAAAGATAATGAATCTGTTTTGATTTATGGCGCCGGTGCAACAGGGCGTCAACTAGCTGTGTTACTTAAACATGCTTATCGCTATCGCATTCGTGGATTTATTGATGATAACACTAAGCTACATGGAAATTATCTTTTAGGAAATAAAATATTTTCGCCAAATGATATTTCAAAACTTGTTCAAAAATATAATGTTAAAGTTATTTTGTTAGCGATTCCTAGTGCGTCACGTAGCGAGCGTAAGACAATAATTGATAGCTTAATTCCTTTAAAAATTAAGGTCCAAACTATTCCGGATATGGAAGATATCTTGCAAGGGAATGCAAAAATTGATGAGCTACGAGAAGTTCACATTGAGGATTTGTTAGGTCGAGAGCCAGTATTACCAAATAAAGATTTATTACAGAAAAATATTCTTCGTAAATCTGTTATGGTAACAGGAGCTGGTGGTTCAATTGGCTCTGAGTTATGTCGTCAAATTATTTTAAATGAGCCAAATGCTTTAATTTTATTTGAACTTTCAGAATTTTCTCTTTATTCCATTCATCAAGAGTTATTAGAGATTGCGAAGAAAAATAATATTACAAACACTAAAATTTATCCTGTTTTAGGAAATGTACAGGATATTGAACGCCTAGATCGCGTTTTATCTCATTTTAGTGTTGATACTATTTATCATGCTGCAGCATATAAGCATGTTCCTTTGGTTGAGTATAATGTGATTGAAGGTGTTAAAAATAATGTATTTGGTACATATAATGTTGCAAGATGCGCCGCAGAACATAATGTGAAATCGTTTGTACTCATTTCAACAGATAAAGCAGTTCGCCCAACAAATGTGATGGGGGCGAGTAAGCGTATGGCTGAGCTGTGTTTACAGGCGTTATCAGAACAATTGAAAGACTATCAAACTTGTTTCAGTATGGTTCGTTTTGGTAATGTATTGGGCTCATCAGGTTCAGTTATTCCCTTGTTTAGAAAGCAAATTCTAAAAGGTGGTCCTATTACTATTACACACCCTGATATTATTCGTTATTTCATGACTATTCCTGAAGCAGCTCAGCTTGTTATTCAGGCTGGAGCAATGGCAAAAGGTGGTGATGTTTTCATTTTAGATATGGGAGAACCAGTTAAAATAGTGGATTTAGCTAAAAACTTAGTTCAGTTGTCAGGGCTATCGGTTAAGGATGAAAACAACTCGAAAGGTGATATTGAAATTACTTATACTGGGTTGCGACCAGGAGAGAAATTGTATGAAGAGTTGTTAATTAGTGGTGATAACGTTCGTAAAACAAGTCATCCTCGTATTATGACAGCTGAAGAGGTTTATTTACCATTTGAACAACTATCAGACGTGTTGCTTGAATTAGAGGAGGCTTGTAAAGCTGCAGATTATATTGCTATTCGTCAAACATTGTTAAATGCCCCTACAGGCTTTAAGCCTACGACAGAAATTGTAGATGTATTATATAAGGATTAAGATTTATGCAGAATGTAGAAAGATATCATCAAATCTTTATTAAAACATCTATATTTTTCTTTTTTAGCTTACTGCTGATTTTTCCAAGAGGCTATAACTATGGTTCAACTATGTTATTAGTTGGTAGTCTTTTATTTTTATTTTATTCTATCTATAAAAAAGTAGGTTTTTCTGATTTGGTTAGACAGAATAAACCTATTTTTATGGCTATTTCTTTTTATTTTATTGTTGCTCTTTTCTTTGTTTTATTTCATGGGGAAAGATTGAAGTTAATAGATAACCCATTCAGGGCGTATTTATTCCTTTCTGTAATAATTTTTATAGGTTATAGTAAAATTAAATTTGATGTATTGTTATATAGTATTCCATTAGGTGGGGTTATTGCTGGATTAGTTGCTCTTTATCAATACTATATTTTACATCTACCAAGCGCTTTCAATGAACAGATGAAAATTCAATCTGGTGATATTGCGATGTCATTAGGTTTATTCAGTTTTGTTATTTCACTCTATTTATTGGAATTAAAGAAAAATAAATTAGCTTTATTTTCTATTATTGGGGCGTTGTTTGGGATCTTGGCCAGTATCCTATCTTTTGCTCGAGGTGGGTGGGTTGGTGTCCCTATAATCCTTCTAATAGTACTTTATACTTATAAGAATATGATATCTAAAAAGCTGCTTATTGCATTGATTTTAGGTACTTTTGCTAGTGCTATTGCACTAAGTTTAAATGAACAATTTGTAGATAGAATATTGGATGCAAAAAATAATTTAACTTATTATTTTGAAGGGGTAAAAGATGGGAGTATTGGTGCTCGATTAGATATGTGGAAAATAGGAATTAATGCTTTTCTCGAACATCCTTTTTCAGGTTGGAATTTACAAGAGTTAGATAATTATAAGATGAGTTTGGTAGAAAAGGGGATTGTTTCTCAAGAGTTTATAGTCTATTCACATTTGCATAATCAATTTATTGATGAAGTAGCTAAAAAAGGAATTCTTGGTGGATTGGCCATTCTAGGTGTATTTTTTATTCCTTTATATGTTTTTTATAAAAAGAAAAATAATATGAAAGATAATAAGAGAGTAAAATTTATCACAACGTTGGCTATTGTTCATATATTATCGACTATGGCTTATTGTTTAACGCAGGCTTTTATTATACATAATTCTGGTAATATTTTTTATTTCTTTGTTTTGTTCCTTTTTTATGCATTCATGGTTAATGAAAGTGCTACTACATCTGAATAATTTGTGCTTCCTTTTATGAGCAAAAGAATCCTTATTACTGGCGGTTCTGGCTTCATCGGTTCCGCCCTTATTCGATATATCATTAATCAGACTCAAGATTCTGTTATCAATATTGATAAACTGACCTATGCGGCAAATCAATCAGCTTTGGAAGAGGTAGAAAATAATCCTCGCTATACTTTTGAGCAAGTTGATATCTGTGATCTTAAGGCGATAGAAAGCGTTTTCGAGAAATATCAGCCTGATTCGGTGATGCATTTAGCTGCAGAAAGTCATGTCGATCGTTCTATTACGGGAGCGGCTGATTTTATTCAAACCAATATTGTTGGTACTTATACGTTGTTAGAAGTTGCTAAGAATTATTGGCATACCTTAGACGAAGCTAAAAAAACGACCTTTCGATTCCATCATATTTCTACTGATGAAGTGTATGGGGATTTATCCCTTTCCGAATCAGCCTTTACTGAACAGTCCCCTTATCATCCGAGTAGCCCTTATTCAGCCTCAAAAGCAGCGAGTGATCATTTGGTGCACGCTTGGCATCGCACTTATGGTTTGCCGGTGATTATCACAAACAGTTCCAATAACTATGGGGCTTATCAGCATGCTGAAAAGCTCATTCCTTTAATGATTTCAAATGCTGTGATGGGAAAGCCTTTGCCAATTTATGGTGATGGGCAGCAAATTCGTGATTGGTTATTTGTGGAAGATCATGTTCAAGCCTTATATTTAGTTTTAACAAAAGGTCGAGTAGGGGAAAGTTATAATATTGGCGGAAATTGTGAAAAAACGAACCTTGAAGTGGTTAAAATAATTTGCCAATTACTCGAAGAACTTGCGCCAAATAAGCCTAATCACATTAAGTATTACGAAGATTTAATTGCTTTTGTAAAAGACCGACCAGGTCACGATGTACGATATTCATTGGATTGTTCTAAAATTCATGCAGAATTAGGTTGGCAACCGCAAATAACCTTTGAACAAGGACTTCGTCAGACGGTAAAATGGTACCTAGAGAATAATAGATAAATAAAGGAGAAGAACTACATGCAAATTACATTATCAACGGCTCCCGCTTCGGAGAGTTGGGGCAAAAATGCCATTTTAAGTTTTAATCAAGATCAAGCCGTTATCCATCTTAAAGATGATGAAAAATCGAACTTTGTTTTAGTGCAAAAAGCGGCACGTAAATTACGTGGACAAGGCATTAAAGACGTGGAGCTTGTGGGGGACGCATGGGAATTAGAAAATTGTTGGGCATTTTATCAAGGTTTTTACACGGCGAAGCAAGATTATTCGATTGAGTTTCCTCATTTAGATGATGAGCCACAAGATGAATTATTGGCCCGTATTGAATGTGGTGATTTTGTGCGTGGAATTATTAATGAACCTGCAGAAACACTCACGCCAGTTAAATTAGCTGAACGCGCGGCTGAGTTTATTTCTAAACAAGCCGAAAATTATGCCGATAAAAGTGCGGTCAGTTTTCAGATCATTTCTGGGGAAGCGTTAAAAGAGCAAGGTTACCACGGGATCTTTACTGTGGGTCGTGGTTCTATTAATCCACCAGCTATGTTGCAATTAGATTTTAACCCGACTAATGACTCAAATGCGCCAGTATTAGCGTGCTTGGTTGGTAAAGGTATTACTTTTGATAGTGGTGGTTATAGCATCAAACCAAGTGATGGCATGAGCACGATGCGTACTGATATGGGCGGCGCTGCATTATTAACAGGTGCGTTAGGATTTGCCATTGCGCACGGTCTAAATCAACGTGTAAAACTCTATCTATGCTGTGCGGAAAACTTGGTGAGCGGTAATGCGTTTAAATTAGGTGATATCATCACGTATAAAAATGGTGTAACCGCTGAGATTTTAAATACTGATGCGGAAGGCCGTTTAGTATTGGCGGATGGCTTAATTGAAGCCGATAGTCAAAATCCACAATTTATTGTCGATTGTGCAACCTTAACCGGTGCAGCAAAAGTGGCAGTCGGTAATGATTACCACAGTGTGCTTTCTATGGATGATGCGTTGGTAAATAGCTTATTCCAAGCTGCGAAAGAAGAAAATGAACCATTCTGGCGTTTGCCTTTTGAAGCGTTCCATCGTAGCCAAATCACTTCTTCTTTTGCTGATATTGCAAATACAGGTACAGCGCCGGTTGTGGCTGGGGCTAGTACTGCAACGGCATTTTTATCGTATTTTGTGAAAAACTATCAACAACGTTGGTTGCATATTGATTGTTCGGCCACTTATCGTAAATCTGGTAGTGATTTATGGGCAGTTGGTGCAACCGGAATCGGTATGAAAACTTTAGCAAATTTATTAGTAACGAAAGCAAGTTAAGTAGGATTTTATGACAGAACGTACTTTTTCAATTATCAAACCCGATGCAGTAAAGCGTAATTTAATTGGTGCTATTTTAGGGCGTTTTGAATCTCAGGGATTCCGTGTTGTAGCACTTAAAATGGTGCAATTAACCAAAGAACAAGCGGAAGGTTTCTATGCGGAACATCAAGGTAAACCATTTTTTGATCCGTTGGTGGAGTATATGCTCTCTGGCCCGATGGTGGTTTCTGTGTTGGAAAAAGAAAATGCCGTGAAAGATTACCGCACTTTAATTGGTGCAACGAATCCGGCTGAGGCGGCAGAAGGCACTATCCGCAAAGACTTTGCGTTAAGTCAGCGTGAAAACTCTGTCCATGGTTCTGATAGTGTTGAAAGCGCAAAACGAGAAATTGCTTATTTCTTCGTAGATTCAGAAATCCAGTCATAATTCACCTCTTATAAAAAAGCACTTAGTGAATCGCTAAGTGCTTTTATTTTTATAGCTTTTCAATTTTTGAGATAGTCTTTTTCATTGGATCAATTTCAGCCCGAATATGAAAGGCTTTCGCCAAATTCTCCGCATTTAACACGGCTTGTGTTTCACCTACTGCTAACAATTTTCCTTTATCTAATAGAACAATTTCATCGCAAAATTGATAAGCCAACGACAGGTGATGAATGGCGACGACACACGTATGTTCCGGTGTGAGTGATTTAAGCTGTTCCATCATATCAATTTGATAATAAGGGTCGAGAGGCGCAATCGGCTCATCGACCAATAAAACAGGGGATTCCTTAATGCAACAACGAGCAAGTTGTACACGTGCTTTCTCGCCACCTGAAAGTTGTTGAAATGGCTTATCGAGCAAATGCGTTACCGCAAATTTTTCTGAAAACATTTGAATTTTTGACCGCTCTTTTTCTTTTGGTAACGGAGCTGCCAAGCCTAATGCAATCACATCATAAACGGATAAATCCCAATGAATTTGCGTATTTTGTGCAAGATAAGCAATGTATTGGCTTTTTTCGGGAGCATTCATTTTGCTTAATGGTTGATCATCAAACCAAATTTCACCTTGTTTGAGGGGCAAGATACCCGCAATGGTTTTTAATAAGGTAGATTTTCCCGCACCATTGGCACCCATAATGCCAATCAATTTACCTGATGGAAGCGTACAGTTGATGTCATTTAAGCAATAGGATTGGGTGAGCTTTTCAATTTTAATCATAAATTTTTCTCTGTTGCGTTAATAACATCCAAATCAAGCAAGGCGCGCCGATAAGCGCAGTCAATGTCCCGATGTAAATATGGGAAAACAGTGGGATATATAAAATCGCTAAATCGGCCAGTAACAGCAATAATGCCCCGATTAACGCACTCGTAAGGTAAAGCTGTGATGGCCGAGTTTTCAGTAAAATACGGGCGAAGTGTGGCGCGATTAAGCCGATAAAGCCAATGGTACCGGTTTGTGGAATGGTCGCGCCAACTAATAAAGCCACACCAAACGTGCTGATGAAAAAGCTACGTTTGGGATCTACGCCCATGGTGCTCGCTGTTTCTTCACCAAAGGTGAGTAAATCTAAGTATCGGCGAGTGTGGTATAAGCAGAAAATCCCCGCAAGAACAATCGGGAGTGAAATAAGCAGGGTATCTAATTTCGCCCACATCAACGAGCCTTGTAGCCAACGATAAAGTTCAGCTAATGCCCATGGGCTTTCAGCGTTGGAAAGCAATAATGCAATCGCTGAACCAAGCAACATATTGACCGCTAAGCCGCTCAGAATCATCATCGTGGTGCCATAGTTTTTAGCGATCAAATACACGATGAAAAAACTTAAAAGCGCACCAATCACACCACCGGCTAAGAGCAGTGAAAATGGCACGGCAAAATAATAGAGGATAAATACACTAGCCGCTGTGGCTCCAGAACTACTGCCGAGTAAGCCCGGGCTCGCCAATGGATTTTGGAAAATACCTTGCATCGCATTGCCCGCTATCGCTAGGCTAGCGCCAGTCAATAAAGCTAAACCAATGCGTGGAAAACGAATATCCCACAGCACCATAGAACGCATATCGGTGAGCACGCCATCCGCATTTTTGAGATGGGCAAAGTCTCCTAGCTGATGATAAATCGCAAAGCCGCTAATCAACAGCAACGCGAAGAAAAGTGCGGTATTTAATTTTAGTGTTTTGGTCATAGGTTATTTTAACTGTTGATAAATCTTCTCCGCCCCTTGCCACACACCGTGATCGAAACAATAGGTATATTTCATCGGGATACTTACAAGCGGTTGGTTTTTGAAAAAATCTTGCAACATAGGGTGGTGCAGTAATTCAGCTTGCGCATTGTAACCTTGTTTGTCTGTCAGTGAAATGAGCACATTCGGTTGGCTTAAAATCACTTTTTCTAACGAGAAATTTTGTGCGGTAAGTGGTGTTTTTAACGGTGTTAATCCGAGTAAATTCAACAGCACAGGATATTGCGGATAATAACTCTCTACCACACCAGTTTCCGATAAAATCAGCGTGTCAGTAAGCGGTCGATTTAAGTGAAAGTTTTGGGATTTTAGTTTTGTTACTAAATCAGCCGCCTTTTGCTCATTACCCAGTTGTTTGCCTAAGTCTAGAATCAGCGCAAATAATTGATCTGGCGTTTGTGGACTGTCGTTAATGGGAATAATCTTCACATTGAGTTTTTTCAGCTCTGCGACTAATTGTGGATAAAAGGTTTCATTAATCAGAATAGTTTTATCCAAATAGGGCAATAATTCCGTTAATTGCGGTTCCAGAATAGGTTTATCGGTATTAATTTTATCCAACATCATCAACGGATTTTTCGAATAAGGCGACTGTGCAGCAATTTGCGAAGGCTCAGCCAGTTCGATAAGCAGTCTGTCGCTGCAAAGCGTAAGCGAGACAAATTGTTCCGAAGCCTGAGCGGTAAACGGAAGGAAAAGTGCGGTTAAAATTAAGCGAGTTTTTTGCATAGGGTTAATGATACGCTACGCCATCAAGAATGTAAAAAGGCGTGCTAAGCACGCCCTTATAGGTAAGGAAGAATTAGAACGATCCTTTTAACCCAACGTAAACATTACGTCCTTCTTGACCATAGCCCAGTACGTTTTCATATTTTTTATTGAATACGTTGTTAAGGTTCGCATAAATCGTCAAGCTATCCGCCACTTTATAGTTCAGGCCTAAGTTTGCCAAGGTGTAAGATGGCAATTTCACTTTATGTGTTGTGTAGGTCGGAGAATAGTAGGTATCCATGCGTTTGCCTGTGTAAGATACATTTACATCCGCACCCAATTTTTCAGTGATTTGGTATGCTAAGCCCGCGTTCGCCAAATGTTTTGGACGACGTGCTAATTCAGCGCCTTTGCTGTCTCGAGTTTGAGTGTAAGTGTAGTTGGCATAAGCAGTTAATGCATCGGTGATTTTACCGTTGTAAGCCACTTCAACACCTTTCACTTTGCTCTTACCTTCAAGGTTTACGGCACGGCTTGCATAAGTGGTAAAGTTGATTACTTCGCTGCTAATCGCATTTTTCACGTTGCGAGCGAAATAAGTCACATCAAAGCTATGACGACCATCATTGGTTTCAAATAAGAAACCAACATCGCCGCCTAAACTTTTCTCTGGTTGTAAATTCGGGTTGCCGATATAGCGCGCGTTGTAACCGTAATATTCAGTGATCGTCGGATTTTGAATCGCTGAACCAAAACTGGCGTGTGCTTTCACGTTATTGTGTAAACGGTAAGCACCAGCAATACGGCCAGTCCATGAGTTTTCATATTCAGAGCTGTCAGTGTAACGACCGCTAATATTTAAGCTATGATCTGCATCGTGCAATAAGCGATATTCTGCCGCTAAGCTTTTCTCAACAAGTTTTTTATTGCCAGCATTGTTGAAATAAGACGAGTTGAAATCTGTTTTTTGATAGTCAGTTAAGAAGCTTAAACCTTGCGTGAGGGGGCCTTCACGATCGAAATTGACGTCTAATTGATAGTTTGCGTTGAGTTTTTTCGCATCGTAAGCTGATGCGTAGCCAACGGTATCGCTGTCAGTTTTGAGATGGCTTACCCCAACTTTGTGTTTAAGCAATTCATCATCGTTACCTAAGAAACCACTTAATTTGAATAAGGTGTCACGTGTGCGAGTGTAGTGGCCTTTTTCATCCGTTGCGCTGTTATCAAAGTTAGCAGTTTGGCTGCTGTGAGAGGTTAAGAAATCGAAACCTTTTTGGTTATCGTCATAGCCGAAACGAAGAGAAGCGTTATCACGATGGAATTTATCGCGTTCGCTTGAGCCACCGGTACTTACCGCTGTGCCATCTTGCGCAGTGTAGTTAAAGCGGTTTTTGCTGAGTGCTGAAATGCCTTTGGTGTGGTGACTGTCACCATGTAAAGCATAATAGAAATTGTTGTTTGAGCCTGAAAGGGTTAATGAACCATCTACCGTACGATTCGAGCCTGTGCCAAAATCGTAATCGACGTTGAAGGTTTTGCCTTTTTCTAAGCCTTTCTTCGTGGTGATATAAATCACACCACCCATCGCATCACTTCCCCAAAGGGCAGATTGCTCGCCGCGTAATACTTCGATGCGGTCAATGTTGCTTAATGCTAAGCCACCGAAATCAAAGCCGTAGCCAGAAACTGGGTTCACTTTCACGCCATCAATAATTACGGCAGTGTGGTTTGCATCTGCACCACGTAAGAATACATTAGTTAATGTACCACGACCACCCGATGCGCTCACAGCTAAACTCGGTACCGTTTTCAACACATCACTGACATAAGTTGCACCACGCTGTGCAAAATCTTTTTCGGTTAAAACGGTAACAGATGAAGCCGTTTGATGAAGGCTAGTTGGTGTGGCTGAGGCAGAATAGACATTAATCACATCTAATTTCGCCACGTCTTCAGCGCTCGCTAATGCTGGAATCGCTAATAAAATCGCTGAAGTAATCACATTTTTTTTCATTTTAAAATCCCTAGGATAAAAGTCTGTATAAAAGCGCCAGCAGTTTACACATTTGAGGCTTGGCAAGCAAACCTATCATGATGAAAATAACTCATCATCAAAATGAATGAAATTTAAGAGAAATAAAAAATTTAAGGATTTTTCTGACCGCACTTTTTCGCCTTTATCCGCCTTATAGTTTCAAGTATAATGCCTGTATTTTTCATCACATTGTTATTAAAAAAATTATGAGTACAAAATTCAACGTAAAAACATTCCAAGGTATGATTTTGGCCTTGCAAGAATATTGGGCAAATCAAGGCTGTACCGTTGTTCAACCTTTTGATATGGAAGTGGGCGCAGGTACTTCTCACCCAATGACTGCATTACGCGCATTAGGCCCAGAGCCAATGGCATTTGCTTATGTGCAACCTTCACGTCGTCCGACTGATGGTCGTTATGGTGAAAACCCAAACCGTTTACAACATTACTACCAATTCCAAGTGGTGATTAAACCGTCCCCAGATAATATTCAAGAACTCTATTTAGGTTCTCTTGAAATGCTCGGTTTTGATCCAACACAAAACGA
>OGDJ01000440.1_pt1 | contig 27015 bp, 26 predicted proteins | sample 1570401 | NCBI WGS metagenome assembly OGDJ01 (sample SAMEA2582185, study PRJEB24529) | metagenome | biome: Human gut stool | place: China | collected 2011
ACGGGTCGTGTAAGATACAAGTGCCATGACAGCAATATAAAAATAAGGGTTGTGTGTCATAAAAAAACTCCTTTCGATAGTGAAGACAGAGTGAAATATATGTAATGTTTCAATTTAGGTAGTTGCATTTTTATCTTTTTCCGGGGTGACCGGGAATAGGATCGCAGCAGCAGAAGACAGGATCACCGTCAAAAGAATGGTCCTTGTTCCACTTGAAAGAGAACGGGTTCAGATAGCCGGGGCGTGCAATGGTGATCCCAAACAATTCATCCGTCACATCATAGGCGATGATCAGCCGGTGAAAAAAAGGTGTTCCGGGTGCAAAACGCTGGGTGAGCGCACAGCTCATCAGCAGATAGCGTGCATTGGAGATCAGTGTGATAATTGCGACTTCCAGATAGGTTGCATTTGCAGCGATCAGCGTAAATGCGGCGTACTCACCGGCAGAAGCATTGTTCAGTAAACTTGCAAGAAATCCCTGAAAGGCAGTTAAACCGGCATTTCTTGCGGCAATTCCAAGAGAAAACGATACCGCCAGATAGCCTAAAGCAATCGGAATACCGTCACGCATCCCCTCACAGAAAATTTTTCGGTTAAATGCGTATACAGGACGCTCGTTGGTCATTTTTTTTGTTTCACTCATCTGTAAAACCTCGAATTTTTATGGTAAAAAGTAATAAATTTTGATGGCTGATTTTGGTTAAAATCACGGCTAACGTGTATTATAGCAATTATAAACAAATTAGTAAATGATAAAAAGTAAGCAAAAATTGGTATAAAAGATTAAATAATGTCAACCGGAATGATGAAAATGAGGTTTGCATTGCCTATAGTGAAATGATAAGATGGGATAAATAGCATGTATAAACAGGAGAGAAAACGATGGAATTATGGGATATTTATGATGCAGATAAAAAGCCGACAGGACGCACAATGAAGCGCAACGACTGGTGTTTAAAGGATGGCGAATATCATCTGACAGTGCTCGGTGTTGTGGCAAGACCTGATCAAACGTTTCTTATCACAAAGCGCGTCATGACAAAGGCATGGGCACCGGGCTGGTGGGAAGTATCCGGCGGCGCAGCACAGGCTGGCGAGGAGTCTTACGAGGCAGTCCTTCGCGAAGTGAAAGAGGAGACAGGACTGGATGCCGGAAATGCCGAGGGCGGCTATTTATTTACCTATAAGAGAGAAAATCCGGGTGAGGGAGACAATTATTTTGTGGACGTTTACCGTTTTGTCATGGATATTGACGACAAAGACCTGCATCTTCAGACAGAGGAAACAGATGGCTACATGTTTGCAACGCCAGACCAGATCAGGGAGTTTGCAGAGCAGGGGATCTTCTTACATTACGACAGCATTAAGCAGGCGTTTGAAATGTGATTGCATGAGCAGAAGAAAACATCAAAGATATAGTTTTGTAGATGGAATACTGAATGGAAAAGAGGCAGGGAAACTATGACAACGATTCGAGTTGCAACAGAGGCGGATGCAGAGGAGATTCTTGCAATCTACGCAAAATATATTGAGCAGACAGCGATCACGTTCGAATATGTTGTGCCGTCCATAGAGGAGTTCCGTGGCAGGATCAGGCATACATTGGAGCGATTTCCATACCTGGCAGCGGAAAAGGATGGAAAAATCGCAGGCTATGCCTATGTCAGTCCATTCAAAGAGAGAGCGGCATATGACTGGTCAGTGGAGACATCCATTTATGTGGATATGGAGCAGAAACGTAGCGGAATCGGTAGAAAGCTTTATGAAGAACTGGAAAATATTTTGAAGCAGCAGGGTATTTTAAATGTCAATGCCTGCATTGCTTATCCACAGGCGGAAGATGAATATCTGACGAAGGACAGCGTGCTGTTTCATGAAAAACTGGGTTATACGATGGTTGGAACTTTCCATCAGTGCGGTTATAAGTTCCACCGCTGGTATGACATGGTCTGGATGGAAAAATTTATCGGAGAGCATAGGGAAAATCAGCCGGATATCATTCCTTTTCCGAAGTTGAAGATGGAAAAGTAGTCCACGGTGGACTACTTTTTTGGAGGCATGAATGAAGAAAGAAAAAAACACTGATTGGATTTATTATGTATTTGTATTTCTTAGCGCAATAGCTGTATTTACTTATATATTGCATGTTGGCTTTATTTCATCGGGAAGCATGGAACCGACACTTATGACGCATGATGTTACGGTAAGTTCCAGAATTATCATAAGTCCGATAAAATGCGGTGATATTATTTCGTTCAAACGGGAGAATGGTGATATATATGGAAAACGTGTGATAGGCGTGGCTGGCGATGAGGTCATGATAATAGGAGGTCATGTTTATATCAATGGAGAAAAGCTTGAGGAGGCATATATCGCAGGTGATGTGAAAACTCATGCCGGAGAGACCGTGATATTTAATGTGCCGGAGAACAGCTTTTTTGTATTGGGAGATAACAGGGAGGATTCCTATGATTCGAGATTTTGGGAAGAACCGTATGTAAAAAGAGAAGATGTGATCAGCAGATATTTGTTCTCAATACCGATACATTTGTTGTATAAGCAGGGATAAGAGATATCGAAGAAACAGAGAAAATCCAAGGGCATTGATACAGCTTGTAAATCTGGGCGTGCCGGTATATGTAATGAGCCAGTGTGGTATATTTCTGCTGCATCTTAACAATATGTTTCAATATGTTTATAAACGATATAATATACATAATGATATAATGTACATAAAGATAAACATTAAAACAAATTATACAGAAAGACGAGGTAAGATATATGAAAAATAAAATAAAAAAATATGCAGCAATCGGGACGATAGCTATTATGGGATTGCTTTTAGCAAATACGGCAGTAGAAAAAACGGTAACGCTGATCAGTGACACAGATACTTCATGTGTTACCGTATATTCTGGTGGAGAAAAGACAGTAGGAAGATGCGATAATGAATATAAGCTTGCAGAAAAATATGAAACTGATGCTGAAATATATGCAGAGATACAGGAAGCTGCTTATTCAACACCAATTATTGAAACCATGATCAATGACGGATACCTGCTCGGATATGTAGACCAGCTCAAAGCGGAAGGCTGGATTCCACAGGATTTCACGCCGGCTGGAAGTAAATCTCAAAATACAAGCAGCGCTGAAGCAAAAACCGAAACACCGGCAGAAACTTCAAATGAAACAAGTACATCGGATAATAAACAGCCGGAAAAGACTGAAAAAAACAATACGTCTGAAACAGAGACAAAGAAAGAGCCAACACAGGAAGAAATTGATGCAGCATGGGAAGAAACAGAGAGAGTGGAAGCAATCTGTACAGAGGATGGTAAGATTGTTTATACCAATTCCATTACAGGGGACACAAAAGAAGAATCTATCCCTGCAGCTGGTCATGATTATGAAGTAACAGATACAACAGAAGCAGCCTGTACGGAAGATGGTAAGAATACATATACATGTAAGGTATGCGGAGACGCTTATGAAGAGGCAATTCCTGCAACCGGTCATACAGAGGGCGAATGGAAAGTGACAAAGGAAGCCGGACTGTTTTCAACCGGCAGCAAGGAAGTTACGTGTGAAAAATGTGGAGAAATATTAGATACCGAGGAAATCCCTCAGACATGTCCATTGCCGCTTGCCGCCGTGATCGGTATTGTTGTGGCAGTTGTAGTAATACTAGGTGTAATCGTGGTTTTAGTCAGACGTAGAAAGAACATATAGAAAAACACTGTGAAGTTTAAAATTTAGAAATAATTGAGATGGAATAATGTATATGAGCCAAGAAATGCCGAATTTACGGTGTTTCTTGGCTTGTTTGCCCGGCATGTTTGCTGTGATACAAATTTTTTTAATATAGACGACTTTCATTAAAACCTTTTTCAATCTTTAAAATATAATTTTTTGTACACAAAAAAAAGAAATTGTTATTGATTTATTATATATAAAAAGGTATGATTATTATGGATGAAAGTATGGAAGCATTAAATGAAAATGGTGTTTTATGAAAAAAATAGATATTGCAAAATCAATTATAAAAAATAACGGTGGTATCATAAAGACAGTACAGTTGAATAAAGCTGGCATTCAGAATTCTGAGATAAAGAAAATGTGTGAAAGTGGTGAAATAGAAAGAGTCAGACATGGATACTATCAGATAGCCGGTCAAGTGGAAATATCAGAGGAGAAGATGATAGCAACGTTCTTGGAAGAGGGAATTGTATGTATGGAATCTGCGTTGTTTTATTATGGCTATAGTGATAAAACACCTTTGGTGTGGACGATTGCTGTGTCGAGAAACATTTCCAGATCAAAAATTAATATTGATAATTTTGCATACAAACTTTATTTTGTGCAGCATGACAAATTATCATTAGGAAAGACTACAGGTATATTTAATGGCATAGAACTTCCGGTATATGATAGAGAACGCACGATTTGTGACTGCTTTAAGTATAAATCTAAAATGGACAATGAAATGTTTAATAAAGCTATAAATGCATATGTTGCAGATGAAAAAAAGAATTTGAGCCAATTGTCTAAATATGCAAAAGAGATGAGAGTATATAAAAAAGTTACTGAATTAATGGAGGTAATGCTGAATGGGTGATGTGGCAAGTTCAGTACTTGCGAGATTAAAGAATAAAGCAAAAGAAAGTGGCAGAAGTTATCAGCTGTGTCTGCAAATGTTTTGTCAGGAGGAATTTTTAAGGAGACTTGAAAAATCAAAATACGTAGACAATCTTGTGCTGAAAGGCGGATTATTTATATATTCTTTGACAGAATTTGATAGCAGGGTAACAGTTGATGTTGATTTTCTGTTGAAGAGAATACCAAATACTCCGGAACAGTTAAAGAGAGTTGTGAAAGAAATCATTTCAGTAGAGACGGGTAATGATTTTGTGACTTTTGAAATAAAAGATGTAGCACCGATAGCGGTTGCAAAAAAGTATGCAGGTATTGGAGTTACATTGAGTGGTAAAATAAAAAATACACGAACACCATTTAGTATTGATTTTGGTGTGGGAGATGTCATTGTACCTAAACAGGAAAAGCGTAGAATACCGACACAGTTAGATGATTTTAAGGCACCGGTTATCAATACATATTCCATAGAAACAACTGTGGCTGAGAAGATAGACGCAATACTTTCATTAATGGAATTCTCAAGTAGGATGAAAGATTATTATGATATTTATTATCTTTCACATAAATTTGATTTTGAAGGAAAAGTATTATGCGAAGCATTAAGTAAAACCTTTATTAATCGGGAACATAATTTTACAATCGAGCAATTTGAGCAGATTATGACATTTGATTCTGATGATGGAATGCAGAAGAAATGGAAAGCGTTTAAGAAAAAGATTGATGTCAAGATGGAAGAGTTTCCGTTTATTTTACAAAGTATAAATGAGTTTTTATGTGAACCATATACCGCTGTTATTAAAGGAACAGTATTTGAAAAATATTGGGATGCCAATGAATGTAGTTGGAATTAAAGAAGTTGAATGATTTCAGCAATCCGGCAAAGCAGAGATTGTACATACTAAATTCATAGAAATCATATATGCCGGGCAGCAATATCGTCATCCGATATTGCTGCCCATCTTTTTATTTTCAGGTAATCAATTCTTTTCTTTTCATATAATAATCATAGAAGATGAAATCCATATATCCCCATTTTACAATATAATTCCGATATTGTTTTTTATTTAATACAATTAATACTATAATTCCTATTGACATAGTAGGATAAAAGAACTATGATAAGCACTATAAATTTTGAAAGAGGAGGGGAACATCTTGAACTGGGAGTTTATTCTAAAATATTTACCGATGTACGAGAAAGCCGCCTGGTTGACGCTTCGCATTGGACTCCTCGGAATTGTTTTTGCAATTATCGTTGGATTTGTCTGTTCGACGATCCAGTATTATAAAGTGCCGGTACTTCGCCAGATCGTGGCGGTGTACATAGAACTCAGCAGAAATACACCATTGCTGGTACAGTTATTCTTTATTTACTATGGACTTCCGAAGATCGGAATCCAGACAAATGCGGAGGCATGTGGTGTTGCCGGACTTGCATTTTTAGGTGGAAGTTACATGGCAGAGGCCTTTCGAAGCGGATTAGAAGCAATCGAACCGATTCAGACGGAGAGTGCGTACAGTCTTGGGATGAACCGTTGCCAGACCATGCGGTACATCATTTTACCACAGGCAATGTCCATCAGTGTTCCGGCATTTGTGGCAAATGTGATTTTCCTTTTGAAGGAAACGAGCGTGTTCAGTGCGATCAGCCTGATGGATCTGATGTTTACTGCAAAAGACCTGATCGGTCTTTATTACAAGACAACAGAGAGCTTATTCCTGCTTGTGGTTTTCTATCTGATCCTATTATTGCCGATTTCCATTTTGGGCAGTCTGCTGGAAAGGAGGCTGCGTTATGCCGGATTTGGGGCTTGAGGTTTTATTAAAAGGAAGCAATATGCTGCGGCTGCTTCAGGGACTCTGGGTAGCACTCCGTATCAGTCTGATCGCAGTTGTGATCAGTATTCCGTTAGGTTTATTGTTTGGCGTGCTGATGACAAGAAAAAATGTAGTGCTCAAGGCAATTTTCAGAGTGTATCTGGAATTTATCCGCATTATGCCGCAGTTGGTATTACTTTTCCTGTTTTACTTTAGTACGACGAGAACTTTTGGCTGGAATTTGTCGGGAGAGACAGCGTCCATCATCGTGTTTGTCCTGTGGGGAACCGCAGAGATGAGCGACCTTGTGCGGGGGGCACTGATCTCCATTCCAAAACATCAGTATGAGAGCAGTGCGGCGCTGGGACTTACCAAAATGCAGACTTATCTCTACGTTATCATTCCACAGGCCGTCAGGAGACTGATCCCGCTGTCCATCAACCTGATCACACGAATGATCAAGACGACCAGCCTGATCCTAATGATCGGTGTTGTCGAGGTGTTGAAGGTGGCACAGCAGATTATCGAGGCAAACCGGATGTCCAGCCCGAATGCAGCGTTTGGAATTTATCTGACCGTATTTTTATTGTATTTTATCGCATGCTGGCCAATCAGTATGCTTGCAAAATATCTGGAAAGGAAATGGAGGTGATCTTTCTTGGAACAGACATTGTTATCTATAGAACATTTGAAAAAAAGTTATGATGATAACCTGATTCTGGATGATATCAATCTGGAAGTACATCAGGGAGAGGTCATCGTCCTTGTCGGTCCGAGCGGCTGTGGAAAAAGTACGATGCTTCGATGTATCAACGCTCTGGAACCAATTCAGGGCGGCGAGATCAAATTAAATGGTGAAAAAATTGATCCGAAGAACAAAAACATCGCAGAGCTTCGTCAGAAGATCGGAATGGTATTTCAGAGCTATGAGTTATTTCCGCATTTGACGGTGCTTGACAATATTTTACTGGCACCAATGAAAGTACAGAAGCGGAAAAAAGAGGAAGCCGAAAAGGAAGCAATGGCGCTTTTGGAGCGGGTTGGTCTTGCTGAGAAAGCGAAAAGCTATCCGAGGCAGCTTTCCGGTGGACAGAAACAGCGTGTCGCGATCGTGAGAGCGCTTTGTATGCACCCGAAAATTTTGCTTTTCGATGAAGTGACCGCGGCGCTGGATCCGGAGATGGTAAGAGAGGTTTTGGATGTAATGTTAGACCTTGCTTCCCAGGGGCGCACAATGATGATAGTCACACATGAGATGCAGTTCGCAAAAGCAGTGGCAGACCGTGTGATATTTTTAAATGGCGGAAAGATCGTGGAGGAGGGAACTCCGGAAGAGTTCTTCGAACATCCAAAGACCGACCGCGCAAAACAGTTTTTGAATACGTTTGAATTTCATGAGGCAAAGACTCATGTGAAATAACAATAGACAATGTGAAACTCTTCATACTCTTCTTTCAATTATTCAAAATTAACAAAAACATTCAAGACACGCTTTCGCTATGTGTCACTCGCAACGGTACTAAGAAGCCAGGCACAACTTACAGTTGCACCTACCTTCTAAGAACCGGCGGTTCCACAATGTCTTTCATGTCTTTTGTTAATTTTTCACAATTCAATTTACACTTTCAGGAGTTTCACAATTATCTATGAAATAGCAAGAAGAAAAGGAGCATCTATTATGAAGAAATGGAACAGGATTTTGGCAGCAGTATTAACACTTTCACTTACGGCAGGTCTGACCGCATGCGGTGGCAGCACAAGTGATGCAACCGCAAATAATGCAAGTGCGGCAGACGAGGGAACAGTATCCAATGGAAGCAGCGAAGTTTACCGTACTTTGGATGAAATAAAAGAGAGCGGTACGATCAATATCGGCGTTTTCTCCGACAAAAATCCATTTGGATATGTAGATGAAAATGGTGAGTATCAGGGATACGATATTTATTTTGCAAACAGACTTGGTGAGGATCTTGGAGTGGATGTGAACTTCGTATCCACAGAGGCGGCAAACAGAATCGAATATTTGCAGACAGGAAAAGTGGATATCATTCTTGCAAACTTTACCGTGACTGACGAGCGTGCGGAGGAAGTTGACTTTGCCCTTCCTTATATGAATGTGGCTCTTGGCGTGGTATCTCCTGACAGTAAAGTGATCGAGAGCCTTGATGACTGGGATTCCAATGACCAGATGATCGTTATCTCAGGAACAACGGCAGAGACTTACATGATCGACAACTACCCGGATATCCCATTACAGAAATATGATTCCTATGCAACTGCGAAGAATGCACTGGAAAATGGAAGCGGTGCTGCATGGGTAAATGATAACACCGAGGTTATCGCATATGCACTTCAGAACACCGGTTACACGGTAGGGATTCCTTCCCTTGGAAGTAATGATACGATTGCTCCGGCAGTTTCTAAAGGAAATACAACCTTGCTTGACTGGATCAATGACGAAATTAAGGCTTTAGGTGAGGAACAGTTCTTCCATGCTGATTATGAAGCTACTTTAGTAGACACATATGGCAGTGACTATGAGGAAAGTCTTGTTGTAGAAGGCGGAGTGACAGAATAAATTTAAATACACAGACTGCTGTGCCGTGACGATGAAAAATCGTGCGGTGCAGCAGTTTTTTTAATGTAAATAAAAATGAAGATTGAGAATGCAAAATCTATATAGTAAGATAGAAAAAATGACAGTGTTCTTGGAGGAAAAAAATAATGTTAAATATCGCAATCTGCGATGATGATGATCTGATTGCACATCAAATTGAAAGTGTCTTACATAATATTAGTGACGAGGAAAATGTGAAAATAGATACCGATGTTTTCTATAGTGGAAATAATCTGGTAAGAGAAATATCTTCAGGGAAAAAGTTTGACCTGATATATATGGATATTCAGATGGAAAATGGAGATGGAATCACTGCGGCGAAAAACATTCGTAAAAAAGATGAAGATGTGATGATTATTTTTATTTCCAGCTATGACAGATACGTCATGGAATTATTTCACTTAGATGTGTTTTCCTTTATCAGAAAACCGATAGACCGGGATTCGTTCGTACAGATATTTTTAGAAGCAAACCAGAGAATTTGCAGTAGAAATCATTTCTTTTCGTTTAAATATAAAAGTCAGGAATACAAAGTTTTGTGCAAAGAGATTCTATATTTTGAAAGCAAAGCAAGACAAATAAATATACATGTCAGAGATGGAAATAAATATGTGTTTAATGGAAAATTATTAGAGGTAGAAAAAGGACTTAGCAGTGGAAAAGTAACATTTCTAAGGATTCATCAGTCTTATCTTGTCAATTATCTTTTGATCAAATCAAGATCAAAATCTAATGTAACATTGATAAACGGAGAAGTGTTGCCGATTAGTGAAGACCGGCAGAAAGAATTTTGTAAAGAATATGGCAGACTGTTAAGAGGTGAAATCTATGTGTAATGTGGGAAATATAATCTTAAATTCTGTTTTGACATTCGCAAGTGTCTGGATAGTAAGAAAATTTTTAGATACATTTTATGAAAAGAAGCGTTGGAATGTATTATCTGTAAGTGTATGGTCCATATATATTATTTTTCAAGGATATGTCCAGTTTCACAGTGGTGATGCGTCAACTTTAACTACGATTGTAAATGTGTTGCTGTGTATCATGATTTCAGCAATTTCCTATTATGGTTTTGGAAAAAATAATATATTTTTACTTACGTTCTTTTGGGCAGTATGGGCATTGGTAGAAATGATTATTTTCTTCTTTTTAAATTTATTTTGTCTTGAACAAAGAGACTTTAATATGATAGGAAGTATTATATCAAAAATAATCATGCTGATAGGAACATACATTTTGTCTTTTGTATGGAAGAAAAGGGAAAACAGCCTGATTCCGGTAAAATATTATATCGTATTTTTCTTTGTATCAATCGGCAGTATTTACATTGCAGCAGCGGTGTTCTTTTCAGAAAATAATACAGTGACTGCTATGATAGTTTTCAGCATATTATTACTGTTCAATATGATTATCCTTGAGGTTTATTCAAAAATTACGGAAAAAACTATGCTCGAAAAGGAAAAAACGGTATATGAACAGCAAATTCATATGATGACTAATAATACAAAAGAACAAAAAAAGTTAATAGAAGATTTTCACAGAGAACGCCATGATCTGATAAATAAATTAATTGTATTAAAAAACGAAATAGAGCAGGGAGAGAAAGAAAATGTCATTCGTGAAATCGACAAAATAATCGAGAATAATCATACAGAAAGTTATATTTCTGACAGTGGAAATCAGGTGATAGATGCACTGCTCAACACCAAATATTCGATTGCCAAAGAGAATGGAATACAGTTTCTTTTAAAAATTTTTATACCGGAAGAACTGCCGGTAAATCAGTGTGATCTGGGGGTAGTATTAGGAAATGCGCTCGATAATGCGATAGAAGCCACAGAAAAATGCACTGGAAATAACAAGGATATTGAAATAGCAATGGGAATCAAAAAGCAGTCATTGGTTCTTGTTATAAAAAATCCGTATGAAGGAAGTTTGAAACAGGACAAATCAGGAAAATTAATTTCAACCAAAAATGATTTCCGCAGACATGGATACGGTATAAGCTCCATTCAAAAAGTTGCAGACAAATATGGTGGAGATGTAATAATTGAGACGGAGGATGGAAAATTTGTTCTGACAGTTATGATGAATATAGGGGATTTTTAACAGTTAGATACGTGAATTTAACAGATGATAAAATGAAAGAAAAAAAGTTTTATAATCATTAGAGTATTATGAAGTAGACGAAGGAGAAATACATAATGAAAAAAACAGATACAATGATGCTCCTTACATCCATTTTAAAATAATTGATTGCATAATTCGAATTTATGGTAAATAGTCTTATGTTTGGAACGAAGATTGGAAAATTATTAAAAAATAGTGGAAAAAAAGAAAGAATACAATTCTGGTTTGCTTCAATGGTGACTGTGACAGCAACTTTATTGTATACCATGTTTGCTTTTGGACTGAGTGATATAACCAATGACAACTTAAGCAAAAATGACGTACAGCAGTTACAGGGCGTGTTGTCCTCTGTAATTTTGATATCAATTATTGCAGTTATGTTTTTTTAATGGATATTGGCAACACAGCTGCAAAATTTATTTAATATTAGAAAACACTTTACAGAAGCATTATTATTGATGGGAACACCGCATAAAAAAATCGTAAAGATATATGTTTCTGAGTTGGTACAGGTTCATATATCGGCAACTTTGATTGGATGTGTTATTGGAAGCATCATTTATATTGTTGTTGCAAATGTCTTGCAGATTGAAGAGCGATATGTTCCGGTTCAGATATATCTTATTTGTGTTTTGATCGGAATACTATTGAATTCTTATACAATTGGAAGGAATTTATATAAATTGCTCCGGGGGAATATTGTAGAAAAGATCAGGAACGGCAATGATTATATAAAAACAAATAAAATAAACGTTAAAGGAGTATTAGTCAGAATTTGCATAGCAGCTATTTTGGTAATTCTTATGCAATACATCAGTGTGACGTCTACAGTGCGGCAGATTGTGGAACTTTCAAAGATTTGTAATATTCTGGCAGGTATGATTCTGTTTGATCCGATTGCAAGAGGAGTATATCAGCTCCTTTATTATATGACTAAATTTATGAAAAGTAAGGATGCTTTTCTGTCTGTCGTAATGTCCAAAAGTTATTTTAGAAAAGTAAAAATTACATGTATGTTTTTGATTTTAAGTTGTACACTTTTTGTTGGTTTGCATTCGCTGTTTCGTATGGTTCGTGTATCTGGGGAAAATATTGTTGATAAAAATATAGGGTATGCGTATGTTTTAGATAAAAAAGATATAGAAGTTAATGATAGAGAATCGGATTCAGATACATATTATGGACTAAAAATAAAATCAAAAACCGAAAGTGGAAGTAATGTATTTGTAAGTGGAATTGATAGTTTATATGTAAATCATTTTGAAAAAATTAATGTTGTGAAAGGAAGTGAGGAGGGGCTGAACAAGGTTCTTAATGAGAATGCCAATTCTATTTTAATGCCTGAGATTTTTGCAGCATCAAGTGATATTGGAAAGACAATAAAAATAAACATGGAAGGAAAAATGTATGATTTTATTGTTGCAGGTCTTTATTATTCCAATGATTTTAGTGAGTTAAATTGCTTTGTCAATATAAATTATTTGAAAGATACATTACATATCGGAAGCAATGAACATAATATAGTTTTTTTCAATGAAGGAAATAGCGTTTCTGATAAGAATTTACTTACAAAAGCAGATATTATGAGGAAGAGCAGAGAAAGAGCGGTAAGCGGAACCGAGATAGTGGAAGCAATCACATATCTGCTGATAACATGTGCTGTGATTTCACTGTTTATTTATTATTCGTTCATTGCAAAAAGCAATGAAAAAGATATCCTGAGATTTCAGGCAATGGGAATGCCATATTTGCAAATTATTAAAATCTATATTTGGAATGCAGTTTTTCCGATTATAATTTCTGGTATATTTTTACTTCCAATCACTAAAAAATTTACATATATATGTTTGTATGTAATGTTATCACCGTATTATTTTGTTGGAGTGAAGGACAGCGGAATATATTCTGAAATAGTTCTATTATTGTTATTTTCGCTAATATCAATAGCAGTTCAAATGTTTTATATTCTGAGATTAAAAGATAGAAAGAATTTTATTGAGGAACTTAGAAATCCTGGAATGTAGCACAAGGAGAAATAATGAAGAAAGAAATAATAAGAATTAATAATCTGAGTTACAAAGTCAAAGATGGTGATGAAGAAAAAATGTTGCTAAATAATATTAGCATCTCATTTGAGATGCCGGAGATTATTACCATATCAGGACCATCAGGTTCCGGAAAAACAACATTTTTATATGCAATTTCAGGGATGTTAGACAATTTAAAGGGTGAAATATACATAGAAGAAAAAAATATTTTAGCTTGCACAAAAAAAGAAAGAGAAAAAATACGCTTAAATGACATTAGCATTATTTTTCAAAATTTAAATTTATTTTCATTTATGAATGTTGAAGATAATATATTGTTGCCTTATTATATTAAGGAGCGAACGGTGAATGAGAAAACATGTCAATTAATGAATGAATATCTAACTATTATGAATTTAGCGGGAATAAATAAACGAGATATTCACTCATTATCAGGTGGAGAGCAACAGAGAGTGGCGATTGTCAGATCCATATTAGATTCAACAAAAATAATTTTGTGTGATGAACCAACTGCCAGTCTGGATAGGAAAAATACAGAAATATTCATGAAGACACTTGTGGATATTACGCAAAAAAGAAATGTGGCAGTTATGATCGTAACGCATGATGAAAACGTTGTGAAATATGGCACGGCAAAATATTATATGGAAGATGGAAAAATAAGAAAATATGAGTAGTACTCAACCTTGTCACTCTGTTGTGCTGCTACTGCATAGGCTGCACTGAGCGTCTGATAGAAAAACATGTATTTTTGTATGTGGAAAGGCTTAGGAAGAGATGAAAATACCGAAATTCAAAGTTCAAATGAAAGTTATATTGATGATTATAACCACTATTATAGCTGTTTTTTTAATCCGATTATTATTAATAGGTGGTCTGGTAAAACTGCTTTCATTCGATAGCCAGAGAACTGAAGTATATAAAGATACAGATATCACGCATTACCAGTGGTACATTGGAAAGAATGCTAAGAAAGAATATGCTGATAAATGGGGAATGGATGAAAGCATTTTTCCAGAAAGTATTACAGATAACATGGATGTACTGGATTATAAAATGGTTTACTATAATCCGTGGGACGCACAGTATTTAAGTTATTTGGTCGTCGAATATGATGATAAGAGTTATGAGGAAGAGATACAGAGATTGGAGCAATATGATTCAAAAGAATATAAAGGATATTTTGGAACGAGAGGTTTTCGGGATAAGTACCGTCTTTTGGCGATAGAGGTTGATCCGTATTATGGATTGATATATGCGCTGGGAGAAGAAAATAATCAGATTATTTATGTGGAATTGATTTTCTGTAATTATTTTTATGATATAGATTATCAAAATGAAATCGACATACAATATTTACCAATTGGATTTGATGCGACACCGGATAATGAATATCGTCAAAAGAGGCTGAATCCATAGAGGACAGCCTTGTTGTAGAAGATGGAATAACAGAATAAACTACACACACACTGCTGTGCCGGGACTATCCTCAGCAGATTGGATATCGTACTCCTGAAGCAGCCCTGGATAAGATTTCTTTTTCCTTCGGTCATTGGTTTTGGTTTGTAAACTTCTTTTTTTCTGTTTGCCATAATAAAAGGCCTCCTATGATTTTAATATTTTATCATAGAAGACCTAATTTACAGAGATTTTTTCACAGGCTCTAGAAGATAATTATTCTATAATTTGCGCAGATGAGCTTTATCCGTATGAGTAGATTGACCTTTGAAAGAAATAGAAAAAGAACGTCTACATATGTTATTTAGATGTTCAAAGGTGTGGTAATTTTACAAAAAGTTTTTATTCATAATGATAGACTATATACAAAAGGAATTTATTGATAATGGAAAAATTAAAGATAGTAATTATATTATTGGGATTGATATGGTTTTCAGGTTGCGGATATATAAAGCAAACAAATATTGAAAGTAAAGATATAGCATTCTCAGAGGAAGAAACGACAAGTATACAAAGTGATTATGAAAATTATATAGGTACATGGTCAGAGGAAGGAAAATCTCATGAAAGTATTATATATGAGGGAGGTACAGAATTTTCGGTAGAAATCACATCAGATAATGAACTAAACGGATATTTGTATTCGCAACAGGAAATTAGCGGTCGGTTTGCAGAGATAGATATTATATGCCGCATTGAAGATGGGGAGTGTTATTATCCTTTTTCAGATGATGGATGGGGAAATAGTGGAATATTATATATTCAGTTTGAAACAAATGTGATTAAAATCAGTGTACAAGATTTTGTGATGGGGGAATCTAACACAAGTGGATTTGGAATAGATAGAACATATATATTATCAAAAGAAGAAGCGAATCAAAATAGTACAGAATATGATGGCGAACAAAAGGAACAATTATTACAATACAGTGTTGATTGGTCAGAAGATCAGATTTTAGATGAAATTGAAAAAAGAGCTGTTTATTTAAATAGGTGTTCTTATTATGAAGAAGTGTTAGATTTTTTAGAAAATGATAGAGAAGTACGAGATATATCTATGTACATAAATCCATTGTACTATACTGACACAGAATACTATAATGAGGACAGTTTTTCAGGCGTTCCTTCTCTGATAATACATCTTGCTAAAAATGAGATATATGCGCGTCATGGATATATTTTTAAAGATGAAAATTTGAAAAACTATTTTATGGGACAATTATGGTATATTCCATCTGTAAAAGCAGAGGAATTTGATGATAGTGTATTTAGTGATATTGAAAAAAGGAATCTTGAACTGCTTAATAGATTGGATACTTATAAAAAATAAACATCACATATTTAAGAGAACGAGGAAAAATTTTTCTGTAAAGTAATCTAAAAAAGTTCTTCGGTGATAAAATAAAGATTATTTCGTGTATGTAAAAAAATGAAAACATAACGGATTTTTGAAACAATTGAAGATATATATGGTTTTGAAGCAGCATAAAGTTACACTTCCCATGTAAACGATAAGATACTGCCATCAGATTGTAGATTGACAGAACCAACCATTCGAATCTTAGCATTTCCTAGCAAGCATTATAGAGAATATATGTTGTGTTGAACATCTTTTTCGAAGTTAAGTGCTTATGAGGAGATGATGGCTCACATGGAGTATCATCTCCTTATATGCTATTCTTTCAAGGCACTTTTAAGGTGTGTTGATGCCAAAACCGGTTAGACCAGCATCATTTATAGGACGTGTTAACTGCTGGACACCGGATAATGAATATCATCAAAAGAGGCTGAATCAATAGAGGACAGCCTTGTTGTAGAAGATGGAATAACAGAATAAACTAAACACAGACTGCTGTGCCGTGACGACGTAAAATCGTGTGGTGCAGCAGTTTTTTGTTCACAAAACATTGACGGAACCCCACAAAGAAGGTAATATTTTACCGAAAGAAAACTTGATAATTGTAAGGAAAATCATAGAGAAAGGTCATAGCATGGGCATTACAATAGAAGAATTAAAAAAACTTGATAAAAACACTTATCAGATTATTGATATCCGGGACGAGAACGAGGTCGCCCACGGAGCGATTCCGGGAGCGGTAGCGACACCGGCAGATTCCATCGAAGGAAATGAGAACATTGATTTTTCAAAAAAATTAGTGATCTGCTGCAGCCGTGGACGTTTCAGCGTGGAAGTTGCCGAAGGACTGGAAGAGAAAGGAATGGATGCGGTAAGTCTGGAAGGCGGATATATTGCATGGCTTCTGGATGCGATGAAGCAGGAGGAAGAGGTAGACATCTGCAAGGATGTGGAACTTTCCATCCGTAAAAAGTTCCGTAAGAGCATCTGGTGCAAATTCACAAAAGCAATAAATCAGTATGAGCTTGTCAAACCGGGTGACCGCATTGCGGTCTGTATTTCCGGTGGAAAAGATTCCATGCTTATGGCAAAGCTTTTTCAGGAATTAAAAATTCACAACAAATTCGATTTTGAGGTGAAGTTTCTGGTCATGGATCCGGGATACAGTCCGGCAAACCGAAAAGTGATCGAGGAAAACGCCAGAAAACTCAATATTCCGATCACAATTTTTGAATCGGATATTTTTGATTCCGTATACAATATTGAAAAATCACCGTGCTACCTGTGTGCGCGGATGAGACGCGGACATTTATATCATTTTGCACAGGAGCTTGGATGCAATAAGATCGCACTCGGACATCATTATGATGATGTGATCGAGACAATCCTCATGGGTATGCTTTACGGAGCACAGATCCAGACGATGATGCCAAAACTTCACAGCACCAATTTTGATGGAATGGAACTGATCCGTCCGCTTTATCTCGTGCGTGAGGACGATATCAAGGCGTGGCGTGACTATAATGGACTTCATTTTATCCAGTGTGCATGCAAGTTTACAGACACCTGTACCACCTGCAATAACGAGGAAAATCGTTCGAAACGTGTGGAGATCAAGGAACTGATCAAAAAATTAAAAGAAGTCAACCAGTACGTGGAAGGCAATATTTTCAAGAGTGTGGAAAATGTGAATCTGGAAACGGTTGTCGCCTATAAAAAGGACGGCGTAAAACATCATTTTCTGGATGACTATGATACAAAAAAGTAAGCAGAAGAAATCTATTAGCAAAAAATGAAAAAATATTGATTTTGGCTAATAGAGAAAAGATGATTTGAAAAGAAATGAAGAGGCTGTGATAGTCTCTTCATTTTTTTGGTACAAATTCGATTTTTAAAGTCATATCCATTGCATCTGCCAGACGTTTTAAGGTCAAAATGGATGGATTGGCGTTACCACGTTCCAGTTTGCTGATATCGCTCTGATAGATTCCCGTTTTTTCGGAGAGTTGTTTTTGTGTCAGCATGGCATATTCTCTTGCTCTTGCAAGGCTGGAAGCAAGTGCGAGGGATGGGTCAACAGATTCAATACGAATAAATACACCATCTTCCCAGATCGTTTCAGAATCTAAGTCCAGATCATCACTCCAGGACACACCATAGCCGCCGGTATCTGCATGAACTTTCGATGCGAGGGATGGGTCATTGATAATTTCCTGAAATTGTGGAAGAATGGAAAGCATTTTCCGCAGGTCATATTGAATTACTTCACCACCTATAAAAATTGCCTGAAGAATATTCTGATCAATCATCGATACACTTTGCACTCTGTGAGCCATAGGATGCACCTCCTTCGAATTTTAATGATGTAAAGTTTTGTGTTTCCCACATATCATACAGCTTTTCTCTATAATTTGAAATAAATAGTTTGATTAATTTTTGTTCTTTGGAAGGAATATCGCCTTCATACATTTCACCGCTTTCAATTGAAAATAGTCCTGAATAATCACCGTAAATTGCATGGATATGTGGCGGATTGTGTTCTTTTTGGCGCAGGTACATTTTTATTGTTATTCCAAAGAAACGTGCAATGACGGGCATATAATTCCTTCTTTCATATTTTTTATATATTATATAGGATATATCCTATATAATCAAGATGTTTTACAAATTTTTAATATTCATTTTAGAAAAAATAGGGTATGATGTACACAGGAATTTTAGACAGAGAAAAGAATAATTCTCTGATTTTTCCACATAATAACTCCAAAGTGAAATAACAGCATTGGAGGAAAAATATTAAATGAAAGCCACAGGGATTGTACGCAGAATAGATGATCTGGGAAGAATTGTAGTTCCGAAAGAAATTCGGAGAACCTTAAGGATCCGGGAGGGCGATCCTTTGGAAATATTTACCGACCGGGAGGGCGAGATCATTCTGAAAAAGTATTCGCCAATCGGGGAGCTGAGCCAGTTTGCGGGAGAGTATGCGGAAAGTCTGGCACAGACAACCGGACATCTGGTATTGATCACGGACTGCGACCATGTTGTGACGGCATCCGGTACCGGCAAGAAAGAATATGAGGGCAAGCCGATCAGCAAACAGCTGGAAGACGCCATCAGCGAACGGAAAAATTTTCTCGCAAGCAGAAATGATGCGGAGTTTGTCAAGGTGACATTAGATGATGCCGGAGAATTCGGACAGCAGGCGCTCAGCACGATCATCTGTGAGGGGGATGCGATCGGAGCCGTTATTTTATATGAAAAAGACGAGAAATCCAGAATGACAGAGACGGAGAGCAAGCTTGCGATCGCAGCAGCTGGTTTCCTGGGAAAACAGATGGAACAATAGAAGCCGCTGGAATGATTACGGAAAATGAGGACAAAGCATGAAGTTTATGCATATTTCAGACGTGCATCTCGGTGTAAAACCGGATGCAGGCAAAGCATGGAGTGAAAAAAGAGCACAGGATATCTGGGATTCTTTTGCAGAAATGATCGAGATCGCGGCAGAAGAATCCCCGGATTTTTTGCTGATTTCAGGTGATCTTTTTCACAAACAGCCATTGAAAAGAGAATTGAAGGAAGTCTGTGGTCTGTTTGCACGCATACCGCAGACGAAAGTGCTTCTTATGGCAGGAAACCACGATTACATACAGCAAAATTCTTTTTACAGGACATGTGAGTGGCCGGAAAATGTCTGTTTCTTCCCGCGCGAGGAAGTAATGTGTTTTGATTTCCCGGAGCAGAATACGACGGTTTATGGTCTGAGCTATTGGCATCGTGAGATCCGGCAGGCTTTGTACGATGAAGTTTTTCCGAAAAATACGGACAGAATTAATATTCTGCTCGCACATGGAGGCGATGAGCGGCATATTCCTTTTTCGGTGGAAAAGATTCTGCGGCATGGATTTGATTATATGGCAGCGGGACACATTCACAAAGGTGGGCAGCTTGTGCAGGGCAGGGCGGTCATGGCGGGCGCACTGGAGCCGACAGACTGTAATGATACCGGTGCGCACGGATACTGGATAGGAGACATCGGCAAAACGTATTGTGAGGTATCTTTTTATCCGGTGCGAAAGTGTGAGTACTGCCACGAAGCGGTGGAGGTGACGCCGGGGACGACCGGATATGATGTCATGCAGCAGATAAAAGAACTGTTGGCAGAACGTCCGGCTTATCAGTATTTTCGGATTTGTTTACAGGGATACAAAGATCCGGACGTGATATTCGATCTTAATAAATTGTCGAATCTGGAACGGATCGTGGATGTGACAGAGCAGCTTCGACCGGATTATGACTATGATAAACTGCTGGCTGAACATGAAAATTCCCTGTTGGGAGCTTATATTGCAGCCATGCAGAAAAAAAGGCAGGATCCGGTTGCAGCGAAAGCATTGGAATACGGCGTTAGCGCATTGTTGGGGCATGAGATATGCAGATAAAGGAAGCAGACATTTTTCAGTTTGGAAAGCTACAGAACAAAAACATATCCTTTGAACCGGGGATGAATGTCATATATGGAAAAAATGAGGCGGGAAAATCGACATTGCACAGCTTTTTATGTGCGATGCTTTTTGGCATGGAAAAAGGAAGGGGCAGGAGTTCTGTCACAGACGCCTACAGTCAGTATGAACCGTGGCATGCACCGTCGTTTTATGCGGGTGCACTAAAGTTTACGGTTGGACAGCAGAAGTTTTATCTGGAACGCAATTTTTATTCCAAAGAGAAAACCGATTATTTGAGGAATGAGCTGGATGGGGAGGAACTGTCGGTCGGCTTTGGGGATCTGACCATGCTTTTGGGTGGTGTCAGCAAAGACAGTTATGCCAGTACTTACGATATCACGCAGGCGGGAGCTGCCACCGGAAATCAGATGGTGAAAATCCTTGCAGAATATCTTGCACAGGCATCGGATGGTTCCGACAGCGGCGTGACGGTTGCGGAGGCAGCTGCTTCGCTCAATGCCAGAAAGCGGGAATTGCAGCAGGAGCAGAGAAGGGCAGATGAGGAGCGGGAGGCGCGTCTTAAGGAGCTTCGATTGGAGAAGAACCTGCTCGAACAGGAATGTGAAGGGATACGTGCGTCCATAGAAAAGTATGAAGCGCATTATGCAGACGATGAGAGCGGAATGCATGCCAAGTACCATGAGCAGACTGGCAGTACGGAAGATTGGCAGCCAGAAAAAACTGGCTATATCCTATCCTTCTTCGCAATCCTCATCGCAATAATATTATTCGGTTTTAAGGTTTACATAACACAAGCCCTTTTCTGGACAGGTCAACTTGCAACTCTTGCAATCGCATTATTTTCTGCAATCCGGCAGTACAAAAAGAATCAAAACCGTGCCAAACTCCAAACGGCATCCATGCAGGCGGAGCAGTTAAGAAAACTGCGTGAGCAGGAAGCGATGGAGGCACAGATGCAGCAAAAGAAACGGCTGGCGGATCAGATGCTTACTGAGTGGAAAGATTCTCTGCGGGAAAAGGAAAACCGTCTTTTTAATCTGGAGGAAGAGATCACAAGGCAGAGTGTGCAGGGTGAGGCAGAGAGTCAAAGGGCGGAAGATATTCAGGCATTGGAGCTTGCGGCGCAGGAAATCACAAGAATTTCCCAATCTTTTTATGAGGATATGCAGGATGAACTGAATGCGGAGATTTCCAGATATGTGTCCTTATTTACAGCAGGAGCTTATGACAGTGTAAGGCTCGATGAGCAGGGGCAGCTGCAGATTCTGACAGAGGGAAGGGAAGTCAGACCAGAGCTATTAAGCCGTGGCACGTTGGAGCAGATTTATCTGGCGCTGCGCCTTGCGGTGGGAAATGTTGTGACGAAGGAAGAACCGCTTCCAATCTTATTGGATGAAGCGTTTGCCATGTATGATGACGATCGTCTGGCGCAGACCTTGCAGACACTTTCGACCTTACAAAACCAGATATTCCTTTTTACCTGCCAGAAACGCGAAGTGGAAATGCTAAGGAAAATGAATTTGGATCACAACCTGATTGAGATGTAAGCGTAGCATTAAAGATAACATGAAAAAAGCCGATATCTAATTCATGACAACAGAGTGTTCGCGGAATGTGCATTCTATTGTTTATAAAAATTTTCGGACAATTCAACAATTATCTGCATAGAAACGTTTTTACAGGGGGAATGAGTTTATGTCAATTGCAATCAGGGCAAACCAGAGTGGAGTGGATCAGGCAGCGGCACAGAAAGCTGCTGAGAAAAAAGGACATCAGGATGTCGTAAAATCCGTCAACGCAGGAGGTTTTCTGCGTAAAAATGACACACAGAGCCAGATCGAGGCGCGCAGAAACAATGCGAAAAAACAGGCATTAAAAGTGGTCAGTGATGCATGGAAAAGTGACAATAAATCCGCTGACAGCATTGCGGATATGGAGGGGTTAAAGCAGTCCAAAGTATCCGAGATGAATGAGATTCGTGCCAAAATGAAAGATATCGAGAATACCAAAAAATCTTTGCAGGAAGAGTATGGTGTGGCAGACGGATCGCAGGAACAGAAAGATTTAGAGCTTTTGGAAAAGTACCAGAATAATATGAACGGTTCTTCCTATGACCAGTTTTCAGACGAAGAGCTCTCCAGATTGAAGGAACTGCAGAATGCACCGCTCACGGAGTACCAGAAGAAAGTTCTGAACTTAAACAGCATGAAAGGGCAGGTCAGCGTGGAGGCAGACCGCAAACAGTTTGAGGTCAATGCGCTCACTGCGTCTATTTCGGATGCCACGTTAGAGCAGTTAAAGTCCAGAGATATGGAAAAAGCATCGGATGCCGCAGATGAGATTATGGATTCTGCCAATAAAGAGATCCTCGGAATGCTTATCGAGGAAGGCAAAAACAATGCCGATGAGAAGGTCGAGGAAGAGAAAGAGAAGGCAGAGGAAGCGGCAGACAAGAAGGAAGAACAGGATAAGCAGATCGAAGAGGCACAAGAGAAGCGCAAAAATCAGGAAGAGATCATCGAGGGACAGCAGAATGCCGATCAGCTCGAACAGGATGTTTCCATGCAGAAACAGAACACGAGTAAAATGGATGAGGCACAGAAAAACATCCAGAAGATTCTCAAAGAGAAGAATCTCGTGAACGAGGATCTGAAAGGAATCGAGATCGACCTGAATTTTTAATGGATAAATGATATCTTTGAAACTATGAAATCGTTACGACAGATCATGCATATCCATGGAGAAATCTGGAAAGATTAATGTTAGAAAAAGCAGATTTTATCAGAAAAATAATGACAGAGCCAGAAAGGAGTGCATGATGTCAAAAACAAAGAAAAAGAAAAAACACCGGCTATTCTGGCACTTTTTCCGCATACAGCTTGTACTTCTGGTGCTGGTGCTCACAGCGGCTGCCTACTATTTTTACGGCGGTTACGGGAAACAGGTTGAGGAATTAAGGCAGGAGGCAGTGCGGCTTGTCAGACAGTCGGATGTGGATACTTTTAAGGCAAATCAGACCAGCATTGTCTATGCATCGGATGGAAGCGTGATCTCTACCCTGAAAGGGGAAAAAGATTCCTATTACGTTTCCATTGAGGAGATGCCGGTGGATGCAGTGACTGCCATTGTCAGTATCGAAGATAAAAAGTTTTTCAGGCATCATGGAATTGATTACCGTGCATTGCTCCGTGCAGTAAAGGCGATGGTACAAAATGGTGAAGTGAAGCAGGGTGGAAGTACGATCACCATGCAGCTGGCCCGGAATATTTTTCTGTCACAGGAAAAGACGTGGCAGCGAAAAGTGGAAGAGATGTATATTGCAACGGAACTCGAAAACAAATATTCCAAGGATCAGATTTTGGAGTTCTATTTAAATAATATTTATTTTGGAAACGGATATTACGGGATCCAGTCTGCGGCGAGAGGATATTTCGACCGTGATGTGGAAAGTCTTTCTCTGTCCCAGATTGCTTTTTTGTGTGCAATTCCGAATAACCCGACGCTCTATGATCCGGTGACAAACAAAGACAACACCGTTTCCCGACGTGACCGTATTTTGAAAAATATGCTTGATGACGGCAAAATCTCACAGATGGATTACGCGCAGGCGGTGGCGGAGCAGATCACATTGAACCGTCCACAGGCACTTGCAAAAAATGATTACGTTGAAACATACACCTACTACTGTGCAACAAGGGCGCTGATGGAGCAGCAGGGGTTTGTTTTCCATGAGGATTTTAAGACAGATGAGGAGCAGCAGGCATATGAGGACACTTACAATGCTCTCTATAGTGAATGCCAGAAAAAACTTTATACCGGCGGATACCGCATTTTCACATCCATTGACCTGTCATTGCAGGACGAATTGCAGCAGTCGGTGAATGATACGCTTTCCGGCTATACCGGGGTAAATGACGAGGGTGTTTATGAACTGCAGGCGTCTGCGGTCTGTATCGATAATGATAACGGATATGTGCGTGCGGTCGTGGGCGGGCGAAGTCAGGAATTTCCGGGTTATACCTTAAACCGTGCCTATCAGAGTTTCCGGCAGCCGGGTAGTGCGATAAAACCGCTGACCGTGTATACACCAAGTTTTGAGCAGAGCTATACGCCGGATTCGATCGTGACCGATGAGCCAATCGAGGATGGACCAAGGAATGCCAACGGCACATATCTCGGAGAGATTACGGTCCGCACTGCGGTGGAAAAATCCGTCAATACGATCGCATGGAAGTTATATGACCAGCTCACGCCGGATAAAGGATTGTCTTATCTTAAGGCGATGAATTTTTCCAGGATCAGTCCGTCTGATTACAGGCTTGCAACGGCACTGGGCGGTTTCACGAACGGTGTCTCTGCGTTAGAGATGGCATCCGGTTTTGCAACGATCGAGAATGACGGATATTACCGCACACCAACCTGTATCGTGAAGATCGAGGATGGAAACGGAACAGTTTTATATAATTCGGGGCAGAACCCGGTTTTGATCTATAAGAAAAATGCGGCGCGCATGATGACGGATGTTTTAAAAGGCGTCATCACAAACGGAACCGGAAAAGGACTTGACCTTGGAGATATGCCGTGCGCGGGCAAGACAGGAACGACAAACGATCAGAAAGACGGATGGTTTGTCGGCTATACGAGATATTATACTACAAGTGTCTGGGTAGGCTATGACATGCCAAAAAAATTGCAGGGATTAATGGGAAACACTTATCCGGGAAAAATATGGCAGTCATTTATGAGCAAGGCGCATGAGGGACTGGAGCCGCTCGAATTTCTGCCGTATGCAAGAATTTCGGATGATCTGCTCCAGCAGCAGGAGAGCGGGAGCGGACAGCCTGAAGATAATCCGGCGGAGGAAATAAGGATGTAAAAAATAAAGCAAAATATGCCATAGAATACAATTGACAGATAAAAATGGAAACGTTATCATTAAGATAATGCAGGTGAAACTATGGTGGGTACATAGACGCAGAAAATATAGGGAAATCAGGGAGAAAAATCATGAAGAAATACGCATTTGGAGTTGATATCGGGGGTACAACCTGTAAGATTGGATTTTTTGACACAAACGGAACACTGTTAGACAAATGGGAAATTAAGACCAATACAGAAAATAATGGTGAGTCGATTCTTTCCGATGTCGCAAAGGCAGTGGACAACAAGCTGGCACAGGAAGCGATCAGCAAGGATGATGTGCAGGGAATCGGAATCGGAGTTCCGGGACCGGTTGACAGCCAGGGCGTGGTACACCGCTGTGTAAATCTTGGCTGGGGCGTGGTAAACGTTGCAGAAGAGTTAGGCAACCTTACCGGATTAAAAATCAAAGTCGGAAATGATGCAAACGTTGCCGCTTTAGGTGAAATGTGGCAGGGTGGAGCAAAAGGCTCTAAGGATGTCATTATGGTAACACTTGGAACTGGTGTCGGCGGTGGAATCATCGTAGACGGAAAGGTAGTTGCAGGATTTAACGGAGCCGGCGGAGAGATCGGACATATCACCGTGAACAATGATGAGATCGAAGCTTGTAACTGTGGACAGTATGGATGTTTAGAGCAGTATACTTCCGCGACAGGAATCGTTCGTCTCGCAAAGAGAAAACTTGCAAAATCTACCGAGGAGACAAGCATTCGTGAAATTCCAAACCTGACTGCAAAAGATGTCTTTGACGCAGCAAAAGCAGGAGATGCAATTGCAATCGGACTGGTAGATGAAGTATGTGAAATTTTAGGCTCCACACTTTCTAATATTGCATGTGTGGTAAACCCGGAGATTATCGTGATCGGTGGAGGAGTTTCCAAAGCAGGCGATATCTTATTAGATAACATCAAAAAACACTTTGTTGAGACATCATTCATGGCATGCCGTGAAACAAAGTTTGCATTGGCAGGACTTGGCAATGATGCTGGTATGTACGGATGTGTAGAGATGTTACTGGATTAATAAAATGAGTAGTAAATATGTTGCCTGCCTTGGAAAAGGCGGGCAGAGAGATATGGCAGAGTCATTTGCCAGACGGGCAGGCGTCACACTTTTAGATAAGCCGGGAGAGGAACTGACAGTTCTTTTTGATGCAAAAGGAGTTTCCCTCATTGGATATGGTTTAAGCTATCATGGCGATTTTGAGGGTATGCTGCACAGAGTGAGTGACGGCAGACTTGCGCATGAAATGCTGGTGCGCGCAGCTAAAACAACGCAGACAAATGTAAAGGGAATTGATGCGACTGCCGGTATGGGGGAGGATGCTTTCCTGCTTGCTGCCTGTGGGTATGAGATGACGTTATATGAACAGAACCCGGTTGTGGCAGTTCTGTTAAAAGATGCGCTCCGCAGGGCGAAGAAAAATCCAAAGTTGAAAGATATTGCTGCCAGAATGCAGCTTGTGGAGAACAACAGCGTAGACGAGTAAAAAACCCGTGTGGATGACATCGATCGGATCTATCTTGATCCGATGGTTCCAGT
>OGDJ01000448.1_pt1 | contig 26498 bp, 27 predicted proteins | sample 1570401 | NCBI WGS metagenome assembly OGDJ01 (sample SAMEA2582185, study PRJEB24529) | metagenome | biome: Human gut stool | place: China | collected 2011
GGCACGGACGTTAGCGGCAGAACGCGCGATGGCAGCTGTAGCGGTAATACTACCAAAGAACGGAGCGATAATATTCCCCAGTCCCTGTCCAACCAGTTCGCTGTTCGCCTTGTGTTTCGTCCCGGTCATACCATCCAGTACCACGGCGCAGAGCAGAGATTCGATTGCGCCGAGCATTGCCATTGAGAATGCCGCAGGCAGCAGTGTGCGAATAGAATCCCAGGTTAGCGTGAATTCTGAATTAGGCAGATCCCACGGCAGCACCAGTTGCGGCAGCAGTTGCGGAATACCGTTACCCTGAGAACCATCGGCCAGGACGTAGTGGAATTGCGAACCGATGGTAGCAACATGTCCGCCGAGCAGGTTAACAATCCCCATCACCGCGCAACCAGCCAGCAAGGCCGGAAGGTGACCGGGTAAACGAATGCCCAGACGCGGCCAAAAAACAAGAATACCTAGCGTCACAATGCCAATGGCAGCATCACCCACATTAATGGTCGGCAGCGCCATAAATAATGCGCCGACTTTTTGTAGATAATGTTCCGGGACATGGGCCATTTGCAGACCGAGAAAATCTTTAATCTGCATGGTACCGATGGTGATCCCGATACCCGAGGTGAAACCTAAGGTGACGGAAACCGGAATATACTCAATCAGGCGACCAAAGCGTGCCAGACCCATCAGAATCAAAAAAATCCCCGACAGCAAGGCCGCAACCAGCAGTCCTGCCAGTCCAAACTGTTGCGACACGGGATAGAGAATTACCACAAATGCCGCAGTCGGACCGGAAACGCTAAAGCGTGACCCACCCGTCAGAGCAATGACAATCCCCGCAACAGCTGCGGTATATAAACCGTACTGGGGTGCCACACCACTACCAATAGCCAACGCCATCGCCAGCGGGATAGCAATAATCCCGACGGTTATCCCGGCAATCAGGTCACGGGTAAACCGTGCGGCAGTATATTTTTCTTTCCAGCAAGCGTCGATCAGAGCGCGGAAAGGCATCACATGTGAGGAAAATATTTTGTTCACAATAATGTTTCATCCGTGAGCGCATCATCTGTCAACTAAATGGCAGGTGAAGGAGGCATAGGTCATACAAATGGATATTACAGACAAAAAAACCCGCCGCAGCGGGTCTTTGAGCCGGGTTCTATTAGTGTTCGAACATGGCAGAGATCTATTCTTCGTTGCTGATACGACGAATCGCTTCGGCCAGCATACCTGACAGGGTCAGAGTACGCACGTTCGGCAGTGATTTGATTTCATCGCTCAGCGGAATGGTATCGCAGACAACGACTTCATCAATTACAGAGTTACGCAGGTTGTTCGCCGCGTTGCCAGAGAAGATCGGGTGAGTCGCGTACGCAAATACACGTTTAGCACCACGTTCTTTCAGAGCTTCAGCAGCTTTACACAGCGTACCGCCAGTGTCGATCATATCATCGACCAGTACGCAGTCACGACCTGCAACGTCACCGATGATATGCATCACCTGTGAAACGTTCGCACGCGGACGACGTTTGTCGATGATTGCGATAGGTGCACCTAATGCATTTGCTAAATTACGAGCACGTACAGCTCCACCGTGATCAGGAGATACTACAACGATTTCTCCTAATCCTTCCTTATGTTTGAAGTAATCAGCAATCAATCCATTCGCAGTAATATCATCTGCTGGAATATCAAAGAATCCTTGAATTTGATCAGCATGTAAATCCATAGCAATTATTCTAGTAGCACCTGATTTTGTAAGCAGATTAGCTACTAATTTAGATGTAATTGGTTCTCTTGGGTTAGATTTTCTATCTTGTCTAGCATATCCATAGTAAGGAATAATTACATTGATACTTTTAGCTGATGCTCTTTTTAATGCATCTACGAAAATTAACAATTCCATTAAGTTTTCATTTACAGGTTCAGAAGTTGATTGTACTACAAATACATCTCTTCCTCTTACTGTTTCGTCAATTTTAACGAATACCTCTCCATCTTTAAATCTTACTACGTCTGCTTTTCCTAAAGGCAGCCCATATTTCTCAGCTATCTTTTTAGCTAAGTCTCTGTTTGAAGTTCCTGCGAAAATTTTTACATTTTCTGAATTAATCATTTTTTATTTCCTCCAGTCGGTTTTAATAATTTGTTTACTTCTTGATACAGCTAATGAGTTATTAGGAACATCTTTTGTAATTACAGACCCAGCACCTACAAGAGCTTTTTCTCCTATATTTACTGGAGCTACAAGCATAGTATCACTTCCTATAAATACCTCTTTACCTATTACAGTTTTAAATTTGTTTACACCATCATAGTTACAAGTAATTGTTCCAGCACCAATATTTGTGTTCTCTCCAACTTGTGCATCTCCCAAATATGTAAGATGCCCTGCTTTTACTCCCTTTTCAAGGGTAGATTTTTTTACTTCTACGAAATTTCCAATATGTACTTTTTCTTTTAGATGAGCTTTAGGTCTTAAATGAGCAAATGGTCCCATAGTAACTTTATCTTCTAAAATACTCTCTTCTATTACTGAACTTTCTACTCTAATATCATTCCCTAATGTGCTATCTATAATTCTAGTATTTCCTATGATTTCGCATCTTTCTCCAATTGTAGTTTTACCTTGTAAAAACACTCCTGGATAAAGTATTGTGTCTTTTCCTATTTTTACATTATCTTCTACATATGTATTTTCTGGATCTATAAGAATAACTCCCTCTTCCATAAGTTCTCTATTTTTTCTATCTCTTAAAACTTTTCCTGCTTGAGCAAGTTCTACTTTAGAGTTAACACCTAAAATTTCCATGTTATCTTCTAGTACAAAACTTTGAACTTTTTTATTTTCTAAAACTTGAATACCTATTACATCAGTAAGATAGTATTCTCCTTTTTCATTATTATTATTTATTTTATCTAAGGCCTTAAAAAGTTCTTTTGAGTTAAAACAGTATACTCCTGCATTTACTTCCTTTATCTTTTTAACTTCTTCACTAGCTTCTTTTTCTTCAACAATAGCTTTTACAAACTCATCTTCTTTTACTATTCTTCCATACCCAAATGGATTTTCATAAATAGAAGTAAGTATTGTAGTTACAGCACCACTTTCTTTATGATACTGATATAGAGATTTTAATGTACTCTCTTTAAGTAATGGAGTATCTCCACATAGTATCATTACATCCCCATCGTAATTTTGAAGTTTTTCTTTAGCTTGAATCACAGCATGTCCTGTTCCTAATTGTTCAGTTTGTACAACATAATCACAATTTTCTCCAACTACTTTTAAAACTTCATCTTTCTTATGTCCTAAAATCAATATATTTTCCTCTGGACTTAATCCAGATAAAACATCTATTATTTTAGATATCATTGGTATTCCATTTACTTTATGGATGACCTTTGGCATTTCTGACTTCATTCTAGTACCTTTTCCTGCTGCCAGAATCAATGTTTTTAGTTTCATAAACTACACTCCTTTAAGTTATACTGTACATTTACAAAAAACATCTCATACGTGTTAAATTATATCATACTTATTAAAGTATTTCAAGATTAAGTAAAATCTTTTGAAAGTTTTTCATATGCTTCATTTATCTCTTTTAATTTATTTTCATGGTATTCTTTTTCAGAATCATTTGCATTAGTAAATTTATCTGGATGATGCTGCTTTACTAAGTCTCTATAAGCTTTCTTTATATCATCTTTACTAGCATTTTTATTTACACCAAGAATCTCATAATATTTACTTTTATCCTCTGCATAGCCAAAAGGATTATTATTGTAGTATCCTCCCTGTTGCTGTCCACCATAATTTCCTCCTGCTTGACGGAAAAAATCTTCAAAATCTTTTGTATTAGTTCCATTATATCTATAATAATAAGTTCTTCTTGTCCTCTTAGGTTGATTCCTATTTCTTAAATAATTAATGAAAATTATCAAAAGAATCAGCCAAAAAAAATTAAAAATAAACCATCCAAAAAATGCCACTAATAAAAATATTATAAATAGCACAGGAAGCATTCCAACTGCTCTATTAAAGCCAAAAGTAATTCCTATAACCAAAAACAATACTAATATCAATGTCATTGAAACACTATAAATCATTTGTTCTCCTTAATATTAATTTTGAAGTAACTAAACAACTTTTACTTCAAGCTTTTCTTTTAATTTTTTTATCTTCTCCCCTATATTTTTTTCACGTGGGTCTATCTCATAAGCAATTACATACTCTTTTAAAGCTCTATCTAACAACCCCATTTTTTCATATTTTTCAGCAAAATCTATATGAGCTTTGTAGATATCTAAATCTAAAAATATTGCAAAATCATAACTTGTAATTGCTTCCATTATTTTCCCAGCTCTTGAATAAGCATTTCCTAATAAAAAATGCACAAATGCTACATCTGGATTAATATCTAAAGCTTTTTCAAAATATCTAATAGCTTTTAAATACTCTTCATTTTCATAATAAAGATGACCTAAAAAGGCGAAACTTTCTGCTTTATCTTCTTTGTAATCTACAACTTTTTTATATATCTTTATTGCACTTGAATAATCTCCTTTATGATATAATAAAATAGCTAATTCACTCAACATATCTATATCATTAGGATTCATTAGAAGAGTCATTCTTACACTCTCTTCTTTTTTTAATAAATCTTCCATCTCAAGTTGATTAAAAATTTCTGCTTTTAAAATATTTTTGTCCAATTAATTTCAACCTCCCTACTTAAAGAGTCCCTAATATATTATATCATAATTTTTTATTATATAAAGATTTTTTTTAGCTTGTGTTATTAAAAAAGATAGCTAAAATTTTTAATTAAAGCTATCTCTAAGTAATTATCGTTTATATTATATTTTAGAATGTATAAATTACTCCTGTACCAAAAATATAAATTACATCATTATCAACTATTGGAGAATTAGAAATCTCCTTAGATAACTTTGTAACTCCTGTAAATCCCATTAAAGAAATTGCATCATTTATTCTATAATTTCCTAAAATTCCTATCCCTATTCTATATGCTGCTTCTCCACTATATGTTTTTGTTATTTTATCACCATTGACCTCATTAGAATCAATTCCAAAATAATAATCTACAAAGTTAGAATCATAATATACATAATTTATTGCAGGAACTAATGTTAAATTAGATGTAACTTGATAAGGTCTACTGATACTAAAATTAAAATGTCCTCCCTCTTCTCCATACTCAGCAGCCACTTTTGTTTCTAGTTCATAAAATCCTGGGTAATAAGCTAATTCTACTCCTCCCATAAGATGAGTATCTCTATCATCAATTCCTTTATACCCTGATTTCATATCACTATTTTTTACTTCATATCCACCAAATGGCATTCCATAAAGAGATAGCACATAGTTATCTTCTTCGATAACTTTATATCCCAATGATAATCCATAAGTACTTCCACCTTTTAGAAAAAACTTTTCATACTCTAAATCTACTATTGGTAAAACATAGTCATTCTTATCATTATGATATATTGGTGTAGTGACACCATATCCTATCCCTACACTCCCAGCTAATGCTCCTTGAGCTAAGACAACTAAAGCTCCTAATATAGCTAATTTATTTTTCATAAAACTCCTCCTAATATTACTTTATGACTAATATTTTATTCTTACTATGAATTTCACTTCTATTTTATCACACTTTTATCAAAAAATAAATATTTATATTAATTTAATCATAATTACCTTTTTTTCATATTTTGATATATATCTCACGTTTAATAGACATCTCATTATACTAAAAAATTAATTTAATAATTGACACTTTTTAGTAGATATGATATATTTTATTTATAAAATATACAACTTGATAGACATCATAGAATTTGTTTAGGAGGTTTTGTTTATGAAATATGCTGAAGAAGGATTACAATATCATATTGGATTAAGAAAGGGAGATGTAGGTAAATATGTAATTTTACCTGGGGATCCTAAACGTTGTGAGAAAATAGCAAGACATTTTGATGATGCTAAACTTATTGCAGATAGTAGAGAATATGTTACATATACTGGTTATTTAGACGGTGTTAAAGTAAGTGTTACTTCTACTGGAATTGGAGGTCCATCTGCTTCTATAGCTCTTGAAGAGTTAGTAAGAGTTGGAGCTGATACTTTCTTAAGAGTTGGAACTTGCGGTGGTATGCAAACAGATATAATGGGAGGCGATTTAGTCATTGCTACTGGAGCCATTCGTATGGAAGGAACTAGTAAAGAATATGCACCTATAGAATTTCCTGCTGTTGCTAATCTCGAAATTACTAATGCACTTGTTCAAGCTGCTAAAGATTTAAATAAAAAATATCATGTTGGAATTGTTCAATGTAAGGATGCTTTTTATGGACAACATGAGCCTGAAACAAAACCCGTAGATTATGAACTAGTGAACAAATGGAATGCTTGGGTGCGTCTAGGATGTAAAGCTTCTGAAATGGAATCTGCTGCTTTATTTGTTGTTGGAGATTATTTAAGAGTTCGTGTAGGTTCATCTTTTTTAGTTGTTGCTAACCAAGAAAGAGAAAAATTAGGACTAGAAAACCCCGTTGTTCATGATACAGAGGCTGCTATTGAAGTTACAGTTCAAGCTATTCGTAACTTAATTAAACAAGATAAAGAATCTGGTCTTTTATAATTTTAATTAAATAAATCGGAGGAATGATGAAAGGGATAATAATTTTAATTGGTATAGTTTTACTATTAGGTCTATTGTATCTTATATCTTCACACAAAAAGGAAGTAAAAATTTCTATTGTTGTAAAAGCTTTAATTGTTCAATTTATTCTAGCTTTTCTTCTAGTAAAGTTTCCTTTTGGAAGAATTGTAGTATCTAAGCTTTCTGATGTAGTTACAAAAATTCTTAGTTATGGATTTAATGGATTATCATTTGTATTTGGTAGTTTAGCAGACCCTAGTCAAGCTACTGGTTTCATATTTATAATAGGTGCTCTTGGAAACATAATATTCCTATCAGCTCTAGTAGCTGCTCTTTTCTATCTTGGAATATTAGGAGCTATTGTTAAAGTTATTGGTAAAGTAGTAGGGAAAATCTTAGGAACTACTCAAGTTGAAAGCTTTGTTGCTGTTGCTAATATGTTTTTAGGACAAACTGAAAGTCCTATTCTTGTTAGTAAATACTTAGGAAATATGACTCAAAGTGAAATAATGGTAGTTTTAGTTTCTGGAATGGGAAGTATGTCTGCTACAATAATTGGAGGATATACTGCTTTAGGTATTCCTATGGAGTATCTACTTACAGCTTCAGCTCTTGTTCCTTTTGGAAGTATTGCTATCTCAAAAATTCTTTTACCTGAAACAGAGCATGCTAAAGTAATTGAAAATGTAAGTATGGATAGAAAAGGACATCATGAAAATATTATATCAGCTGTTACAGAAGGAGCTGTAAACGGTATCCAAGCTGTTATTGCCATTGCTGCTTCTCTTGTAGCATTTATCTCTATTGTTTCTCTTGTAAATGGTATATTAGGAGTTGCTGGATTAAGCCTTGAGAAAATTTTCGCATATATATTCTCTCCATTTGGTTTCTTTATGGGATTAGAAGGTGAAAATATCTTGTATGCTGGAGAATTACTTGGATTTAAATTAGTTTTAAATGAATTTGTTGCTTTTCAAAATTTAGGTCAACACCTTGCTTCTTTAGATTATAGAACAGGACTTATGTTAAGTATTGCTATGGCTGGGTTTGCTAATGTTTCTAGTATGGGAATTTGTATTTCTGGAATATCTATACTTTGTCCTGACAAAAGACCTGTACTTGCTAGACTTGCTTTCAAAGCTATGATAGGTGGTTTTGCTGTAAGTATTTTAAGTGCTATGATTGTTGGATTTATCACAATTATATAAATTTATGTTATAATATATTGAGGTTGATTTTCAACCTCAATTATTACTAGAAGGAGGTATTTATGCAAAAAATATTTGAACAATATAAAGATATTCTAGATAGAGCTTTTGAGGTAATGGAAAAAGCTTATGCACCTTATTCAAAATACCATGTTGGAGCTTGTGTAAAAACTAAAGATGGAAAATATCATGTTGGAGCTAATATAGAAAACGCTTCTTATGGGCTTACTAATTGTGCTGAAAGAAGTGCTCTATTTCATGTATATTCTTTAGGGTATAGACAAGATGACATTGAATCTATGGCTCTAGTAACTAGAGGGAACACTTTAGGAAGTCCTTGCGGAGCATGTAGACAAGTTATGGTTGAGCTTTTAAAAAAGGATACCCCTATAATTATTGCTAATACAAATTCTCAAGCTATGATCACAAATATTGTTGAACTTTTACCTTTTTCTTTTACAAGTGATGATTTAAAATAATAGGAGGATATATTAATATGACACCACATAATAATGCTAAAATCAGAGAAATTGCAAAAAATGTTTTAATGCCTGGAGATCCTTTAAGAGCAAAATTTATAGCTGAAACATTTTTAAAAAATATAAAACAAGTTAACTCTGTTAGAAATATGCTTGCCTATACTGGAACATATAAAGGAAAGGAAATTACTGTTATGGCTTCTGGAATGGGAATGCCATCAATAGGAATATACTCTTATGAGTTATTTAAAGTATATGGAGTAGAAAATATTGTACGTGTTGGTTCAGCTGGAGCATATGTTGATAAGTTAGATGTATACGATGTTGTCTTAGCTGAATCAGCTTGGAGTCAATCAACTTTTGCTCATACTCAAAATGGATATGAAAGTGATACTACATACCCAGATAAAGAATTAAATGAAAAAATTATAGCAACTGCTAAAAAATTAGGTATTCCTTTACATGTTGAAAAAATTCATTCAAGTGATGTATTCTATACAGAGCCAAATGTAGATAGCTATAAAGAGCATTTTGCAAAACATGGTTGTACATGTGTAGAGATGGAGAGCTTTGCTCTATTCCATAATGCTAAAGTTTTAGGTAAAAAAGCAGCTTGTCTCTTAACTATATCTGATTCTTTCACTTCTCATAAAGTTACAACTCCTGAAGAAAGACAAACTGCTTTCACTAAGATGATGGAAATAGCTCTAGAAACTTTTATTGACTAAAAAGGAGATTAATATGAAAAAATACAAAAGAATTTTTACAATAGTATTAGATTCATTAGGAATTGGAGCTATGAAAGATTCTGAAAAATTTGGAGATATAGGAGTAGATACACTTGGTAATATTGCTAAATCTGTTTCTTCTCTTAATATTCCAAATCTGCAAAAATTAGGATTAGCTAATCTACATCCTATTAAAAATGTAAATACAGTAGAAAAACCATTAGGATATTTTGCTGCTCTTAATGAAACTAGTGTTGGAAAAGATACTATGACTGGACATTGGGAGATGATGGGACTAAATATACAAAAACCTTTCCAAACTTTTACTGATACAGGTTTTCCAAAAGAATTAATAGATGAACTTGAAGCTAAATGTGGACGTAAAGTAGTTGGAAATAAATCTGCTAGTGGTACAGAAATACTTGATGAATATGGAGAACATGAGATAGCTACAGGAGACATGATAGTTTATACCAGTGCTGACTCAGTTTTACAAATCTGTGGACATGAAAAATATATGGGATTAGATAATCTTTATAAATATTGTGAAATAGCTAGAGAACTTACTATGAAAGATGAATGGAAAGTCGGGAGAATAATAGCTAGACCATATATAGGTGAAAAAAAAGGAGAATTCAAAAGAACAAGTAATAGACATGATTATGCTTTAAAACCTTATGGAGATACTGCTCTTAATGTTTTAAAAAATGCTGGACTAGATGTAATTTCTGTTGGAAAAATTAATGATATATTTGATGGAGAGGGAGTTACTGAGTCTCATAAATCAAAAAGTTCTGTTCATGGAATGGAACAAACTATTGAAATAGCCAATAAAGATTTTATAGGTCTTTGTTTTGTAAATTTAGTAGATTTTGACGCTTTATGGGGACACAGAAGAAATCCGCAAGGTTATGCTGAGGAGATAGAAAAATTTGATAAAAATTTAGGAGTACTTCTTTCTAAGTTGAGAGAAGATGATCTATTAATATTGACAGCTGATCATGGAAATGATCCTACTTATACTGGAACTGATCACACTAGAGAACAAGTGCCTTTTATAGCTTATTCTCCATCTTTTAAAGAAAATGGAAATTTAGGAGAATTTGATACCTTTGCTGTAATAGGAGCAACAATAGTTGATAACTTTGGACTAACAATGCCTCAAGATACTATTGGATACTCTATTTTAGATAAAATAAATTAAGAGAGGATATGTATATGGATAGAAATAAAATATTAAGTGCTGTTGACCACACACTTTTAACTCAAAATGCTACTTGGGAAGATATAAAACAAATTCTTGATGATGGAATAAAATATAATGTTGCTTCTGCTTGTATTCCAGCTTCTTATGTAAAAAAAGCTAAAGAATATGTAGGAGATAAGCTACCTATTTGTACAGTAATTGGTTTCCCTAATGGTTATTCTACAACTGCTGTAAAAATTTTTGAAACTGAAGATGCTATTAAAAATGGTGCTGATGAAATAGACATGGTTATCAATATTACTGATGTAAAAAATGAAAATTTTGATGCAATCTTAGAAGAGATTAAAGATATTCATAAAGCTTGTAATGGTAAAATATTAAAAGTGATTATTGAAACTTGTCTTTTAACTGAAGAAGAGAAAATAAAAATGTGTGAAATAGTTACTAAATCAGGAGCAGAATATATTAAAACTTCTACTGGATTTTCAACTGGTGGAGCTACATTTAATGACATAGCTTTAATGAAAAAATATGTAGGAAAAGATGTAAAAATAAAAGCTGCTGGTGGAATTTCTTCATTAGATGATGCTGCTAAGTTTATGGAATTAGGTGCTGATAGACTAGGTACAAGTAGAATAGTAAAAATCATCAAAGGGGAAAACTCTGAAAATATGTATTAATTTAATTAAATATGGAGGACTGACTTAACAGTCCTCCATATTTTTTAATCTTTCCAAATTCCTAATTTTCTAGCTTCTTCTTTTAACTCTTCTCTAAAATCTGGATGAGCTATACTTATTAATAATTTAGCTCTTTCAAAAGCACTCTTTCCTTTTAAATTAACTTTTCCATATTCTGTTACAACATATTGTACATTAGCTCTTGTATCAGTTACTATAGATCCTTCTTGTAATGTAGGTCTTATTCTTGATTTTAATTGACCATCTTTTGTTTTGAATGTAGATGATAAGCAGATAAAGCTTTTTCCTCCTTTAGATAGATAACCTCCTAGTACGAAGTCAAGCTGTCCTCCAGCTCCACTTATATGTTTAGGACCAGCACTTTCAGCATTTACTTGTCCAAATAAGTCTATATCAACAGCATTATTAATAGATATAAAGTTATCTATTGAAGAGATAGTTCTAATATCATTTACATAATCTACTGGTGCTGCCATTATCTCTGGGTTATTATTTAAATACTCATACATCTCTTTTCCACCAGCAGCAAATGTAAATACTTGTCTAAATCTATTAGAGTTTTTATGAGCTCCTGTTACTTTTCCAGCTTTAGCCATTTCTACAAATGAGTCAACATACATTTCTGAATGTACACTTAAATCTTTTAAATTAGATTTAGCTATTAAAGATCCAACAGCAGTTGGCATTGCTCCTATTCCTAATTGAATACAACATCCATCTTTTAATTCTTCTACTATTAGCTCAGCTACTTTCATATCTACTTCTGATGGAGTAGGTGCTGGTAAAATAGCTGGCATTGGATTATCTCCTTCGATTATCATATCCACTTTTGAAATATGGATAGCATGCTCAAATCCTCCTTGACATACTGGAAGATTTTTATTTACCTCTACTATAACTTTTTTAGCTACTTCACAAACTGCCATCATATGAGAAGGGCTTACACTGAAGTTGAAGTACCCTGCTTCATCCATTGGAGTAACTTGCATAACCGCCACATCTACTTTTGCCCCACCATCTCTATAATATCTTGGCATTTCTGAATATCTTAAAGGCATATAGAAACCTAAACCTTTTGATATTAATTTCCTTTCTAATCCACTTGAATGCCATGAATTCCAAGTAAAATGTTTTTCTGGATTTTCTATTTTAAAAACTTCTGGTTCCCATAAAAGAATTCCACCTCTTAAGTTAATATCTGTTAATTCTGGCATTCTTTTAGCTAAAGCTTTATCAAAAGCTACTGTAGTAGTTACACACCAACCATAATCTACAAAATCCCCAGATTTTACTATCTCTGCTGCTTTTTCTGCTGATACTAATTTTTCTTGATACTCTTTTTCAAATGTTGACATATCTACACTCTCCTTTTATTATCTCAAAAAACTCTATATATTATATATTTTTATATTATCCAACTAACTTAATTCTATCATATTTTTTCTCAATAGTATATGATTTTTTTTCATATTGTTATGAATTTGATTTAAAAATAATATTTTTAGGTATTTATTTTAACATTTATTATTTGATATAAGTTATAAAATTATAAAAATAAAAAAGAGGAATTTTTATAAATTTCATTCCTCTTAATCTGCATACTATCTAAACTTTTTCTAATTCAACAGTTAATTTCAATCTTTTTAAACCACTTTTAAGTGCTTTTATTTTTACTTTGCTTATCTTCATATCTGATAACTCTTCATCAGGGACATCTTGAAGCTTAGATATACTATTATATTTATTTATAAGTTTTTCAATATCTTTTTTAGTCAATTTACTAATTCTTCCTAAAAGTCTATATCCTTTAGGGCTAACTTCATTATCTAAAAGACTATAACTCTTTCCATAACCAAGAGCATGAGAGAAATTCTCTACTTCTAATAACTCTTCATCGTCTAAAGCTTTCATCTTTTCTTTTACATCTTTATAATCTCTATCTTCTTCCATATAATCTCTTATTAAGTCATATTCATCTTCTTCTATATCTTGATTTAAATCTTGAAATTGTAAATTTAAAAGTCTTCCTTCTACTCCTAACTCAACTACACAACTATTTACTTCATCACCAATTCTTCTAAGCATTTCAAATCTTTGAAGAGCTGTTGCTACATCATAAAGAGTTGCTATATTATCTAACTCAAGACTAGTTAAATTTGCTAACGCTCTATCCAAAACAGATTTATATCTTTCCATAGTTTTTATAGCTTGCGAAGCTTCATTTTCAATTGATGAGCCATCTTTTAATCTATATCTTATATCATCTCTATAAAGAGTTATCACATTTCTTCTTTCAGACACTGCTATGACAAGTTTTCCTGTTTGTTGGCCAGCTCTTTGAGCAGTTCTATGTCTTGTTCCACTCTCTGTTGATCTATACTTCCTATCTGGTTGTAAATGTACATTTGCATACATTATTTTTTTACATTCTGCATCTAATATTATTGCTCCATCCATTTTAGCTAGTTCATATACTCTCTCTGGAGTAAAATCACAATCTAAATAAAATCCACCATCTGTTATTTTTTTTACATTTTCATCAAACCCAACCACTATCAAAGCTCCTAGTCCAGCTTCAAGTATATTGTTTAATCCTTCTCTTAAAGCTGTTCCTGGTATTACAAATGACAGCATCTCCTCTAATTTTTTACTGTCCATCTTTATTCATCCTTTCTAAAAGTTCTTCCAAGTTTTTTAAATATATCAGTTTTAAATTATACTTATTTTTTTCTATTTCTTTTCTATTGGCCTCTGGAATATATACTCCTTTAAAACCAAGTTTTTCTAACTCTCTAAGCCTTTTGTCTATAAAGAAGACTTTTCTAATCTCTCCTCTTAAACCTAATTCTCCTATAGCTGCTATTTTTTGACTAATTTCTACTCCCTTATAGATAGATAACAACGAAATAAGTACAGCTAAATCTGCAGCTGGGTCTTCTATGTTAAGCCCTCCTGGAATATTTACAAATAAATCTTTCATAGATAAATTTATATGCATTTTTTTCTCTGCAATAGCTGTAAGTATCTGGATTCTATTTCTATCAAATCCCTGTACTATTCTTTTTGGTATACCTATTGTTACCTCTGTAAGTAAAGTTTGTACCTCTAATAAAAAAACTTTTGTTCCTTCTAATACAGGTACAACCATACTCCCTATATTTTTCTCTTCTCTTTCACTTAAAAAATATTCTGAAGAGTTTTTTATCTCCTTCATTCCATCTTCTTCCATACTAAATACTGCTATTTCATTTGTTGAACCAAATCTATTTTTAGTACTTCTTAAAATACGATAAAAAAGTCCCTCTTCTCCTTCAAAATTAAATACAGCATCTACCATATGCTCCAAAAGTTTTGGACCGGCTACCTTTCCATCTTTAGTTATATGACCTACTATAAAAAAAGATATCCCATATTTTTTAGCTAACTCTATGATTTTTAAAGTACATTCACGAATCTGCGTTGGAGTTCCAGGAATAGAATCTACAACAGAATTATACAATGTTTGTATAGAATCTACAATAACAACTTTAGGTTTTTTACTAACTAGATACTCATAAATTCTTGAAATATCTGTTTCTGACATTAAGAATAGATTTTTACTTTTTATACTTAATCTCTCTCCTCTATTTTTTACTTGAGCAGGAGATTCTTCCCCTGATATATAGATTACTTCTCCATATGTAGTATATTCATTTGCTACTTGTAGTAATAGTGTTGATTTTCCTATTCCAGGATTTCCAGTTATTAAGATTACTTCTCCACAAAGTAATCCTCCACCTAAAATTCTATCAAACTCTCCTATTCCAGTTCTATATCTATCATTTTCTTCTGTTAATATTTCATCAAAGGAAAAAACTTTCTCTGAAGTTTCTTTAATAGAAATAGCAGATGAAATTACTGAAGCCCCTACTGAAGATGTCACTTCTATTTCCTCTTCAAAACTTCCCCAACTACCGCATTGTGGACATTTTCCTGCCCACTTAGTAGCTTTATATCCACACTCACTACATATATAAAAACTTTTAGTTTTTGCCATCTATAACCTATCCTTTTAGACTTTCAGCCTTCTTCTTAATTATATCTATAATCTTTTCATCTACAAATATATCTAATCTAGCTCCTACTGTTGCTGCTTCTCTTACAGAGCTTGAACTTAAATACATATACTCTCTAGCTGCTGGTATAAATATAGTTTCTATCTCTCCATAAGACAAATCATGGTTTACAAAAGCATACCCTAACTCATATTCAAAGTCTGAAACAGCTCTTAATCCTCTAATTATTATATCAGCACCATTTTCTTTCATAAAATCTATTAAAAGTCCATCAAAACTTTTTACTTCAACTTTATCTCCAAACTCTGATACTAACATCTCTATTAAATTTTTTCTTTCCTCTAAAGAAAACCAACATTTTTTATTAGCATTATTCATTACCGCTACTATTAACTTATCAGTAATCTTTAAAGATTTTTTTATTACATCAAAATGTCCCTTAGTTATCGGGTCAAAACTTCCTGCATATACTCCTATTCTCATATATCCACCTTTACTTCATCAAAATAATTTCATAACTATAATCATTTTGACTATTCTCTTCCAAAATAATTTTTTTCTTTCTATTTTTTACAAAATCTTCTACAAAATCAAAATATAACTCTTTAAAAGCTATTTTCAATTTTTTAGACAAAATCACTTTTATGATATTTATGTCCTCATCTTTAGCACACTCTTTTATTTCTGTCATCATCTCATGGATAACAGAATCTTTGGATTTTATTTTTCCAGTTCCTTCACACATAGGGCATCTCTCTTGAAAGTAATTATAAAGAGGTTTTCCTGTTCTTTTTCTTGTCATCTCTATAAGTCCTAAATCTGTAAAATGAACTATATTATTTTTTATTCTATCCTTAGAAAGATTTTGTTCTAAGGCTTCTAAAACTTTTAATTTATCCTCTTCTAATCTCATATCAATAAAATCTATTATTATAATTCCACCTAAATTTCTCAATCTAAGTTGTCTAGGTATCTCTCTTGCTGCTTCTAAATTAGTGTTTAAAACTGTTTGTTCTAAGTTATAGCTTCCAGTATTCTTTCCTGTATTCACATCTATACTTATTAATGCTTCTGTTTTTTGGATAACTAAATATCCACCACACTCTAATCTTACTTCTTCTTTTAAAGCATTTTCTATCTCTTTTTCTATCCCATATCTTTCAAAAATTCCAATTTCATCATCATTATACAGCTTTATTTTTGTTTTTAAAGTCTTTTCACTAAAAGCATTAATATAATCAATTACTTCCCAATATGCCTCTTCGTTATCTATAACCAATTCATCAATCTCATTAGAAAATATATCTCTAAGTACAGTAGCTACTATTCCATTATCTTTATATAATACTTCTCCTATTTTGGCTGTACTTGTTTTTTTCTCTATATCTTCCCATTTTTTTACAAGATATTCCATCTCTCTTTCAAAATGAAAAATACTCTTTCCTTGAGCAGCAGTTCTAATGATTACTCCCATATTTTCAGGTTTTAAATCTCTCACTATCTCTTCTAATCTATTTCTTTCCTCTTCCTCTTTTATCTTCTTAGAAATAGCTATATGATTATTATTAGGCATTAATACTAGATATTTTCCTGGAATAGTATAGTGAGTAGTAACTCTTGCTCCTTTAGTTCCTCTTGGTTCACTAAGTACTTGTACTACTACCTCATCTCCTACTGTTAGTATATCTTCAATAGGTCTCTCACTATTACATATTCCATCTAAATATTTCTCTTCAAATTCTCTTAAATCATTTACATATAAAAATGCATTCTTTTCTAATCCTATATTTACAAAAGCTGATTCCATTCCTGGTAAAACATTTGCTACCTTTCCTTTATAAATATTAGCATTTATTCTTCTTTCTTCCTCTCTCTCTATAAGGACTTCTACAACTTTTTCATCTTCTATAATAGCTGCTCTTGATTGAAATTCATCTATGTTGATTACTATCTGATTCATTCTATTCCAACTCTCCCTTTAGTACATCTAACCTAGAATACTCTTTACCATTTACAACTACACTATCTCTATCTATTGAGTTATCTATTTTTATCTCAAAAAACTCTTTTAATCTTATTTTATTTACTTTTTTTATTCCTACAAGCTTAGAAATATTTTTTTCATTAGCTAATATTTCTAATTTTTTCTCTCTATCTATAATTTTTTTGAAAAAACTATAATAGATTTCTGTTTCTACTAACTCTCTAAAAGCTGGATGAAATGGTCCACCTAAAACTACTCCATCCTCTCTTAAATCCTCACTTGGCTGTAACCCTACTCTTATTATATTTATACCATTACTTTCTAATAATGCATATATTTTTCTAGTTCTAGCTATTGCCTCTTCTATTGTAAGAGGAGTATACTCCCCTTCTAAAAACATATTCTCCATTTTAGTATTTTTTATTACTAAAGTAGGATAGATTCTTACCATATCAGGTTCCATATCTAGAGCTTTTACTGCTGTTTCATAGTCACTCTCATCTGTAGATTTAGGCAATCCTATCATAAGTTGTATCCCTAGTTCTATACCATATTTTTTTATAGTTTTACAAGCTTCAGCTACTACACTTACTGGATAATATCTCTCTGTTGCTAATAAAACTTCTTCGTCTAATGATTGAACTCCTAACTCAACAGAAGTTACTCCATATTTTTTTAATTGAGCTACTATCTCATCATTTATACAGTCAGGTCTTGTTGATAATCTAATTCCTGATATATCTCCTCTTTTTATATATTCATATGCAGTTTTTAGATATTCCTCTTGTAATTTCATAGAAATCCCTGTAAAAGTTCCACCAAAGAAAGCCACTTCTTTCTTGGAATTCTTTGGAAGAGTTTCTAAGTACATTTCTATGATATTTTTTAAGTCCTCCATTGTTACATCAGTTTCTCTACCATTTATTTTTTTTTGATTACAAAAAACACATGAATTTGGACATCCAAAATGGCTTATAAATACAGGTATATTATAGTGCTTCATGAATTTTTACCCCTAATTTCTTACATAGAGATTTTGCTGCTGCCTGCTCTGCTGTTTTTTTATTTTTTCCTGTACCTCTATCTGATTTTTCTTCATCTATACCATTATCTATCTTTACTTCTATCTCAAATATTTTCTGATGATCTGGTCCTATCTCATTGATAACTGAATATTCTGGAATAACTCTATAATTTTTTTGACTATATTCTTGAAGAATAGTTTTAAAATCTAAAATCTCTTCATTGCTATCTACATGGTCAATAGAATCTTTTATGTGTGTTAAAACAAACTCTTTTGCTGTTTCAAAATTAGAGTCCATGTATATGGCTCCTAAAATAGCTTCAAAGGCATCTCCTAAAATAGAACTTCTCTCTCTTCCTCCAGTTAACTCCTCTCCTCTACTAAGTAAAAGATACTTTCCTACTTCTAACTTTTTAGAAATTCCAGCTAAAACTGGCTCACTTACTACCATAGATTTAACCTTTGCTAAATCACCTTCTGTAGAATTAGCATAACTTTTATATAAATATTCTGTAACAACAAGATCTAGAACTGCATCACCTAGCAGCTCTAGTCTTTCGTTACTTATTTTTTTATATCTTCTATGCTCATTTCCAAATGAACGATGAATAAGTGAATTTTTTAGAAGTTCTTTATTTTTGAAAGAATACCCAAGATTTTTTTCAAAATCTAAGTAATTTCTTTTCATTATTTCCTCCTAAAATTATTTATATTTTCTCATAGCTATTACAGCATTATGTCCACCAAATCCTAATGAACTTGACATAGCTACATTTATCTCTTTCTCTACTGCTACATTTGGTACATAGTTTAAATCACAATCAGCATCTGGGTTATCATAGTTTATTGTAGGTGGGACTACTCCTTCAGATATAGCTTTAGCTATAAGTACAGCTTCTATTCCTCCTGCTGCTCCTAATCCGTGTCCTGTTGCTCCCTTAGTTGATGATACCATTAAATTCTTAGCACAATCTCCAAATACAGATTTTATTGCTGCTGTTTCATTTCTATCATTTGCCGGTGTTGATGTTCCATGAGCATTGATATATGTTACTTCATCAAGAGATATATTTCCTTCTTTAAGAGCCATTTTAAATGCTCTTGCTGCTCCTTCTCCACCATCTGCTGGAGCTGTTATATGATAAGCATCACAAGTCTCTCCATATCCTACTATTTCAGCATATATTTTTGCGCCTCTAGCTTTTGCATGTTCTAACTCTTCAAGAATTAATACTCCTGCTCCTTCTCCCATTACAAATCCATCTCTATCAGCGCTAAATGGTCTTGAAGCTTTTGTTGGCTCATCATTTCTTGTAGATAATGCTTTCATATTAGCAAAAGCATTCATAGCAAATGGAGTTATAGAAGCTTCTGTTCCTCCTGCTATCATAGCTATTGCTCTTCCATTTTTTATCATTTCAAAAGCATCTCCCACTGAGTGAGTTCCTGATGCACAAGCTGTAACTATTGATTTATTTGGTCCTTTTGCCCCAAAATATATTCCTATATTTCCAGAAGCCATATTTGCTATCATAGCTGGAATAGTAAATGGAGATATTCTTTTTACTCCCTTTTCTAGCATTGTTTGATGTTGAGCTTCAAATATCTCAATTCCCCCTATACCAGAAGAAACTATTACTCCCACTTCTTCAGCGTTAGTTTCATCAATTACTAATTTCGAATCTTCTAATGCCATTTTTGTAGCTGCAATAGCAAATTGAGTATTTCTAGCTAATTTTTTTACTTCTTTTTTTTCAATTCCAAATTCAATTGGATCAAAATCTTTTACTTCTGCTGCTATTTGTACTGGCATATCAGTAGCATCATATGATTCTATTCTTCCTACTCCTGTTTCCCCAGCTACTATTCTTTTCCAGCTTTTTTCAATTCCTGTACCTAGTGCAGTTATAAGTCCTATTCCTGTAACTACTACTCTGTTCACAATACCACCTCAATTTTATTTACTATATATAAGTAACGGGGTACTTTCATACCCCGCTTTCTTTTATTTAATTAATTATTTAGATTCGATATAATCAATAACGTCTTGAACTGTTTTTATTTTTTCAGCATCTGTATCAGGGATTTCTACATCGAACTCTTCTTCGAAAGCCATTATTAACTCAACTGTATCTAATGAGTCTGCTCCTAAATCCTCTACAAAGTTTGCCTCAGGTACTACTTGTTCAGCGTCTACTCCTAATTGCTCAACTACTATCTCTCTTATTTTATCTAACATTTTTCTTCCTCCTTAATTTTTTCTTTATCTATTTTAAAAAACGTTATATATAATAGATTTTACTATATATTTGACAAATCTTCAAGTTTTTCTATATTTTTTACCTCAATTTCTTTGTCAATCTTTTTAATAAGTCCTGCTAAAACCTTTCCAGGTCCTATTTCATAAATAGTTGTTACCCCTTCAGATTTTAATTTTTTTATAGTATCTACCCATTTTACAGGTCCAAAACTTTGTCTATATATTTCATCTTTTACCTCATCTACAGAAGTTAAGATATTAGCTGTAGTATTTGCTACTAACTTTATATCAGTCATAGTAAAATTATACTTCTCAGCTTCCTCTTTTAATTTTTCTCCTGCTTCCTTCATAAGAGATGAATGGAAAGGACCTGATACTGCTAATGGCATAGCCCTTCTTGCTCCTGCTTCTTTTAAAACTTCACAAGCTTTTGCTATAGCATCTTTTTCTCCTGCTATTACTGTTTGCTTAGGTTCATTGAAGTTTACAGCCTCTACTACTCCATCTACCTTTTTTAACTCTTCAATTATCTTATCTGAATCTAATCCGATTATAGCTGCCATTCCACCATTTACTTTTTCAGCTACTTCATTCATAAACTTTCCTCTAGCAGAAGTAAGTTTTACTGTATCCTCTATTAAAAGATACCCTGCAGCTCCAAAAGCAGCATACTCTCCTACAGAGTGCCCAGCTACATAGTCAGCTTTTACTCCTTTAGCTTCTAATAATTTTTTTAATATTAAACTCATTGATACAATTGCTGGTTGAGTATTTTTTGTTTCTTTTAATACCTCTTCTGGTCCCTCAAACATAACTGTTTTTAAATCAAAATCTAACTTTGAAAATAGGTTGTCAAACTCTTGTCTAGCTAATTCATTATTTTCATATAATTCTTTTCCCATTCCAACATATTGTGTTCCTTGTCCTGGAAATACGAAAGCTATTTTAGACATATTCTCCTCCTTAATAAAACACCTGTATTTTAATATATCATAGCTATTTAAATATGTCAATATTTATTAGTATGCCCACTTCATTATTATTGAACCATAAGTAAGTCCTGCACCAAATCCTGTAAGTGCAATCATATCACCTTTTTTTACCATTCCTTTTTCTAATGCCTCACCTAAAGCCAATCCTACTGAAGCTGAAGAAGTATTTCCAAATCTTTGCAAATTCATATAGAACTTTTCTAGAGGTACATGAATTCTTTTAGCTGCTGATTCAATAATTCTTACATTTGCTTGATGCGGAAATATCATATGTAAATCTTCTGATTTTACATTAGCTATTTTCAAAGCTTTATTTGTTGCACTTGGTAAAGCATGAACAGCAAATTTAAATACATCTTGCCCTTTCATTTTTACAAAATTTTCTCTATTTACTATTGTTTCTGCAGTATTTGGCTTTTTAGTTCCTCCAGCTGGTGTTCTTAAAATATCCTCATCTTCTCCCTCAGCTCCTAGATAAGTAGATAACATTCCAAATCCTTCTTCTACCTCTCCTACTACTGCTGCTGCTGCTCCATCTCCAAATAATATACAAGTATTTCTATCTTGCATATCAATTATTCTTGAAAGAGTTTCTGCCCCTATTACAAGAATATTTTTATAAATTCCACCTCTTATTAATCCTCCAGCAACTGTAAGTCCATATATAAATCCACTACATGCAGCATTTAAATCACAAGCTGGCACATTTTTTATCTCTAATTTATTTTGAACAAGACAAGCTGTAGCTTGAACTAGGTAGTCTGGACTGCAAGTAGCCACTAATATCATATCTATATCCTCTTTTGCTATTCCTGAAGCTGCTATTGCTTTTTTAGCTGCTTCTACACATAAATCTGAAGTAGCTTGTTCAGGAGCAGCAAATCTTCTTTCTTCTATTCCTGTTCTTGTTCTTATCCACTCATCACTTGTATCTATTATTTTTTCGAAATCAAAGTTAGTCATTACCTTTTCTGGTACATAATACCCTAATCCTTTGATACCTACACTTTTAAATTCCATTTTTCCTCCTAATCTAAGGTTTTATTTTCACTATTTTCCATATCTATAACATTTTTCAACTCTTCTACAAATTTCATTTCAGCAAATTTATTAGCTACTTTAATAGCATTTTTTATACCATTTGAATCTGAATTTCCATGTGCTTTTATAGAAAGTCCATTTAATCCTAAGAACATTGCTCCTCCATATTCTGAGGAATCCATTCTTTTCATTATATGTTTCATAGCTGGCTTTAATAATAATGCTCCTAATTTATATATAAAAGATTTATTTATCTCTTCTTTTAAAGATGAAACTACAAACTTCGCTATTCCTTCAGCTGTTTTTAGAACCATATTTCCTGTAAATCCATCAGTAACTACTACATCTATTTTTCCATTCATTACTTCTGTACTCTCTACATTTCCAGCAAAATTTATGCTTTTATTCTCTCTTAAAAGATTATATGCTTCTCTTGTAACTTCATTCCCTTTTCCTTCTTCAGTTCCTATATTAAGTAAGCCTACTGTAGGATTTTTCATTCCTAATAATATTTCCAAATATTTTGAGCCCATTATAGCATATTGATTTAAAAACTCTGGTTTACAATCAGCGGTAGCTCCTACATCTAGCATTAACATCTTACCTTTTTTATTAGGAAACATTGTTGCAATAGCTGGTCTAAGTACTCCTTTTATTCTTTTTAATTTAAGTTGACTCGCTGTAATTAAAGCTCCAGTATTTCCTGCTGATACAGAAGCATCTACTACTCCTTCTTTTACTAGTTCCAAAGTTCTATTCATAGATGAATCTTTTTTACTCTTTACAGCTGTAACAGGGTCATCTGTCATTTCTATTACTTCTCTAGCATCAACTATCTCTATTTTTGTACTATCATATTTGTATTTTTTTAACTCTTCTTCTATTATCTCTTTTTTTCCAACAAGTACAAGGTGTAAAGACTCTATTTCTTCTAATGCCTTCATAGCCCCTTTTATCGTTTCAAAAGGTGCCTTATCTCCACCCATAGCATCCAACGCTATTTTCATTACTGTCCTCCTATAAAAAAATTCTCCCTATATATTATACATCATAATTTAAAATTTTAAAAATATTTTTAATATAATTTATAATAAAAAAAGACAAGAGCTTATCTTGTCTTTTTTTATCTAATTAAACAATCTAATTACTCAGCTTGTCCTGCTAGAACTTGTTTACCATTGTAATCTCCACATGAAAGACATACTCTGTGTGGTCTTCTTGGAGCTCCACATTTTTCACAAGTTGTTAATCCAGTTCCAGTTAAAGCATGATGAGATCTTCTCATGTTTTTCTTAGCTTTAGATGTTTTCTTCTTAGGTACTGCCATCTTAGTTTCCCTCCTACTTACAATCTTATTTAAAAATTAATTTTTTATCTGTAATAATTGTTGCCATCGTGGATCTATCCCATCATTACTATGTTTCTCTATTTCTGAATCATCTTCACAACTAGGTTCACATTGTGGATATGGTGGCATATCCAATAATATATACTCTCTTACTAAGCTTTCTAAATCTATTATTCCATTTTCTATTGGGTCATAAATTTCATTTTTATCAATTTCACACTCAGTACTTAAGCTCTTTAAATACTGTATATATTGATTTTCATCTAAGAATGTTCCCATAAAATCATTTTCTAGTTTTAAATTAAACTCTTTTAAACATCTTACACATTGTACTCTTAGTATTGTTGAGTAATGTCCACTTATTTCAACTTTTCCATTGTTATTTACAGCTGTTCCAACAATATGTACTTTTTCTATAAGTTCAATACCTTCTATATTTTCTATATAGAAATCAAACTTTAAAATCTGGTTTGGAAAATCTTTAATCTCTAATTTCAAAACAATTTCCTCCAATCGTACACCTAGATATTTTACTAACTTTTTTAAATATTGTCAAGTAATTTTTCTTAACAAAGGATTTTTTATTCTATACATTAAATAAAAATTCCATTAAATCTCCATCTTGTACTATATACTCTTTTCCTTCTAGTCTAAGAACACCAGCTTCTTGTGCTCCTTTCCATCCAGAATATTTTATAAAGTCATCAAAAGATACCACTTTTGCTCTAATAAAGCCTTTTTCAAAATCTGTATGTATCTCCCCTGCTGCTTTTGGTGCTGTATCTCCTATTTTTATTGTCCAAGCTCTTACCTCTTTTACACCAGCAGTAAAATATGTTTGAAGTCCTAATAACTTATATCCTGCTCTAATAAGTCTATTAAGCCCAGCTTCCTCTACCCCTAAAGCTTCTAGATACTCTTTTTTACTCTCTTCATCATCCATCTCTTGTAATTCTGCCTCAACTTTAGCAGATACTATTACAACTTCTGACCCTAACTCTTTTGCATATTCTCTAACTTTTTCTACATATTCATTACCTGTTGCTAAATCATCTTCAGATACATTAGCTGCAAATATCATAGGTTTTAAAGTTAATAGTTGATAAGTTCTAACTAGTTCTAATTCTTCGTCATTCATTGACAATGTTTTTAAAAGTTGAAAATTTTCTAAGTGAGTCTTACACTTTTCTAAAACTGGCATAAGAGCCATAGATTCTTTATTTTTGTTCATAGCTAATTTTTTATGTTTCTCTATAGCTTTATCTACAGTTTCCATATCAGCAAAAATTAACTCTGTATTAATTACTTCTATATCTCTTATAGGATCTACTGAGCCACTTACATGGATTACATTATCATCTTCAAAGCATCTTACAACTTGACAAATAGCTGCTGTTGTTCTAATATTTGATAAGAACTTATTTCCAAGTCCCTCTCCTTTTGCTGCTCCCTTTACAAGCCCAGCTATATCCACAAACTCCACTGTTGCTTGAACTACCCTTTGTGGATTGATTATCTTTGATAATTCATCTAACCTTGAATCTGGTACAGTTACCATCCCTACATTTGGTTCTATTGTACAAAATGGATAGTTTGCTGCTTCTGCTGCTCCAGCTTTTGTTATAGCATTAAAAAGTGTTGATTTACCTACATTTGGAAGTCCTACTATTCCTATTCCAATCATTAAAAAACTCCTCCTAAAATTTTTTATTACCATAAATTTTATCATATATTAAAAACTTTGTAAATCTTTTCTATAATTATTATATGAAATTTTTCTGAAAAAAAAGACTAAAAGTTTTTATACTTCTAGTCTTAAAAACATTCTGGTGGAGATGAAAGCCAACATAAATTAGCTATATCCATCACTGCTCCTAAGATTAGAAAAGGGAGAGCCATTTAAATGGTTCTCCTTATTTATCAAAACTTTTATTTTTTTTAGTCCAACTCATTATAGCATACTACTTCCTTATTTTCAAATGTAATAATTCATCAATTTTATTTTAATTCTTCCAAAGCAAATACATTATTTACACCAAAATATTCTTTTGCTTTTTCTAAAATTGCATTTTTATCCCTCTCATTATTTTCATCAAGTGGCATATAAATAACTAAATTTCTTTTTGCTCTAGTGATACTTACATAAAATAATTTCTTTGTTCTTCTTTTTACAGCCTCATTAGTAGATCCTTTTCCAAATAATGTTTTAAAATCATATTTGTTCCAATTAGAAGCTAAAATAATAAGAACATTATCATATTCACTTCCTTTTACACTATGTTGAGTAGCTATTGGAAAAAATTCTTTTAAATATTTAATACTATTTCTATATTGTATAAATGGAATTTCTTTAATTTTTTTCCAAAGATATGTTCCTTTCTTCTGGATAAAATTATTGAATAAATCATCTTCTTTTAATAAGCCTTCTTTTTCAGCTGTTTCTAAATTTACAGAAGCTTTTTCATTCATTTCTTTTGCCTCATTGATTGTAGATTCTATGTAATCTGCTCTTTTAGCAAAATATTCCATGACATTTTTCCATAAAAACTTCTTAAAAATAAGTAACAAAACTCCTGTAGATAATAATTGAACAATCAGTGTTGTAAGATTAGGGAATAATTTTCCTGCTATATCTGGCATCTTTATTCCTCCTTTGTCAGATTTTCAATTATTAATATACGAATAATAAGATTAAAGAAACTAATAAACCATAGATGGCAACTGTTTCTGATAAGGCAATCCCCAAGATCATCATAGTACGGATTTTACCTTCAGCTTCTGG
>OGDJ01000487.1_pt1 | contig 24816 bp, 19 predicted proteins | sample 1570401 | NCBI WGS metagenome assembly OGDJ01 (sample SAMEA2582185, study PRJEB24529) | metagenome | biome: Human gut stool | place: China | collected 2011
TAGGTGGCATCGCGTCAGCGATGACGGAGAGGTTTGATTTGTTTCAGAAATGCCCAAACCCGCAGTTGGGCCAGTGGCACTCGGCGCAGCCAAGGCACAGGCCACCCTCGCCCAGACGGGCAATATCCTCGGCGGTGATGGCATCGTCGGCCAGCAGACGGGGCAGCAGCAGGTCAAAGATGGTGCGCTTGGCGTACATGACGCAGCCGGGCAGGCCGCAGACCGGCACACCGTCCAGATAGCTCACGAGGAACATGGCACCCGGCAGCACCGGTGCGCCGTAGGTGACGATGTCCGCGCCGGTGTTCCTGATGGCCAGCGGGGTGCGGTCGTCGGGGTCCACGCTCATGCCGCCGGTGGTGAAGATGAGCTCACAGCCCGCAGCTTTCGCCTCGAGAATAGCGGCCGTGATGCCCGCCGGGTCGTCGTCGCAGACCTTGTGAAAGGTCATCTCACAGCCGTACTCGGCCAACTTGCCCACGAGGATGGGGGTGAACTTATCCTCGATGCGGCCCTTGAACACCTCGCTGCCGGTGGTGATGACGGCAAACTTCTTGGCCTGCATGGGCAGCACGTTCAGGATGGGCTCACTGCCTGCGGCAGCCTGCATGGCATCCATCTTCTCCTGTTCGATGACCAGCGGGATGATGCGGGTACCGGCCAGTTTCTGGCCCTTTTTTACGGGCAGGTCGCCGTGGATGGTGGCGATCATCATCTGGGGCGTGCGGTTCACGGCCAGCAGGGCTTCGCGGTTTATCTTCAGCAGGCCGTCGCAGTCGGCGATGAGCTCGATCTTTCCCTCTTTCGGCTCGGTGCCGTGGATATTCTTGCCCGCAGCGGCCTTGTACAGCAGCGCGGCGGCTTCGTCCTCGTGGAGGATGCCGGGCTTTTTCTCCCAGACGTAGAGGTTTTCTTTGCCGATGGAGAGCAGCACGGGGATGTCCTCAGGCTGGATGATATGGCCCTTGCGGAAACGTGCGCCCTTGAACTCGCCGGGAATGATCTGGGTAATGTCGTGGCAGAGCACCTGGCCTGCCGCGTCTTCGGTACGAATCAGTTTCATATCTGTCTTCTCCTTACAGGCCCGGCATCTGGGCAACGAGCCAGTCGGCCAGAGCCTGCGCATCTTCCAATCCAAAATCTGCCCCCGGAATGTCTCCCACCACCGCCAGCGGCTGGAAAGACACCGGTGTGTCCGAAATTTCTTTGCGGACAACTTCGATTTTCGGCCAGCCGCTGTCCTTGAAGCCTTCCAGCAGCACCAGATCATAGCCGTGGCGCTCGAAGAGCGCCAGCAAGTCCTGCTCCGTCAGGCGGAACATCTCGGTCAGCAGATAGCGCTGGCCGGAGTAGACCGCCACTCCCTCGGCCCCCGCTTCCCGCAGGCGGTAGCTGTCGGTGCCGGGGACATCGGGAGTGAAATCATGGCCGTCGTGCTTGATAATGCCCACTTTCAGCCCCCGGCTGCGCAGGGCAGGCAGAAGCTTTTCCAACAGCGTCGTCTTGCCGCTGTTGTGCAGGCCGCTGACGGCCAGCACTGCCGGGCGCTTGAGTTCGATCTCCTGGGCCAGAGCCTCTTTCTGTTCACTGTACAAAACTGAGCACCTCCACTTCTTCGCCCGGAGTCACCGGGCCGCTGCCCGCAGGCAGTTCAACGAGACAGTTGCAGCCGATCATGGCAGAAAGGCTGCCGGACGAGTGGGCTTCGGCGTTGCCCTCGCCGGGGATGGTCACGCTGCCGCCCATGGCCTTTGCCCGCAGATAGCGGTTCCCTTTGCTGGACTTCGAGAAGCCCGTGGTCAGGGTGCGGGTGGTGCGGGGAAGAAGGCAGCTTTCCTCACAGCGCCCCGCCGCCCGCAAAAGAGCCGGGACGGCATATTGTTCCAGCGTAGCGGCGGCGGCAAAGGGGTTGCCGGACAGGCAGAACACCAGCTTGCCGCCCACTTTCCCGGCTAGCATGGGGCTTCCGGGCTTCTGGGCCACGCCTGCAAAGAGGATGTCTGCATTCAGCTGTTCCAGCACAGCGGGCAGATAGTCTTTCTGCCCCACCGAGACGCCGCCGCTGGTGATGACGGCATCGCACTCCGCCAGCAGTTCCTGCATCTCATGGGCAATCTCCTCCGGGTCGTCGGAGCAGTGCCGACGTTTTACCGCAAAGCCCAGCTGCCGCAGGCGGGCGGCGTTCTGGACGCCGTTGGAGTCGTAAATTTTGCCGGGCGTCCAAGCCTCACCCGGAGCTAAAAGCTCGCTTCCTGTGGCCAGAACGCCCACGGTCAGCGTTTTGTAAACGGGGACTTCAGCGTATCCCTGCCCGGCCAGCACGCCGAGATGGGCGGGGGAGAGTACCGTACCGGCTTCGGCGATGACAGCACCGGCGGCGATGTCTCCGCCCCGGAATACCACATTTTGCTGGGGCTTCATGGCGGCATAGAGCTGTACCGTCTCCTCGCCGCTGTCGGTCAGCTCCTGCATCAGCACACAGTCTGCGCCCTCGGGCAGGGGTGCGCCGGTCATGATGCGGGCCGCACAGCCAGCAGGCAGAGGCGAAGCGGGGGCATCTCCGGCGTAGAGCTTCATGGTCACGGGCAGGGTGACGGGTGTTTCGCGGCTGGCACTGGCGGTGTCGGCGCTGTGCAGGGCGTAGCCGTCGAAGGGGCTGCGGTCAAAGGGCGGCTGATCCATCCGGGCCGAAAGCGTCCCAGCGGCAATGCGGCCGCCCGCTTCGTCCAGCGGGACGATCTCCGTCTCCGGCCTCGGCAGAGCCGCAGAGGCATCCAGCACGCGGTGCAGCGCCTCAGAGGGCGCACAGAAAGGCTGTTTCATAAAAAAATCCTCCAAATGCCCGGCCGCACCCGGCCTGCTATGGCTCAGGCGGGGCGCAGCGGGGATCCATATAAAAAGGCAGGTTAAAAAAGAAGCGGAGACGTCTTGATGGAAAATCAAAACGCCTCCGCAGAATATCCGCACATTCCGGCAAAAGGCAGCTTGCAGACTGCCATGCCGATGGCTGCTCTCCGCTCCCTGCCGCCCTTGCAGTGGCGGCAGAGCATGGAAAGCCCCTGTGTGGATGGGAGGAGTTCTTTTTTTCAAATTGCAGCGTTTCTTCTGCGGGAAGGCGGCGGGGTTTCCCCCTCCACCCTTGAATGCCGGCTTATATAGCCCTTAGCATTGCGGCGCGGTGTCATGCCCGACGGTTTAGACACCTTTGCTCAAAGAAGCTCATATACCCTATTTGATTGTGTGGGATGCTTTAGTCGGTCCACTCATCTACGTCGCTAATGGCTTTTGCGTAGCGGCGGGTGAGGTGCTGGGTGGAGAAGAGGAACCGCTCGTTCTGGTTGTTGGTCAGCTCCTCGATGTCGGCGTACTCCGGCTTGCCCTGCATGGACTGCCACGTCTGCTCAATGGCTTCCTGTGTCAGATCGTAGGGCGAGCGGCGGAAGTACCGCAGCGGGGTGGCGCTGGGGTAGACGCGGGCGTTGAACCGTACCATCTCGGCCACCATGGCGCAGAGGTCCTTGTCCTCGATGAGCTGCGCGATCATGGCGTAGTTGTCGCTCATGTTGGCGCTGGAGTAGTAGTAGGCATCCTTTGCGCCGGCGCGGGACACGATGTCTGCGCACTGGGGGTCTTCCGGCATCTGGGCCAGAAGTTCATCGGCGTTTTCCACCTCACTCACCAGCAGGGCGTGGGATGTGACCAGCGCCGCCGCCGAGCGGGAGCGGATGTAACCCGCCAGCTCCTGTGCCGGGGTAAGCTCCGGCAGCTCCGGCGCGGTGACGGTGGGCTGGTCGGCGTAGGGGTCGCCCTCTGCCTCCGGTGCAGCGGCCAGAAAATCCAGCAGCTGGGTTTTTTCGGCGGCGTCCGGTGCAGCCGTCTCTTCGGGAGCGGGCTGTGCCTCGGCCTGCTTTGCGGCCAGAGCATCCGTCTCCTTCTGCACAGCGGCAATGACGTCCTCGCCGAGCTTTGCAGCGCTGCCGTCGAACATACTGCCCGTTTCCTTCAGGCGGCGGGCAGTTTCGCTGGCCGCGTCGATGTCAAAAACCTCGGCCTTCGGCTTCTTTTTCGCGGCCATCTCTGCCTTTTGCAGGTCGAGGATGACCTGCTCAGGGTCGGAGGCGGCGTCCACCGTGGTGGTATAACCGGGTTTGCGTCTGCCAAACAGCATGATAGTTCCTCTCGTTTCTGTGAAGTTGTTTTCGTAAGCAGAGTGCATCGAACGGCGAGGATTTTTGCCCGCAGACAAGGCGATTTTCCGCAGCAATCCTGACGGATTGCAAGGGAAAGCAACGCCGTATGCGGGCAAAAAGACCGTTCGGGCGGTGTGCAATGCTTATGAAAACGGCTTCTTGATTACTGGGCTGCGGCCTCGCTGGCAGCAGTCTCCTCGGCGGGAGTCTGGGCGTAGATGCCGCGTGCTTCCAGATCGTCGGCCATATCGCCGAGGTCGAACTTCTCCAGCGTCTCGCGGGTAGGCACACCGGTGGTCTTGTCCCAGCCGAAGATGTCATAGAACAGGTCTTTTGCCTTCTCCATGTCGGCGCGGTCCAGCTTGGTGGTGCCTTCCTCGAATGCCTTGAAGTCGGGTTCCTTGTCGAAGACCCAGTCGCAGATGGCGTCGTGCTCCTGACGGAGGTTTGCGCTGCCGCAGTTCTTCTGGAAGCTGATGGCGGTCATGGCGCGCAGCATCTGGGTGATGCGCTCGCCTGCCTCCTGCAGACCGGCCTGGGTGTAGGTCTCGCCGGTGACGGCGGTCATGAAATCTGCCTGCAGGTCCAGATCGCCGTGGTAGGCCCGCTCCTTGGAGGGAGACTGGGTCATGGGCCACATCCAGTTGCAGAGGGTGGCAGAGTCGTGGAAGTTCTTATCGTTGACGCAGTAGGCGGCCAGCTTTGCCTTGTTCTCGTTGATGGGGGTGTAGGCCTTGGCCTTGTCGTAGCAGCCCTCGCCGAAGAAGTCCTCCATGACCTTTTTGGTCACCTCGTAGGGTGCGCCGGAACCGGTCTCGCAGACGATCTCGTGGATCATGCAGTCTCTATTATACACCAGATTGTACAGCATGCCAACCTGCCATGCCTCTGCGGGGCCGTGGTGGTTGGGGAAGCCGTTGTACATCAGGTTGGAGTTGGTGGCACCGTCGGTGCGGTCCAGCCAGCTCTTGGGCAGGCCGAACTTTTCCATCATGGCCAGCGTACCCTTTGCGATGACGGACAGGTCGCCCTCGCCGTAAGCCATGCGGCGGATGAGCTCCACCTCCCAGCGGGGGTCACCGGCCTTTTCCCATGCCCAGGGCAGGGAGTCGTACTCGGCCTCGCTGATGTACTTGGTGGCCTCCTCACGGGGCATCCGCAGGATCCACTGCAGGTCACGGTTCAGGTTGCCGTAGTTGTCCCACAGGCCCATGTCATCGACGGCATGAGACCATGCCAGGTTGATGACCATGGTGCCGTCGCCCTCGTACTTGAAATCGTGGACGCCGTCCGGGTAGACGCGGGTGCCGTACAGCACGGGCATACAGGTGTTGGAGTTGTGGGTGGGCAGGTCGTAATCGGCCAGCGGGTCTACATCATACTCGGTGTAGCAGCGGATAGGGCAGGAGGAGCAGCCGCCGTTCTTCACGGTGTACTCCGCAGCCGGTGCGCCGAAGTCGAAGTAGCCCTTGAAGCAGCGCAGCGCGATCTTGTTGATGTCGTTGTAGGGCTGCTCGCCGGTATCCACGGGGCCGCCGGGAGCCTTTTTCCACATACGGCCCGGTGCGCCGGACCAGCGGTTCTTGCCGGAGGTGGCGCTGTACTCGGCCCAGCTCTGGGGCTGTGCGGGGACATTGTGGTTGTTGTTGCCGCCGATGAGGTTGCCCATCATGTAGTTGGACAGCTCCAGCACCTTTTTGGGGTCGGCCACCTTGACGCTGCCGGTGCCGCGGATGGCCAGGCCCTTCAGCTTCTTGTTGCCCATGGCAGCGCCCAGACCGGCGCCGCCGGAGTTGCCAAAGCTGGTGTTCAGGGTGGAGTAGTCCACCAGATTCTCACCGGCAGGGCCGATGGAAGCGGTCTCGAACTCACGGCCGTTCTGCTCCACCATCCACTTGTTGGCCGCGAACGTACCCTTGCCCCAGATGTCAGAAGCATCCTCGAGGGAGACGTTGTCGTCCTCGATGCGCAGGTAGACGGGCTTTTCGGAGATGCCGGTGATGACGATGCCGTCCCAGCCCGCATACTTCAGCATGGGGCCGATGTGGCCGCCCATGTGGGCGTCGATGATGGAGTTGCCCTTGGACCAGGTGGAGCGGAAGGTGACGTTCATGCGGCCGGAGCAGGGTACGCCGGCACCGGTCAGGGGGCCGACGCCGAAGATGACCTGTGCCTTCTCGTCGTAGGGGTCGAGGTCCATGGGAGCTTCCTCATACATGATGCGGTAGGCCATGCCCATACCGCCGATATACTTATGGTACTTTGCGTCATCCTGCGTGGTGATCTCGCCGGTGGTCAGGTCAACGCGCAGGATCTTGCCTGCCCAGCCATAATATTCAGCCATTGTTGTTCCTCCTTACAGGTCCATGTAGGCAGCCTGTGCTGCGCTGGTGACGGCGTCCCAGTCCACGATGGACAGAGCGCCGGACGGGCAGCCTGCCACGCAGGCACCGCAGGCGATGCACTTGGACGACTTGCCGGTCTCGGGGTTGACGGTGGGCATATGCCAGGGGCAGGCCTCGTGGCAGGCGCCGCAGCCGATGCACTTGTCGGTGTCCACCACACGGATGCCCTGGGCATTGGTGGTAATGGCCTTCTGGGGGCAGGCGTTGCCGCAGGCGGGGTCTTCGCACTGGCGGCAGGTATCCGGGAAGTAGACCCAGCAGTTGTCGGTGCCGGACAGCAGGCCGTTGCCGGCACCGTCCAGATTCAGACGGCGCTGAATCTTCACGCGGCTGATGTAAGAGGAGCACACGCCGTCGTTGGTCAGCGTGCAGTTGATCTCGCAGCGCTGGCAGCCGGTACACAGGTCGGCGTTGACCACCAGCAGGCCCTGGGGCAGCGCCCAGGTAGCCACTGCGCCGCTGTCCACCTGCTTCTGCGAGCAGCCGAAGAGGGACAGCATGGATGCGGAGAGGGTGAGCCCTGCAAGGCTCTTGCCCGAGATCTTCATAAATTGACGGCGGGTCATGTCAGCCGTCAGAAAATCAGTTTTTGCCATAGGTTCCATTCCTCCGTTGAGGTCACTCTGCGCGGAGCACCTCAGTTACATAGAAATACGAGTTGTTGACGATGTTGGTGACGGCGGCCGAGGTGATGGTCGCGCCGGAAAGAGCGTCCACCTCGGTCAGGTCTGCGCTGACAGCGCCGGCACTGGTCTGCCCGGTGGTCAGTTCAGCCTGTGCCAGCTGATAAGCGGCCTGCTTTTCTGCGGACCAGTCCGCATAGGGCAGAGCCTGCTCCTCACCGTCCTGCGCACTCTTGCTCAGACCGGCGGCGTAGAGCTTGCGGCGTGCCACAGCCTCGGCGCTGGAATCCAGCGGCGGAGCCAGCTCATCAGCCAGAGGCTCGCCGTTCAGTGCCGAGAGGGTCAGACCTGCTGCGTACATTCTGCGGGTGGCCTCGGCCTCGGGAGAGGTGTCGGACTCGTTCCACTGCGCGGGGTCAAAATCCTCCGCAGCAGCGGGCTGCTCCTCCGCCGCACCGGCAGCGGCATAGGCGGCACCGGTAAGGGGGTCGGTCACAGTATAGCTTTTACCTGCCAGCGTAAAGGGAGCTGCGCCCTGATACTGGGACGTGAACTCCGGGTTGACACACTGGCCGCCGAGGCTGTCCGTCTCTGCCTGCGAGAGGATCTCGACAGCGGAAACATTGCCCTCGGCGTCAAGGGTCACGGCAGCCTGCACATCGCTCTGGAAGCCCTTCTGAGAGCCCTCCACGCGATAGCTGCCGTTGTCGAGCTGGTACACTGCGCTGATGCCGTAGGCGGCTGCATCCGCCTCCGACACCTGCAGCAGGGTACCTGCAACCGTGGTGCGCGCGTGCTGCATTGCGATAAGACCTGCCGCCATTGCGACTGTCGCAGCGCCCATGGCCGCATAGCCCGGCAGCCGCTTGCGCCACAGCGAAACGGGCGCAAACGGGTTGGTTGCCTGCTTCATGTTATCACCTGCCTGTTTTTTGGTCGTCTGGGAAAACTCCCAAACACGAAAATGACCGCTCTGCCTGCTGCAACAAGCGGAGCGGTCTCTTCGTTAATATATTATCACTCAGGCCGGAAGTAAGTCAACGCGAACCGTAAGCGTTCTTTGTTTTGTAACTTTTATTTTGTACGTTCCTTCAAAGTTAAGGGGTGTTTCCGGCCGCACACGAATTGCAGGCCGTATTCTGCGGCCAGCTCCAGCGACTGGACGGTGGGCATGGTCTTGCTGACCAGTGCAGGAACGCCAGCCCGGATGGCTTTGCGCACCATATCCATCGGTACGCGGCCGCTGGTGTAGAGCACGCATTCGCTGAGGGAGACACCGGCCAGAAGCACGCTGCCCACGGCTTTGTCCAGCGCATTGTGGCGCCCGATGTCCTCGCAGGCGCAGAGGATGCAGCCCTCGTGCAGCACAAAGCAGCTGTGGACCGCATGGGTGGCCTGATAAAGCGGCAGGCCCGCGCTCATGGCGGCGGCGAGGGCGTCCACCCACTCCGGCTGCACGTCCAGATGCGGCACCGCGCGCAGTGGCTGCACTTCCACCGGACTGCCCAGCGCGACATTGTCGGTGCAGCAGCTGGAAACTTCCTGTGCCGCTGCGCGGCGGGCCGTCAGCGGGTGGTTCAGGTAGATATTGATTTTCAAGCCTTCCGCGCAGACGGAAATTTGTTCCACTTCCTCTGCGGAGGCGATCCATCCTTCGGTCAGCAGCCGCCCCAGCGCCAGCTGCGGCAGAAGCTGGGGTGTGCATACTACCCGGAAGGCCGGCTGTTCATTTACATAGATAACTGCGGCGTGTTCTGTTGGAATGGCCGCTTCCGTGCCGTCCGGCATCCGTACGGTTTCAAAGGCGGCTGCTGCGCCGAAGAGGTCGTTTATCTGCATGGGGGTCCTTTCTCTGCCCATTGGGGCAGGGGGTCCTGTTTGATGAGCGGACTTGGCGTTTCGCAAAGCCCTGCCTTTGAACGGAAAAAGTCAAGTCCTCTTATCCGCTGCGCAACGTCTGACGGGTTGCGTTTGCTGATTTTTCTGCAGCCCCTTGGCAGGGCTTTGAAAAATCAGAACGCGGCCCCAACAGCTCCTCCCTGTTTCAGCCGCAGGCTGCGGTCGTCGCTGTTGCTGTTCAAGTCCTCTTATCCGCTGATAGAAAGTTTCCAAAAGGACTACAGGTAAAAGAAAAACGACAGCCTTTTTGAAAGCTGTCGTTCAAGAGTGCGGATAAGAGGACTTGAACCTCCACCGAGTTGCCCCGATTAGAACCTGAATCTAACGCGTCTGCCAATTCCGCCATATCCGCATATTCTGTTTTGTTCGCTGTCGTTCGGCTCGGAACGATGTTTATTATACCACAGGTGTAAAGAAAGTCAAGCGTTTTCTGCAAAAATAGTACGACAAATTTTTTTGCGAAAATTGTTGCATTCCGTATAGGCCGAATGGGGCGAAAAATCCGGCGGAGTATGATACAATAAATATTACCCCTGCGGGGCAGCGGCCCGGCGGGACTATTTACGGAAGAGGGAAACTGCGAATGTTCAACATCATTATCTTTCTCATCGGTGCAGGCATCATGTTCTACATGGCATGGCGGAGCTGGTCGAGACGCCGCAAGCTCATGACCAGGGGCGAAAAGGTCGAGGCCGCTGTGGCAGGCACCGTCCAGAGCCGGGACGGCGAAGCCTACCTGTTGGAGTTCACCACTGCTGGCGGCACCCACCGCCTCCATTACCCCAAGTCTGCCAAGGGCAGAGAGTTTGCACAGGGAGCTGTCGTCACCCTTTATTATAACCCCGACGACCCCGCCGAGATGTACGTCGAGGGCGACAAGTCCGTCCTGGGTGCAGAGGTGCTGTATGTGGTGCTGGGCATCGTGCTGCTGGTGCTGATGGCCGGCATCGTCCGCTGAGAGGGGGAGAAGAAAATGAAACTCGAACATTTTGGCATGGCAGAACCCGGCGACTGCCGGGTGGTCTTTTCCGCCGCAGCAGAAGAGCTGGAAGCGGCGGTGCAGGCCGAAAAGACGGTCCCGGACGCTCCGCAGGACGAGGACGACCTGCTGACGGCGGCGGTCAACCGGGCGATCCTGGAGGGCTTCTCGCCCCTGTTCGCCCAGCTGATGAAAGAAAACGATCTGCAGCCCGTCACCGACCCGGATTTTGAACTTCTGGCGGTCAACCGGGCCGAGGGCTTCCGGGCGGGGGCGCAGTTCTTCTGCCTGCCGCCGCTGGAACTGGGAGAGTACACCGGCTTTACCCAGCCCGTCCAGCCCCGGCCCATCCGGGAACTGACCATCGAGCTTGAAATAAACCGCCGCCACGGCGACGAAGACCGCGCCGCCGACGCCGAGGGCAAGCGCGCCCTCCGCGCCAAGGTGACGCAGGACATCTACGCCCAGCGCTGCCAGCAGGCCCGCGCCGTGGCCGAACAGGCCCTCATCGCCCAGCTGGGTACACACGTCACCGGCCCGCTGCCCAAGCAGCTGGTGGCCGGAAACTACTTTGCCGAGCAGCGCCAGTTCAATCTGCGGATGCAGGCCAACGGCGTCAATTTCGACCAGTACTTAAAGGTGCAGGGCCAGACGGTGGAAGAATTCCGAGCCTGGCTCCACGCCGAGGCCGAGCGCAAACTGCGCAGCCGGATGGGTCTGCTGCTGGTGGCGCAGAAAGAAGAGCTCTGGCCGACGGAAGCCGAGGTGGATGACGAGCTTGCCCACTGGGACGCAAAACGGGACGGGGAGCACACCTTCGCTTCCAACGACCGCCGCCGCGCCGCCCAGCGCATCGCATCCAGCCGCGCCGCTGCTTTTATTCTGGCCCACTCCACCCTCACACCGCCGCCTGCTGAGGCAACGGTGCTGAAAGCCGAAAACAGGTAAAAAAGAAAATATTGCCGACCCACAAAAAATAAAACAGAGCAAACAAAGATCCCACCGGCCCTGACCGGTGGGATCTTTAAGTTGAAGCGTTAAGTCTCCACGCCCTCGAATTGGCTGTTGTAGAGCTTGGCGTAGAAGCCGCCCTGCGCCAGCAGGGTATCGTGGTCGCCCTGCTCCACGATGTGGCCGTCCTTCATCACGAGGATGACGTCGGCCTCCCGGATGGTGGAAAGGCGGTGTGCCACGATGAAGCTGGTGCGGCCCTGCATCATCCGGGCAAAGGCTGCCTGGATACGCACCTCGGTGCGGGTGTCGATGGAGGAAGTGGCCTCGTCCAAAATCAGCATCGGGGGCAGACAGAGCATCACGCGGGCGATGCAGAGCAGCTGCTTCTGGCCCTGGCTGATGTTGCCGCCGTCCTCGGCGATGACGGTGTCGTAGCTCTCGGGCAGGCGGCGGATGAAGCTGTCGGCGTGGGCAGCTTTGGCCGCTGCCACCACCTCGTCGAGGGTAGCATCCGGCTTGCCGTAGGCGATGTTCTCCCGCACGGTGCCGGCCCGGAGCCAGGTGTCCTGCAGAACCATGCCGTAGCTGCCGCGCAGCGAGGCGCGGGTCACGTCCCGGATGTCGGTGCCGGAGACTTTGATGGAGCCGTCGTTGACATCATAGAACCGCATGAGCAGGTTGATGAGGGTGGTCTTGCCGCAGCCGGTGGGGCCGACGATGGCGATGCGCTGGCCGGGCTTGACGTCCAGAGACAGGCCCTCGATGAGCGGGCGGTCAGGCAGATAGCGGAAGGAGACGTCCTCGATCTGGACGTGGCCATCCGGCACGAGCCTGACTGCATTCTCCGCCTCGGGGATCTGATCCTCAGCGTCCAGCAGCTCGAACACACGGGCCGCGCAGGCCAGAGCGTTCTGCAGCTCGGTCACGACGCCGGAAATTTCGTTGAAGGGCTTGGTGTACTGGTTGGCGTAGTTCAGGAAGATGCTCAGCTGGCCGATGGTGATGCCTCCGGCTACGGCATAGATTGCGCCCACGAGGCCGACGCCTGCATAGACGATGTTGTTGACGAAGCGGGTGGCGGGGTTGGTCATGCTGGAAAAGAAGATGGCCTTCAGGCTCACGTCCTGCAGGCGGCCATTCACCTCGTCAAAAGCCTCGAGGCTCTGGGCTTCGTGGCCGAAGGCCTGCACGACCTTCTGGCCCTCTATCATCTCGTTGACAAGGGCAGTCTGCTCGCCGCGCACAGTGCTCTGGCTCTGGAAATATTTGTAGCTGCGCTTTGCGAGAAAGCTGGCCACCACAAGGCTCAGGGGGGTGATGCAGACCACCACCAGCGTGATGGGGAGGTTCTGCTGCAACATGAAGAGCAGGGTGCCGAGGATGGTCAGCACACCCGAGAACAGCTGGGTGAAGCCCATCAGCAGGCCGTCGGCGAAGGTATCCACGTCGGCCACCATGCGGCTCACGATGTCGCCGGAAGGATGGCTGTCGAGGTAAGAGAGGGGAAGGGTCTGGATCTTCCGCATGGCGGCGTTGCGCAGGTCACGGCTGACTGCGAAGGTGATGCGGTTGTTGCAGACGCTCAGCAGCCACTGCGCAAAGGCGGCGACAACAGCCACCACGATGATCTCGTAGATGATGCGCAGTACGCCCGCGAAGTCCACGGCACCTTTGCCCAGCATCATGTCTATGGCATTGCCGCAGAGGATGGGGATATACAGCTGGGCCGCCACGCTCACAGCGGCCACGATGAGGCTGCACACCACGAAGAAGCCGTAGGGTTTGATTTTCTGCAGCACCCGGGTCATGGTGGCCTTCTGCTGTTCAGGGGTCAGCTTCGTTTTTGCTTTTGCACTCATTTCTGCACATCCCCTTTCTTGAACTGGCTCTCATAAATTTCCTTGTAGACCGGGCAGCTTTCCAGCAGCTCAGCGTGACGGCCAAGGCCCACCATATGGCCATCGTCCAGCACGATGATCTGGTCGGCGTGCTGCAGGCTGGCGGCGCGCTGGCTGACGATGAAGACGGTCAGATCGCCCGGAAGAGCGGCCAGAGCCTTGCGCAGGGCCGCGTCGGTGGCGTAGTCCAGTGCGCTGGCGCTGTCGTCGAGGATGAGGATGTCCGGCTTGCCCACGAGGGCGCGGGCGATGGTCAGACGCTGTTTCTGACCGCCGGAGAGGTTGCGTCCGCCCTGTTCCACCGGCTCGTCGAGGCCGAGGGGCTTGGCTTTCACGAACTCCGCAGCCTGTGCCGTTTCCAGCGCAGCCCAGAGGTCAGCGTCAGAGGCATTCTGGCTGCCCCAGAGCAGGTTGGAGCGGATGGTGCCGCCGAAGAGCTGGGCTTTCTGCATGACCACGGCCACCTTGCCGCGCAGGTCGGCGCGGGGGTACTGCCGGACCGGTCGGCCCATGATCTCCACACTGCCCTCAGTGGCGTCGTAGAAGCGGGGAATGAGGCTGATGAGGCTGGATTTGCCGCTGCCGGTGCCGCCGATGACGCCGATGGTCTGGCCGCGCTTGGCAGTGAAGCTGATGTCGGAGAGGCTGGGTGCGCCTGCGCCCTTGTAGGTCAGGCTCACATGGTCGAAACGGACGGCGTCGCCGGCCGTTTCCGCCGGAACATTGCCGGTGAGCCGGGCCGGGAACTCCATGCCGGGCTTTGTGTCCAGAACCGCCTGCACACGGCCTGCACAGGCCAGAGCCTTGCTCACCTGAACGATGAGGTTGGCCAGCTTGACTAGCTCGACCAGGATCTGGTTCATGTAGTTGACCAGCGCGATGACGTCGCCGGAGGCCATGCCCCCGATGTTGATCTCGATGCTGCCCACATACAGCAGCGCCACGATGGCGAGGTTGATGATAACGTAGGTCAGCGGGTTCATCAGGGCGGAGATGTGGCCCACATGGAGCTGCATTTTGGTCAGCAGCTCATTGGCGTCCTCGAAGCGGTCCACCTCGCTCTTTTCCTTGTCGAAGGCGCGGACGACGCGCACGCCGGTCAGGTTTTCGCGGGTGAGGCCCAGAACCCGGTCGAGGCGGGTCTGCACCGACTTATAAAGCGGACGGGTGATGACCATGACGCCGAAGACCACGACGCTCAGCAGCGGGATAGCCACCACGAAGATGAGGGCGGCGCGGAAGTTGACCGTAAAGGCCATGATCATGGCGCCGAGCACCACGAAGGGGCTGCGCAGGAACAGACGGAGGAAGAGGTTCAATCCGCTCTGCACCTGGTTGACGTCGCTGGTCATCCGGGTGATGAGGGTGCTGGTACCCATGGTGTCCATCTCGGAAAAGCTCAGAGTCTGGATGTGCTCAAACAGCGCATGACGCAGACCGGTGGAATAACCCACCGCGGCTTTGGCCGAGAAGTATTGGGCCGTCAGGCTGCACGTGAGGCCGACGATGGCCAGAAGCAGCAGGATGCCGCACCGCACGAGGATGTAGTGAAAATCGTGGGCCGCGATACCCACGTTGACGATGTCGGCCATCACAAGCGGCACGAACAGGTCAAACGTAGCTTCCAGCATCTTGAAAAGCGGTGCAAGCACGCTCTCGCGCTTGTAGTCGCTGAGATAGCGAAGCATTTTGTTCAAGGCTCGATACTCCCTTTCTTTGATCCATTTAGTTGAGACGCTCCTTATTATAGCGCACTCCCAACAGGAATGCTATGTTTTTGCCAAAGAAAACCGGCTCTGGATGCAGATTTCAGCTCCGGAGATTGAGAAAACCGAAAAATCCTGCTATACTGAAAGAGAATCTCAACGGAAAGAATGGTGGATGCAATGGCAAAAGATGGTGCGGCACGGCTGCGGCTGCGCCCGGTGGGCGCGGCAGACGGCAAAAAGCTGCCGGAATACGGGCCGCTGGGTACGGGCTGTCCGGCGATAGAGCGGGCTGTGGCAGCGCTTTATAAGGGCCAGAACGAGGAGAGCTTCTGGGCGCTGATGAACGCCATCAACTATGCCCTCGAGCTGGACACCAGGGTCCTGGTGCCGCTGGAAGCGGCGTCCGACCAGCCGGACGGGGCCGCCCCGTGGGCGGAGCATCCTGTCCCGGCGGAGAAAGCGAAAGACCTGCAGCCCTGGACCCTGCGTACCCAGAAGGGCCGGTGTTACCTGCCGGTGTTCACCTCAGTGAAGATGGCGGAGGCCGATAAAGGCACGGCCAGCCGCCCCATGGCGGAACGGCTTCTGGCTTCCGCCATGCAGATGGCGCTGGACTCGGACAGCATCGACGGCGTGGTCATCGACCCGTGGACCAGCTCTGCCACGCTGGACTGCTCGCTTTTGAACGGTCTGCTCCACGCCAGCCACGACACCGATGAGCCGGGCGAAGCGGAGCTGCGGGCCGGCAACCATGCCATGGCCGAGGAACGCTGGGACGATGCGATGCACTATTATCAGCTCTCTGCCGAAGAGGGCTGCGCCGAGGGCCTTGCCATGATGGGCGAGATGCTCTACGAGGGCCGGGGCTGCCGCAAGAGCCCTGCACAGGCCCGCAAGTTCTGGAAAAAAGCCGCCGACGCCGGCGATGTGGCCGCATGGGTGGCGCTGGGCGACGATGCCATGGTGCAGGGAAAAGGGGCCGGTGCGGCTCTGCGGGCCTACCGCAAGGCCCAGAAGCTCTGCGCCTCCACCCCCGACATCGCCTATATGCCGCAGGTCTGCCTGCGGGTGGCCCAGTATGAGACCCAGTACATCTCCCGCAAAAAGGCGCTGGCTCAGCTGGCTGAGGCGAAGCAGGGCTTCCTCGTCCGCAAAAAAGAGGGCGACGAGACGGCCCAGAGCTGGCTGGACGAGACGGAGGCCGTCATCCGCCAGCTGCTCGAGAGAGAATGAGCGGAAACACAAAATCTTTACAAATGCTCTAAGAAATCGTCATACGGAACCGATATGATATTGAAGGAAAAATATGCGCGTCGCAAAAACAGAGAGGACGACCAGAATGAGCAAAGTGATCGGTATTGACCTTGGCACCACGAACAGCTGCGTGGCAGTGGTGGAGGGCGGCAAGCCCGTCGTCATCACCAACGCAGAGGGAGAGCGCACCACCCCCAGCGTGGTGGCGTTCACCAAAGACGGCGAGCGTCTGGTGGGCGGCGCGGCAAAGCGCCAGCTTGCCACCAACTCCGGCCGGACGGTGTCCAGCATCAAGCGGCATATGGGCAGCGACTACCGCGTCCACATCGACGGCAAAGACCTGACTCCGCAGGAGATCAGCGCCATGATACTGACCAAGATACGCCGCGACGCCGAGAGCTACCTGGGTGAGCCGGTGACGGAGGCTGTCATCACCGTCCCCGCTTACTTTGACGACAGCCAGCGCAAGGCCACCCAGGATGCGGGCCGCATCGCAGGCCTGAACGTCCTGCGCATCATCAATGAGCCTACCGCCGCCGCTGTGGCCTACGGCCTTGACAATGAAGCGCCCCAGAAGATCCTGGTCTACGATCTTGGCGGCGGCACTTTCGACGTCTCCATCATCGAGATCGAAGACGGCACCTTCACGGTGCTGGCCACCGGCGGCGATACCCGCCTCGGCGGCGACGACTTCGACCAGCGCATCGTGGAATACGCCGTGGCAGAGTTCAAGAAATCGGACCGCATCGACCTCTCCCGCGACCCGGCAGCTATGGGCCGGTTGAAAGAGGAAGCCGAAAAGGCAAAGAAGGAACTTTCTGCCGCGCCGTCGGCACAGCTGAACCTGCCCTTTATCGCAGTGGGCAAGGACGGCCCTCACCACTTGGATATCTCGCTTTCCCGCCCGCAGTTCGAAATGATGACCGGCGACCTGCTGGCCCGCACAGTGGCTCCCGTGCAGAATGCGCTGCGGGATGCAGGCATTTCCGCCAGCCAGCTGGGCAAGGTGCTGCTGGTGGGCGGCAGCACCCGGATGCCTGCCGTCGAGCGTCAGGTGAAGGAACTGCTGGGCTGTGAACCGAGCCACAGCCTCAACCCCGACGAATGCGTGGCGATGGGGGCCGCTGTGCAGGGCGGTCTGTTACAGGGCGGCGGCAAGCTGGCTGGCGCTTCTGGTGCAGCGGCGCAGGGCCTTGTGCTGATGGACGTCACCCCGCTGACCCTCTCCATCGAGACACTGGGCGGCGTGGCGACCCCCCTCATCACCCGCAACAGCATGATACCCACCCGCAAGAGCCAGATATTCACCACGGCCCGCCCCATGCAGACCAGTGTGGAGATCAACGTCCTGCAGGGTGAGCGGCATTTCGCCCGCGACAATAAGAGCCTCGGCAAGTTCAAGCTGAACGGCATCCGGGCCAGCTTCTCGTCCAAGCCCCAAATCGAAGTCACCTTTGATATTGACGTCAACGGCGTCGTGAAAGTCTCGGCCAAAGACCTCGGCACCGGCCGGGAGCAGAATATCACCATCACCGGCAGCACGAACCTCTCGGAGAATGAGATCCAGCGCGCCATGGCCGACGCGGCCGCCTACGAGGCCGAGGACAGCCGCCGCAAAGAGCGGCTTGACCTCCACAATCAGGCCGAGGTGCTGGCTTATAAGGTGGACGAGGCCCTCTCCAAGTGCAAGAAGGAGCTGGACAAGGAGGAGAAGAACCGCATCAAAACCGATGTGGCGAACCTCCGCCGCTGTCTGCGGAGGGATAAGCCCGAGAAGATGAACGAGACGGAAGAAGCGAACCTCCGTCAGGCCAAGAGCCAGCTCGAAGCATCCGCAAACCACCTGATGGTGCTCTATGCATCGGAGCAGAGCGAGAACGGCTCGGACGGGACCATTTGATAAACAGTAAGACCCCCGCTGTGTTTGCAGCGGGGGTCTTTTGCGTCTGAGGGAAAAGTATCGATGGGAAACGAAGAGGAGAGAGGGAAAAGCTTATCGGCCAACGATGAGGTCGCGGCGGCTGCGGAAGCCCACGGTGAGGCGGGCGTTGCTGCCGAGGTGGCGCAGAGTGACCCGGGTGCCGGGCTTCTGGTCCTGGCACAGCAGAGTCAGGTTCAGGGTGGTGGAAGTCTTGTCGGTCTTGAGCACCAGCGTGCTTACGCCCTGATTCATCAGGGTCTGCATGTCGAGGATGGTGGTGCGGAAGGTGGCGTTGTCATCGGGGGCGTCCAGCGTCAGCACGCGGCCTTCCTGACGGGCAGTGTAAAGCACCTGCTTGCCCAGCAGGCCCTTGACGGTGTAGCGGGCTTCGCTCTTCTCCACCGGCGTGTCAGAGGGCAGGGGGGTCTCGTCGGAGATCATCATCACGTTGCCCTGAATAGGGTTCTCCACCGGGGAAGCGTAGCCGCCGTAGTTGGGGTCTACCTCCCCCACCGGAACGTCAGAGTGGAGAGCGATGTCGCCCTGCGTCATGACGCTCTCGGCCTGCGGGGGCAGATAGCCCGCGACGACCGTGTCATCGGCGGCAAAGGCGCCCACGCTCATGGCGGCGGTCATGGTCAGCAGAGCGGCAGCAGCGGCAGCGCGGCGGGCAGTGTTCTTGTTCAGCAGTCTCATAGTAGTATCCTCCTGTAGATGTAGGGAGTCAACCTCTCCGTCAGCGCTGGTGCGCTGACGGAGAGGTTTATCCCAAATGCTTTTATCAGCGGTACGGCGTATCAGAAAACCGCCGTATCTGTAATGAATACGGATACGGCGGCTGGATTATTGCAGAGATCCTATTTTAATTTTCGCTGGGATCTTTTTCCTCAAGGATAGCCATGAACTCGTCGCCGGTGATGGTCTCCTTTTCATAAAGGTACTTCGCCAGCTCGTCGAGCTTTGCACGGTTGTCAGTGAGGATCTTGATGGCCTTTTCGTGCTGGGCCTTTACCAGCTCCACGACCCGCTGGTCGATTTCGCGCTGGGTCTGCGCCGAGCAGGCCAGCGAGGTGTCGCCGCCCAGATACTGGTTGTTCACCGTCTCCAGGGCCACCATGTCGAACTCTTTGCTCATGCCGTAACGGGTGAGCATAGCGCGGGCAAGCTTGGTGGCCTGCTCGATGTCGTTGGACGCGCCGGTGGTGATGGAACCGAACACCACTTCCTCGGCAGCACGTCCGCCGGTGAGGGTGGCGATCTTATTTTCCAGCTCTTCCTTGGTCATCAGGTAGTGGTTGCCTTCTTCGACCTGCATGGTGTAGCCCAGTGCGCCCGAGGTGCGGGGGATGATGGTGATCTTCTGCACGGGTGCGGAGTGATTCTGAAGCGCTGCCACCAGTGCGTGGCCGATCTCATGATAGGCCACGATGCACTTTTCCTTGTCGGTGAGGATGGAGTTCTTCTTCTGGTAGCCGGCAATGACCACCTCGATGCTCTCCTCGAGGTCGGCCTCGGTCACGCTCTTGCGGCCGGCGCGCACGGCCCGCAGGGCGGCTTCGTTGACGATGTTGGCCAGCTCTGCGCCGGAGGCACCGGAGGCCATCCGGGCCACGGTGTTGAAGTCGATGCCGGGGGCAAGAGCGACTTTCTTGGCGTGGACCTTCAGGATCTCTTCGCGGCCCTTGAGGTCGGGCAGTTCCACAGGAACACGGCGGTCAAAGCGGCCGGGACGGGTCAGAGCCGGGTCGAGGGAATCCGGACGGTTGGTGGCCGCGAGGATGATGACGCCGCTGTTGCCCTCGAAGCCGTCCATCTCGGTGAGCAGCTGGTTCAGGGTCTGCTCACGCTCGTCGTTGCCGCCCAGCTGGCCGCTGTTGCGCTTCTGGCCAATGGCGTCTATCTCGTCGATGAACACGATGCAGGGGGCTTTTTCCTTGGCCTGCTTGAACAGATCACGGACTTTGGACGCGCCCATGCCCACGAACATCTCCACGAACTCCGAGCCGGAGATGGAGAAGAACGGCACGTTGGATTCGCCCGCCACAGCCTTTGCCAGCATGGTCTTGCCGGTACCCGGAGGGCCGACGAGCAGGATGCCCTTGGGCATCGAGGCACCGATCTCTTCGTATTTCTTGGGGTCGTGCAGATAATCTACGATCTCCTGTAAGTTCTCTTTGGCCTCGTCCTCGCCGGCTACATCCGCAAAGCGGATGCCGTGGGTGGATTGGACGTAGACCTTGGCGTTGGACTTGCCCACGCCGCCGAACATCATCGAGTTCGCGCCGCCGGCCTTTTCCATGAGCTTTTTGTTCATGAAATTGCCCAGCCAGACGAAGAGGACGATGGGCAGCACAAAGCTCAGCAGAAAGCTCATCAGCGGCGAAGCCTGCTCGACGATCTCGCTGGAAAACTCGGCCCCCGCGTCGTAGAGGCGCTGGGTCAGGTCAGGGTCGTTCATTAGGCCGGTCTTGTAAATTTGCTTTTCGTCTTTATCAGTAAAGATGATCTGGTTCGATTCTACATCCACCCGGCCGATGTCTTTGTCCTCGGTCATAGACATGAAGGTGCCGTAGTCCACTTCTTTTACCTGCCGTTCGCTCATCCACGGCACGAGCACGAAGTTGAGCAGCATCAGCACCAGTAATACAATGGCGTAGTAAATAGCCAATGGCTTTTTGGGGGTCTTGACTTCTTTCATGGGGGTCCCTCCTTACGTTGCAAACAGCATACCACGACGCCATTTCAGAAACCAGCGTTTCGAGGCGAACTTTGCAAAAACTTCGCAGATTCTTAACAAAGCAAAGGATCCACCCGCAAATTTTGAAAATTTATGCTGCTATTTATATGAAATCGTTTCATTTTAATTGTGAACAAAACTGCTTGACAGGGGCGGCGGGTTTTGCTAAAATGAAACCACTTTGAACAAAGCGCAAATGCGTTGACGGGGAAAAAACGATTTTCTTCTGCGTACAGAGAGCTGCCGGATGGTGCAAGGCGGTGCAGAGGGTCTCGGTTACTGGCCCCTGAGCGGCAGGACTGAAGCAGACAGTAGGTCCTGACGGAAGCCCACCGTTATAAGGGCAGCGATTCGCCTCAAAAAGCCGATCGTGCAGAGCGGCTGTGCTTTTGGCACAGCAAAGAGAGTGGTACCACGGGTGCCCTGTAACAGAAATTACAGGCTCTCGTCTCTCAGGGGATTTCGTCCCTTGAGAGACGGGAGCCTTTTCGTTTGTTAAATTGCTAAAAGGAGTCAACCTCTCCGTCACGCCTACGGCGTGCCACCTCTCCTATCGAGGAGAGGCCTTGGCATTCCGTAAAGCTTTCCCTCTTCGCCAGAGGCTCCCCTCGGTAGGGGAGCTGTCGAGCGCGAGCGAGACTGAGAGGTTGACACAGCAAAAATGGAGGACAAGAATTATGATGGACGCTACCAAGTACGCACCGGGATATTATCCGGTCCCCGCCGGTTATGACAGCTGGGTCAAGAAAGACCACATCGAGAAAGCTCCCACCTGGTGCAGCGTGGACCTGCGCGACGGCAATCAGGCCCTTATCGTCCCCATGAGCCTCGAGGAAAAGCTGGAATTCTTCCAGATGCTGGTCAAAATTGGCTTCAAGGAGATCGAAGTCGGCTTCCCGGCCGCCAGCGAGACGGAGTACGAGTTCCTCCGTACCCTCATCGAGAAGAACATGATCCCCGACGATGTCACCGTGCAGGTGCTGACCCAGTGCCGCGACCATATCATCCGCCGCACCTTCGAGGCTGTCAAGGGCGCACCCCGTGCGGTCATCCACTTCTATAACTCCACCTCCGTCGCCCAGCGCGAGCAGGTGTTCCACAAGTCTAAGGAGGAGATCAAGCAGATCGCCATGGACGGCGCAAAGCTGGTCAAGCAGCTGAGCGAGGAGTATGAGGGCAACTTCCTCTTCGAGTACAGCCCCGAGAGCTTCACCGGTACCGAGGTGGACTACGCCGTTGAGGTCTGCAACGCGGTCCTGGACATCATGCAGCCCACCCCCGACCGCCCCATGATCATCAACCTGCCGGTCACGGTCGAGATGAGCATGCCCCACGTTTACGCAAACCAGATCGAGTATTGCGACAAGCACCTCAAGTACCGCGACAGCGTCATCATCTCCACCCACCCGCATAATGACCGCGGCACCGGCGTCGCCTGTGCCGAGCTGGCCGTTCTGGCAGGCGCTCAGCGGGTGGAGTGCTGCCTCTTCGGCAACGGCGAGCGCACCGGCAACGTGGACGCTGTGACCCTCGCCATGAATATGTACAGCCACGGCGTAGACCCGAAGCTGGACTTCTCCGATATGCCCGCCATCTGCGCCACCTATGAGCGGGTCACCCGGATGCACATCTACGAGCGCACCCCCTACGCCGGCCAGCTGGTGTTCGCCGCCTTCTCGGGCAGCCATCAGGACGCCATTGCAAAGGGCATGGCCTACCGCAAGGAGAAGGGCGACCACCGCTGGACCTGCCCCTATATTCCGGTGGACCCCCACGACATCGGCCGCACCTACGACGCCGACGTCATCCGCATCAACAGCCAGAGCGGCAAGGGCGGCATCGGCTTCGTGCTGGAGCAGAACTACGGCTACAACCTGCCCGCCAAGATGCGCGAGGCGCTGGGCTACAAGGTCAAGAGCGTGTCCGACCACAGCCACAAGGAGCTGAGCGCAGGCGAAGTGCTCCACATCTTCGAGGATACCTTCCTCAACAAGTCGAAGCCCCTGTCTGTCGTCGAGGCCCACTTTGCACAGGTCAACGGCATCACCGCCACCGTCACGCTGGATCTGAACGGTCAGCGCAAGGTGGTCACCTCGGTGGGTAATGGCCGTCTGGATGCTGTGGCAAACGCTATCCAGAGCGCCACCGGCATGGACTTCCACCTGGAAACTTACTCCGAGCACAGTCTGGACGAAGGCTCCACCTCCCGCGCCGCTTCCTACGTCGGCCTCGAGTGGGGCGACGGCATCGTCACCTGGGGTGCAGGCAGCGATACCGATATTATCGTGGCCGGTATCCATGCACTGGTCAGCGCGATCAACAATAAATAAAGAGAGATTTTTGAGAGAGTATCAAAAGGAGAATGAACCATGGGAATGACCCAGACGCAGAAAATTCTGGCCGCACACGCAGGCCTCGCCGAGGTCAAGGCAGGCCAGCTCATCAACGCCAAGCTCGACATCGTGCTGGGCAATGACATCACTACCCCTGTCGCCATCAACGAGTTCGAAAAGGCGGGCTTCAACGGCGTGTTCGACAAAGAGCACATCGCCATCGTCCTCGACCACTTCGTTCCCAACAAGGACATCAAGAGCGCGACCCAGTCCAAGCAGTGCCGCGAGTTCGCCAACAAGTACGACATCCTCAATTTCTACGATGTGGGCCAGATGGGCATCGAGCACGCTCTGCTGCCCGAAAAAGGCATCGTGACAGCCGGTGACTGCGTCATCGGCGCCGACAGCCACACCTGTACTTACGGCGCACTGGGCGCATTCTCCACCGGCGTCGGCTCCACCGATATGGCCGCCGGCATGGCTACCGGCATGGCATGGTTCAAGGTGCCTGCCGCCATCAAGTTCGTGCTGAACGGCAAGCTGCCGCCGAAAGTTTCCGGCAAAGACCTCATCCTCCACATTATCGGTATGATCGGCGTGGATGGTGCGCTGTATAAGTCGATGGAGTTCACCGGCCCGGGCGTCGCTTCCCTCTCTATGGATGACCGCCTGAGCATCTGCAACATGGCCATCGAGGCCGGTGCCAAAAACGGTATCTTCCCTGTGGACGACGTGACCAAGGCTTATCTCAAGGGCCGCAGCCAGCGCGAGCCGGTGTTCTATGAGGCCGACCCGGACGCCGAGTACGAGAAGACCATTGAAATCGACCTCTCTGCCCTCGAGCCGACCGTCAGCTACCCCCACCTGCCCGAGAACACCCACCCCGCCAGCGAGGGCAAGGACATCAAGATCGACCAGGTGGTCATCGGCAGCTGCACCAATGGCCGCCTCGAGGATATGGAAGCCGCTTACAACATCCTGAAGGGCAAACACATCGCAAAGGGCGTGCGCGGCATCATCATCCCCGCCACCATGGCCGTGTACAAGGAGTGCATCCTCCGCGGCTGGACGACAGCCTTCATCGACGCGGGCTGCATCGTCTCCACCCCCACCTGCGGCCCCTGCCTCGGCGGCTACATGGGCATCCTCGCCGAGGGTGAGCGCTGCGTCTCCACGACCAACCGCAACTTCGTGGGCCGCATGGGCCACGTCAAGAGCGAGGTGTATCTGGCTTCGCCCGCTACCGCTGCCGCCAGCGCACTGACCGGCTGCATCACCGACCCCCGCACGGTCTGAGAAAAGGAGAGTCACCCATGAACAACGCAAACGGTTCTGTTTTCAAATACCCGGATAACGTGGATACCGACGTCATCATCCCGGCCCGCCACCTGAACACGCAGGATGCCAGAGAGCTGGCCAGCCACTGCATGGAGGACATTGACAAGGACTTCATCAACAACGTCAAGGACGGCGACATCATGGTGGGCGGCTGGAACTTCGGCTGCGGCTCCTCCCGTGAGCACGCACCGCTGGCCATCAAGACCGCCGGAATCTCCGTCGTCATCGCCAAGAGCTTCGCGCGCATCTTCTACCGCAACAGCATCAACATCGGCCTGCCCATCATGGAATGCCCCGAGGCCGTGGACGCCATCAGCGCAGGCGATACGGTCAGTGTGAACTTTGATACCGGCGTCATCACCGATGAGACTACCGGCAAGACCTTCCAGGCCGAACCCTTCCCGCCCTTCATCCAGAAGATTATCGCCGACGGCGGTCTGATGAAGTCGCTGACGAAAAAGTAAAGTTTTTGCTGTGAGTTCGCGCGCCTGTGGCGCGGGGGTCAGAGCGCGGTTACGCGAGGTTAAGTTCTCTTTTGCGTGCCAAAAGAGAACCAGAAAAGCACCAGCGATTTCG
>OGDJ01000505.1_pt1 | contig 24143 bp, 20 predicted proteins | sample 1570401 | NCBI WGS metagenome assembly OGDJ01 (sample SAMEA2582185, study PRJEB24529) | metagenome | biome: Human gut stool | place: China | collected 2011
GCTTTCTATACGTCCGCCACCGAAGCAGGCATACATCCTTGTATGCATTGCTTCTAAAGCAGCATCCGTGCTGCTTTTGGCTGGGGACTTAGCAGAGTTCTAAGAACATCTAAGCTTCTTCCAAAAGTTGTGATATGCATAAATATAATACGTTATACACGCTAATTTTACAGCACATGTTTTGATCCCAACATCAAATATATCAGACAAATGTAGAATTTATATAGTGTGATGAATATATTCAGGAGGGGCATATATAATGGGAGTTTATTTGAATCCGGGTAATGATAGCTTCAGAAAAATGGTTAATTCAGATATATATGTTGACAAAACGGGGCTGATTGACTACACGAACAAGGTTATCAATACAATGCAGCAATATATATGTGTCAGCCGTCCGCGCCGTTTTGGTAAGTCCATGGCGGCAGGAATGCTTGCTGCATATTACAGCAGTGCTTGTGATTCAAGTGAACTTTTCTCAAAGTTCGAGATAGCACATTGTGAAAGCTTTGACAGGTATCTTAATAAATACAATGTAATATCAGTCAATATGCAGGAGTTTTTAAGCCAGTGTACCTGCATTGATGATATGATAAAGCTTCTGGAAAGAAGTGTTCTATGGGAATTGCTGGATGTATATAGTGATGTCCGCTATTTTGACAATACGAATCTTGCGCGGTCTATGCAGGATATCTATACGGAAAAGAAATGTCCTTTTATCGTTATTATCGATGAATGGGACTGTATTTTCAGGGAGTACAAGACGGATAAGGCTGCACAGGAAAAGTACCTTGACTTTTTGAGAAGCTTTTTGAAGGATAAGGTATATATACATCTTGCGTACATGACAGGGATACTTCCTATAAAAAAATATGGTACACATTCAGCGCTCAACATGTTCGATGAGTTTTCCATGATTGACCCGGGCCCATTGGCAAAGTATGTGGGGTTTACCGGGGAAGAGGTGTCAGAGCTGTGTGGACGCTACGGCATGGACATGGAGGAGGTGAAGAGCTGGTATGACGGATATTTTTTTGAACCGGATATCAGTGTGTACAGTCCGCGTTCGGTGGTAAGCTGCATGAGGTTCGGAAGGATTGGAAATTACTGGAATCAGACAGAGACATTCGAGGCGCTTAAGTGCTATATTGATATGAATTTTTCGGGACTGAGGGATGATATTCTTAGTATGATGGCAGGCGAAAAAGCCGCAGTCAATACAGGAAGCTTTACAAATGATATGTCAACTTTCAGAACGGAGGATGACGTGCTCACGCTGCTGATACATCTGGGGTATCTTGGATATGATTATGAGAATAAGTGCGTTTTTATACCAAATAATGAAATCCGCGCTGAGTATGTCAATGCGGTATCGGTTTCCGACTGGGGAGAGGTCTCAATGGCACTTAAAAATTCAGCGGATATATTGAATGCAATATGGCAGAGAAGGGAACAGCGTGTTGCTGATGGAATAAAGGAGGCTCACTTTGAGACATCACATATACAGTACAATGATGAAAATGCGTTGAGCTATACCATATCGCTGGCACTTTATGCCGCAAGAAATTTTTACACGGTATACAGAGAGTTTCCGGGCGGAAAGGGCTTTGCCGATATGGTTTACATTCCAAAGAAAAAGTTCAGCGATAAGCCGGCACTTGTGGTAGAGCTAAAGTGGGATAAGGATGCGCGCGGAGCGATTGAACAGATAAAGAACAAGGAGTACTGTAAATCTTTTGATGAATACAGGGGCAATATTTTACTTGTTGTTATTAACTATAGTTTAAAGACAAAAGAACATGAATGTATTATAGAGGAGTACACAAAATGACAGCTTCCAATATTAAGATAGACAGGCAGAGAGTGATTGACACATTTGCGGCATACGTTAAGAATTACAACAGCGAGGACACCAAGGTTAAGTTAAAGATTGAACACACCTACCGTGTGGCAGGGCTGTGCCAGCTCATAGGACAGTCCATAGGGCTTAAGGGTGCAGACCTTGACATTGCGTGGCTTACAGGAATGCTCCACGATGTAGGAAGATTCGAGCAGTTGAGACGCTACAACACGTTCTATGATGACAAGTCGGTCAACCACGCACATCTTGGCTGTGAGATACTGTTTGAGGAGGGAAGGATAAGAGATTATCTTGACGATGACAGTGAGGATGAGCTTATAAGGAGGGCGATATACCATCACAGCGACTACCGCATACCGCAGGATTTTGATGAGCGCACCACGATGTACTGTAACATACTGCGCGACGCAGATAAGGTTGATATATTGAAGGTCAACTGTGATTTTCCGCTTGAGGAGATATACAATGCCACAACTAAGGAGATAAGGAACGGAGAGATAACAGACGCGGTGCTGAAGGCGTTCTCAGAGAGACATACGATACTAAGGTCACTTAAAAAGACGGCTGTCGACAATGTGCCGGGGCATATTTCACTGGTCTTTGAGCTTGTGTATGATGAGAGCGTCAGACAGGCAGTGAAGCAGGGGTATCTCGACAAAATGCTTGCCTTTGAATCCGATAACCCGGATACACAGAGGAAGATGAAGGAAGTTAACAGGATAATGAAGGAATATATATCGGAGAGATTATAGTTTGACTACCGGTTATGTGTGGATATAATGGAGGTATTGCAGCTATAACAGAGCTTTATGCCTGCTGTACATAGTCCATGGAATAAAGGCGGGTATGGAAGGCATAAAAACCTCCCATTATCGATAAGCAAGCGGCTTATGGTAATGGGAGGTTTTTTAATTAGCTCCGGATATAATTTTCAAATATCTAAAATATTTAATATTACTTTCCGAGCTGCATATCGTTGTTACCTGAATCAGATGTGAAGATCTCAAGCATGTTGACAGGGTCATTGTAATCTGCTAACCAACCCTCACGGCACATACCGGAGTAGTTACCTGACTTACGGTCTGCAAGGAATACATTCCAGTCCTCCTGCTTTATTGTAACCTCGATACCAAGGATTGAGAGGTCTGCCTGGATTGACTCGGCAACTGCAACGTGTCCTGTGGATGTGTTTGTAAGGTACTCGAAGCCAAGAGCAGGGCTGATTGCATATGAACATAGCCGGAATATTAATTTAAATACAAAACGCACCCATAAGGATGCGTCTTGCTAAATAAAAAGTATGAAGGATGAAAGTGGGCTGTATAACATTCAAAATGCCGATAATGTAAATAATATATCGACAGAAATTATCAAATAATAACTGTATAAATAAACTACAAATGTGATTATATAGGTTGGTGCAGGACTAATGTCAAGTACTTTATTTATTTTTTTATTGAAAAATATATATTGTGATAATTTAAAATCTGAATCATTAAGCCACAATTTGCTTTTTTATCCGTAATTATATGAGAATAGCTTGTATTGTAACTTGCCGTGGTGTTATTATAATGATGTTGGGGTCAAAACATGCCAACTTAATTTACGAGTGTATAACGTATTATATTTATGCATATCAGCTCCGTTGTACGAAGCAAGATGTTCTAAGAACTCTGATATAGGCTTTCTATACGTCCGCCACCGAAGCAGGCATACATCCTTGTATGCATTGCTTCTGAACCGGCATCCGTGCCGGTTCTGGCTAGTGTGTGAACAGAGTTCTAAGAACATCTAAGCTTCTTCCAAAAGTCGTGATATGCATAAATATAATACGTTATACATGCTAAGTTTATAGCACATGTTTTGACCCCAACATTATTATAATTATATTTATATCTGAAATGGAGAAAACTTATGAATCTTATAGATATTGTGGGGCCGGTGATGGTAGGACCGTCAAGTTCACATACTGCGGGAGCCGTGAGGATAGGGCTTATTTCCAGAAGGCTCTTAGGCGAGCCTGTAGCTGAAGCCAGAATTTATATGCATGGCTCCTTTGCGGCTACAGGAAAAGGGCATGGAACAGACAGAGCGCTTGTTGCCGGACTTTTAGGTATGCAGGTTGACGATGAGAGAATACCGATGAGCTTTAAATACGCTGCAGATAGAAATATGGCATATTCTTTTCATGCCATAGAGCTGGTGGAGGCACACCCTAATTCAGTTAAGCTTGTGCTTACAGGTATTGCGGGGAAGCAGCTTGAGATAGTTGCGGCATCCGTAGGAGGAGGTCAGATTCAGATATGTGAGATTGATGGACTTACCGCCAATTTCGCCGGAAATTATCCGACGCTGGTTGTGCATAATCAGGATCAGCCGGGGCATGTTATGTGTGTGACAACACTTCTTGCACACAGGTCAATAAATATAGCTACCATGCAGCTTTTCAGAGATGCGAGAGGCGGGTATGCTGTCATGGTTGTTGAATGTGATCAGGAGATACCGGATGAGGCTATTGACTGGCTCAGACGTCAGGAGGGTATCATAAAGGTAACTTATTTGAGCAGAACAGGTATGGAGGAATGTGATGTATAGATCGTTGGCTGAGATTGTTGAGGCGGAGAAGATGTCTGGAAAGAGCTTCTGGCAGGTTGTGCTGGAGGACGATATAAAGGAGCAGGGGATTACGTTCAATGAAGGCTTTGCACAGATGAAGGATATGTACCTTGCGATGAAGCATGCGGATAAGATGTATGACGATAAACTACGTTCGGCAAGTGGAATGGTGGGAACCGATGGTGGCAGACTTGAGCAGGCAAGGCTTGCGGGAGGAAGTATATGCGGTGATTTTATAATGAAGGTTCTCGAAAAAGCCGTCAAGATGGGGGAATCTAACGCATGCATGAAGAGGATAGTAGCAGCTCCTACTGCAGGCTCCTGCGGCGTTATTCCCGCTGTGCTTATTTCTATGGAAGAGGAATATGGATACTCGGAGGATGAGATAACCAAGGGGCTTATTGCAGCGGCAGGTATCGGTGGCGTTATAGCGCAGAGGGCATTTCTTGCAGGGGCGGCAGGAGGCTGTCAGGCAGAAATCGGTTCTGCCTCAGCGATGGCTGCAGGAGCTGCGGTATGTCTTAGAGGTGGAGACGGACAGCAGATTATACAGGCTGCTGCCATGGCACTTAAGAACCTTTTAGGACTTGCATGTGACCCGGTCGGAGGTCTTGTGGAGGTTCCCTGCGTGAAGAGAAATACGATAGGTGCTGTAGGTGCGCTCACTGCGGCGGATATGGCTCTTGCCGGCGTGTACAGCAGAATTGTACCTGATGAAGTGATAGATGCAATGAGAAATATAGGCATAGCGATGCCGGCATGTATAAAGGAAACCGGAAGCGGCGGACTGGCTGTGACACCATGTGCGAGGAGCATGATGCAGGAGCTTGAAAAGAAAGAAACTGTTGCGGAGAATTGTTGAAAAGCTTGTAAGGGCAGCTGATGGGGTGGCTTCTAAGCCTGCGTGGCTCTGTGCATGAATCCGGCTGTATATTTTATAAAAGAAAATGGCTCGCAATACCTTAATCAGTATGCAGACGGATGAGATATTGCGGGCTTTTTTTCTTCTGTCATAATGTTAAGAAACAATGTAATAACTTTAACAAAAAAGTAACAATAATTAACTTTAGTGTAACAAATTTTAAAACAAATGTAACATATATTTGTAAAGCATGTGATAACATATATTTATGAAGGGCTTAGAATGAAGGAGCCTTTATTTAACATAGATAAAGGGGCAGCAGGGGTATGGTCTTTTCCAGTCTTGAATTTATTTTTCGGTTTTTACCTATTTTCTTTTTGGTTTATTTTGCAACACCGGCAAGGTACAGAAATATTGTGCTGGTGGTCGGAAGTCTTGTATTTTATGCGGTTGGGGAACCGGTGTATATATTTCTTATGATGGCATCAATTCTTTTAAATTATGTATTGGCGATAGGAATATCCGATAGCAGGGGACATGGACGTGCGGGCATGCTACTTGCTGTTGGTCTTGCGGTTGACCTTGGACTGCTTTTCTTTTTTAAGTATCTTAACTTTTTTGTTGAAAATATATGCGCTGTAACCGGCTTTAAGGCACCCACCATCGATGTAGCACTGCCGCTCGGAATAAGCTTTTACACCTTCCAGATTATGTCATATATAATAGATGTATACAGAAAAAAGTATCCTGCAGGCAGGAATCTGATAGAAGTAGCTGCATATATAAGCATGTTTCCACAGCTCATCGCCGGACCTATTGTGACCTTCGACGAGGTACAGCCGAGGTTGAGGGAGAGAAAAATAAGTCCTGCAAATATTGAAAATGGACTGCTGCTTTTTGTGGTTGGGCTTGTATATAAGGTTATGCTGGCAAATCAGATAGCGGCGTTATGGAATGATGTCATGGTGTCTGGCGTGATGGGAATTAATACGGCAACGGCATGGCTTGGCGCGTGGGGATACTCGATGCAGATATATTTTGATTTTCTTGGGTATTCGCTTATGGCAATAGGTATGGGGTATTTGCTGGGCTTTAGGTTCCCTAAGAATTTTTCCAATCCGTACTGCGCGGTATCTGTCACGGATTTCTGGCGCAGATGGCATATAACCCTTGGAAGATGGTTCCGCGAATATGTCTACATTCCGCTGGGAGGAAATAAAAAAGGACAGTTCAGACTTGTTATCAATACCTTCATTGTATGGTTTCTCACAGGTTTGTGGCATGGCGCGGCATGGAATTTTATTATATGGGGAATGTTTTTCTTCATTCTTATGATGCTTGAAAAGTTCATTTACCTGAGGTTTTTGGAAAAGCATCCGATAATAGGGCATCTGTATATGCTCATTATAATTCCGGTATCATGGGTTATATTTAATATCAGCAATCTTGGTGAGCTTAAATTGTATCTGCTCAGAATGTTCGGAAATCATGCTGTATCCGGTGTGCCGCTCGGCGGCATGGAGAAATTCGTCAGTCTTTTTGGAAAATACTGGTGGATGCTGGCAATATGCATGGTGTGTGCAACACCGCTCCCGATGAGACTTATAAGCAGGTACAAAAATAATATTTTTTTGAAGATACTTTTTGTATTTCTGTTCTGGATATGCGTATATCTGCTATCAGTACAAAAGAGCAATCCTTTTTTGTATTTCAGATTTTAAAATATCAGTAATGTACTTAAGGAGGTGCGTCTTACGGCAGCTAAATTTATTAAACAATGTTCTTTTACATGGATGCTGATTTTATCGGCTGTCATGATATATATAGTCAGCTTCGCAGGCGTTAAAAGTGGTAAGCTTAAGAATGATATTTCATGGACAAGGCCTATTTTTGTGGCACTTTTTAGCGATGATATAAATGATGGCTGCACGGAGAAAGCCAATACTCCGGTTGAAGTGGTTATAAAGGAAGGAAAGCTTGATAAAACATCGGCTTCCGGTACGACGACATCCGATGGGAAGGGTGGAACGGAGACTATTGATAAGGATGACAGCACAGAGCCGGTGACTGATGTGACGGATAAGGAGACAGAGGCAGGAAGCGGAGAGGTTGATATAGTGGACAAGAATGGTATTGACAGTGAAAGCGGCACTGACAGTGCATACTCTGGGCAGGTAGAGCTCGTCAAGGTTGATATGCGCCATGCAAGGTCGAGATATTACAATGATTTTGACACTATAGCACTCACCTCTGAGCTTGATTATATAAAGGTGGACAGTGATTATTTTTCAAATGCCTGTTTTATCGGCGATTCACGAATGGAGGGGCTGTATTTTTATGGCGATTTAAAGGAAGCGGATTTTTTGTATAAGCCGGGAGCCACAGTGTATGACATAATGAATATAAAGCTGTCCATGAACGGCGGCGGAGGCTGCCTGTTGACGGATGTACTTTCCGGGAAGCAGTATTCACATATATATATGATGGTCGGTGTGAATGAGCTTGGTGACAGGACTCCGAATGAATATGCGAAAGCTTATTCAAACGATATAGAGACTATAAGACAGCTTCAGCCGGATGCAGTCATATTCATAATAGGCATGATGCATGTGACAACACAGTATTCCAATTCAAGTGATGTGTTTAACAACGATAATATAGATGCCAGAAATACGGCAGCTGCCGCTATTGCCAACGGCAGGGATATTTTCTATCTTGATATGAATGAGTGCGTGGATGACGGTGTGGGAGGAGTTATCGGGGACTACAGCTATGATGGTGTTCATCTGAAGGCTGAATATTATAAGCTCTGGACAGAATGGATGAAAGCACACGGCATAAAAAACTTAATAAAATGAAGCGGTAAACAAAATGGTGCATTTTATTTAATAATCATAATTTTTTTATTGCGCATGATTTACTTTTATTGTATAATGCATTAACAGAGCAAAGTGCAGAAAGCTTTGTCATGAATCAGCATAGGCTGATACAACTTTCAGGAGGTATAATTTTATGTCATACGTTGATGAAGTGCTTGCAAAAGTTAAGGAGAAGAACGCATCAGAGCCGGAATTCCTTCAGGCAGTAACAGAGGTTCTTGAATCACTCAGACCTGTTATTGATGCAAATGAGGAGCTTTATAAGAAGAATGCAATTCTTGAGAGAATCACTGAGCCGGATCGTCAGATTATGTTCCGTGTACCTTGGGTTGATGACAATGGACAGGTTCAGGTCAACAGAGGCTTCCGTGTACAGTTTAACAATGCCATTGGACCATACAAGGGCGGTTTAAGACTTCATCCTTCTGTTAACTTAGGTATCATCAAGTTCCTTGGTTTTGAGCAGGTATTCAAGAACTCCCTCACAACACTTCCTATCGGCGGTGGCAAGGGTGGTTCTGACTTCAACCCTAAGGGAAAGTCTGACAGAGAGATTATGGCATTCTGCCAGAGCTTCATGACAGAGCTTTATAAGTATATCGGTGCAGATGTGGATGTACCGGCAGGTGATATCGGCACAGGCGCAAGGGAAATCGGATTTATGTTTGGTCAGTATAAGAGAATCCGTGGCTGCTACGAGGGTGTGCTCACAGGCAAGGGACTTTCCTACGGCGGTTCACTCGCACGTACACAGGCTACAGGCTATGGTCTTTTATATCTGACAAATGCACTTTTAAAGGATCACGGCATTGACATCGCAGGCAAGACCTGTGCTGTATCTGGTTCAGGTAATGTTGCAATCTACGCTATTGAGAAGGCACATCAGCTTGGTGCTAAGGTTGTTACCTGCTCAGATTCAACAGGCTGGGTTTATGATCCGGAAGGCATTGATGTGGCTCTCCTCAAGGAGGTTAAGGAGGTTAAGCGTGCACGACTTACTGAGTACGCAGCAGCACGTCCATCGGCAGAGTACCATGAGAAGAAGAACGGTGAGCATGGTGTATGGCAGTACAAGGTAGATTTGGCTCTTCCATGTGCAACACAGAATGAGCTTGACCTCGAGGACGCTAAGATGCTTGTAGCTAATGGCGTTACATCTGTAACAGAGGGTGCCAACATGCCTACTACTCTTGAGGCTACCAAGTACTTACAGGCTAACGGCGTACTGTTCGTAGGCGGTAAGGCAGCCAACGCAGGCGGTGTTGCTACATCCGCATTGGAGATGAGCCAGAACTCCGAGAGACTTTCATGGACCTTCGAGGAGGTTGATGGTAAGCTTAAGGGTATCATGGAGACAATCTATGCTAACATCAGTGATGCTGCCAAGAGATACAATGCAACAGCAGGCGGACAGACAGACTACGTTGCAGGTGCTAACATCGCAGGCTTCGAGAAGGTTGTAGATGCTATGCTTGCACAGGGTGTTTATTAAATCTCACATTACGAAAAACAGAATTGTAAATAATGCAGAAATCCGTTATACTACTATACATGTATAACGGATTTTTGTTATCGTGGGACAGGGGTCTGACCCCTGTCCCAGAGTCCCCTGTCCCAACAATATTTAACATTATGGAGAAAGACAATGAGTGAACAAATAGAATATGCTGTAAAGACATTAAGACCGATAGGAAGGAATCTGCTTATATTGTTAAAATGGCTGACGCTGGCGGTGCTTGTGGGGCTGGTTGCCGGCGGTGTGAGCACGCTGTTTGCCAAGGCGATGGGCTTTGTGACAACCTTCAGGATGGAAAATCCGTGGCTGATATTGCTTCTGCCTGTGGGCGGAATAATCATCGTGACGGCGTACAGGCTTTTGCACAATGAGAATGACAGGGGAACCAATCTTATACTTGCCGAGATACACAAGGGCGGAGATGTCCCGTCAAGGGTTGCGCCGCTTATCATATTTTCAACGGTAGTCAGCCATTTCTTCGGTGCGTCGGTGGGACGTGAGGGTGCGGCACTTCAGCTTGGAGGAAGTATCGGAAGCTTTCTTGGAAGGATAATCCGCCTTGATGAGAAGGACAGAAGGGTAATGATAATGTGCGGCATGAGTGCTGCGTTTGCGGCACTGTTCGGAACGCCGATGGCTGCAGCCATATTCGCGATAGAGGTTGTGCAGGTCGGAATCATGTACTATGTGGCACTTGTACCATGTATTTTCGCAGCACTGGTGGCGAGCAACTTCTCAGCGAGCATGGGAATAAATCCTGAGGCATTTATCATAAAAGATATTCCGGAGATAACGGTCCTTAATATGGGAAGGACTGTGCTCTTTGCCATAATATGTGCGGGTGTCAGTGTCATTTTCTGTATGATGCTTCATAATGCCGGAAAGTATTTCAGGAAGTATATAAAGAATCAATATCTGAGAATAATTGCAGGGAGTGCGCTTATAATTCTTATAACCATTCTGTTAAAAACTGATGACTACATGGGTGCAGGAATGAATGTTATTGAGCGCGCGATAGATGGTGAGGCTGTTCCGGCAGGATTCCTGTTAAAGATGCTGTTGACTGCGCTTGCAATCGGCTGCGGTTTTAAGGGTGGAGAGATTGTTCCGACCTTCTATGTTGGTGCTACGCTTGGATGCGTTGTCGGTCAGCTTATCGGGCTTCCTGCTTCCTGTGCGGCCGCTGTAGGAATGATAGGTATGTTCTGCTGTGTGACTAACTGCCCGCTGGCTTCAATGCTCATTGCGTTTGAGCTGTTCGGCTATGAGGCTGCGCCGTTTTTTCTTGTGTGCAATGCAGTCGGGTATCTGATGAGTGGGTATTACGGGCTGTACAGTGAACAGGTATTTGTCGGGTCGAAATATAAGTTTGACAGTGAGGAGAAGAAGGTGCATTGATTGCGAAGCTCAGTGCGTGGCAGACGGATGTTGTGTAATTTTGGTGCCAAAACATGCCAATTTGGTCTGTGAGCGTATAACGTATAATGTTTATGCATATCAGCTCCATTGTACGAAGCAGGATGTTCTAAGAACATCTAAGCTTCTCCCAAAGACGTGATATACATAAACATTATACGTTATACGCGGCTGAGGGTGTAGAGGCATGTTCTGGCACTAAAATTACATAACTGGTTACTGGCTGATTTGCGTTACGCAATTAACAGGCATAAATTAAGTAAAAGGGGGGAGTACACAGTATGAGAATTGTATCGTTGTCAATCAGGAACTTTAAATCAATAAAAAGCATTGAGATAAATGACATCGAGAGCGCATTTATAATTGTTGGGAAGAATAGCGTGGGAAAGACGGTTATTCTTGATGCGATAAGGGCGGCAGCGGGGCAGTATGCGATTAAGAAGGAAGATTTCAATACTGTCGGGAGCAATATTGAGATTGGGGTGAGGCTTGAGATCACACGCGCAGACCTTGCTCTCCTTAACAGGTACGGAGTGGTGAGCCACTATAAGAGGTATACGGCGTGGGAGAAGGATTTTAAGTCGAAGCTGCCTTCGTATGCGGTGGAGTCAGAGGACAGCGAAGGGGTGTTATCGTTCACATATATAGCGAATGCGGAGGGGAAAATACGCTATTTTGACGGCTTTAAGAAGGATAACAGATATATTCCGGAGGTATTTCCTACTCTTCACTTCATCTCACATGAGAGGGAGCTTACAGAGCTGCAGAGGGATATATTCCTTGGGGACAGGGAGCTTAAGCTTCTCTCAGATGGGAATTGTATGTTTGATGTCGGAAAGAAGTGTGACAATTGCTTTCAGTGCATAGGCATGATTGAGAACAAGAAGGCTTCGGAGCTAAGCATTTTTGAATCTGCGAGACTTTTCCAGTATAAGCTTACAAGGCTTGACATGCAGGACTTTCTTGAGCGGCTTAACAATAACTTCATAAAAAACGGTGGACGTGACAGGCTGATACTCAAGGTTGATGACACACTCATGCGCAATGCGATACCGCAGGTGTATGTCGAGAATGAGGCGCAGGGCTTTACCAACACGATAGCCGAGATGGGGGAAGGGCTGAAAAGCATGTATATTTTGTCATTGCTTGAAACATATGCGGAGGATGATGACAGGATACCATGTATTATTATGATTGAAGACCCGGAGAGCTATCTGCACCCACAGCTTCAGAAGAATGCGGGCGGGATTTTATACAAGCTGTCCAAGAAGAATCAGGTGATTTTTTCAACACATTCGCCTAATATGATATTTAACTTTAATTCAAGACAGATTAAACAGGTGTATATAGGTGATGAGGGCTACACACAGGTGAGAGAGAAACCGGATATTGACAGGATATTGAATGATCTTGGGTATTCGGCAAATGATCTTATGAATGTCAGCTTTGTTTTCTTTGTGGAGGGAAAGCAGGACGAGAGCAGACTGCCTTTGCTGCTCAGAAAATACTATGGCGAGACTTATGATGAGGACGGTCAGTTAAGGCGTGTTGCGATTATTGCGACTAACAGCTGCACCAATATAAAGACTTATGCCAACTTAAAGTATATAAATAAATTGTATATAAAAGATCAGTTCCTTATGATACGGGATGGTGATGCGAAGGATGCCGACGAGCTTAAACGTCAGCTATGCGGTTATTACAGGGAAAGGGGAAAGGCGGACAAGGGAAATCTTCCGCGTGTTACTGAGAAGAATGTACTTATACTCAAGTATTATTCATTTGAGAATTACTTCCTCGACCCTGAAATAATGACAAGGATAGGTGTGGTTAAGAGCGTTGACCGGTTCTATGACATTCTATACTCGAAGTACAGGGAATATCTGTTTAAGCTAAAGAGCATGAAGAATATGTGTGAGCGGCTGGGAATAACTATAGACAGCCGTGAGGATATAATTGCCAATATGGAAAATATACGGATATATGTCAGAGGACATAATCTTTATGATATTTTTTACGGAAGATATAAGGGAGAACGTGAGAGGGAGATTCTGAACAGATACATTGAGGAGGCAGACAGGGATGCCTTCAAGGATATTCTGGATGCTATAGACAGCTTCGTATATTTTGAGAATAAAAAAACGGACAGCAGTGAGGCTTAAGCCCTGCTGTCCGGTGAAATGCATTGTAAATTGATTTTCTAAAGATATTTCCACTTAATTACATAAGATGAAGCTTCTTAGCGAGGCGCCCGATACGCATTCCCATAGGGAAGTCCGGCAAATCACTTTCGTTTAATCCCCCAAGAAGTAATATAAGCACAAAGTAGATGATGGCGGCAGCGATAACTGCTATAATGCATGAAATTATATTAGAATGAAGCAGTGTATAGCCAAGGCGGTATATGAGCAGTGCACAGCCACCCATTATTACGCTTGAGATTGCAGGAATTAAGAAGGTCGTCCTGTATTCCTGTCTGTAGCGGAGATGTCTGTTCACGCAGATGGCATTGAGTATGCAGACAACGAGCGGATACGTCACATTTCCGATTACCAGAGTGTATATTCCAAGTCTTGTGAATTTCAGCAGTATAAATACAAGTACTACATGTATCAATAACGATATTGCTGCGTGCTTTACCGGCATGCGCATAAGGTTTATGCCCTGCAGCGCAGCATTGGTCACGGTTGATAGAGCGTAGAAGATGACAGCCACACTTCCGGCCGCTAACAGCCATCCGCCGAGCTTATAGTCGGATGATGGGAACAGCATGCGCACGATAGGACCTCCGAGGAAGGTCAGACCGAGGGCACATGGGAAGGCGATAATCATATTTACCTTTACCGATACAGCTATCTTCTGCTTCATGGCTTTTCTGTCACCCTTTGTAAAGGCGGCGACAAGAGTCGGAATCAAGGATGATGCCATGGCGGATGCGATAGCGATAGGCACGTTTACAAGAAGCTTGTACTTAGTGCTGTACACACCATATAAGGTTGAGACATTATCACCTGCTGCGAGCTTTGAGAACATCATACTGTCGATAACGCCGCTGAGCTGATACACAGTCTGTCCGAGAATTACCGGGATGATAGTGGCAATCAGCATTTTATATATTTCAAAATAACCTGTATCGTCGATACTGCGGTCGCGGTGAAGCTGTTTTTTTACAATAGGATGATATATAATATATACAAATACAAGAAAGAACAGGCCTGTGGCGGCACCGAGCAGGGTTCCCATTGTGGAACCGGCAGCACCCCAGCCTGCGGATATTTCGGAATCCGCATGTCCGCGTATGAATGACCATGCAAAGAATATGCTTCCCGCCGCGTTGACAAGCTGTTCAAGAACCTGTGATATCGCGGTTGGAATCATGGTTCTTCTTGCCTGGAAGAAACCTCTCAGGGTTCCGAGAAGTGCGACAACGAAAATTGTGATGGCAAGTACTTTTAATGGAATTGCAATTCCTGTAAAATTACTATAAAAATATGTTTCTATAAAACCGGCTCCGAAGAAAATAAGCAGTGCCATAAGCCCGCCGGATATACATGAGAAGATGAGCGCTGCGGTGAAGATTTTCTTTCCTGTCCTGTAACAGCCCTTTGCAAGCTGAGCTGAGAGAAGCTTTGAGACTGCAAGCGGCAGACTGTATGAGGAGAGAATCAGTGCAAGATTGTATATTTCGTATGCGGCACCATAGATACCGTTTCCCTCATCACCTATAATATTGGCTACTGGAATACGATATACAATGCCTATCATTCGTACTATTATTGATGCCATGGCAAGAATCGTGCCTTGACGGATAAAGTTGGTTTTCCGGTTCTCAGACATAAGAGGACTCCTTATCGGTGACTGATGTATAAATATTTATTTTCAAAACGTAAATATAATATACGCTTTTATGAGTAATTTGGCAATCATACTTTTTTATTATAAATATTACCCTATAAAATATAATACAACAAGGAGGCTGTACATGAAATTCGTTCATTGCGCCGATGTTCATATCGGTATGGAGTTTGCACTTAACAGACTTAGGAGCAGGCAGAGAAAAGCAGAGATATTGCAGAGCTTTCTGCGGGTGATAGATTACTGCCGGGATGAGGAGGTAGATATTCTCCTGATTGCGGGTGACCTATTTGACAGCGAGAAGGTTGAGGCTGCGGTTGTAGAGCAGATTAAGGAGGCGTTTGCAGGAATACCCGGGACGGATATATATATAGCTCCGGGAAATCATGACCCATATACGCTGACCTCCCCATATAGGCAGGAGGGCTGGAGTGCTAATGTCACGATATTCAGTGGTACGCCGCAGGTGCTTGAACGCAGGGATAAGGGCTACCGTATATGGGGCTGCGGTTTTGAGAACTGCTATGTCACGGACAGGCTTCTGATGGGGGTGAGGCTTCCTAAGGATGAGCTTATTAATATAGGAATACTTCATGGCCAGCTTGTCGGAAAGAGCGGAAGAAGTGAGTACAACGCGATTACGGATGAGGATATAGAAAAGAGCGGTATTGATTATCTCGCACTTGGACATGTGCATAAGCAGACAAGGGTGCAGAGAATTGGCGGTACACTGTTTGCGTATTCGGGAACAATAGAGGGGCAGGGTTTTGACGAGGACGGAATAAAGGGTTTTTATACAGGGGAATTGTCTAAGCAGCAGCTGTTAAGACATGAGCTTATAACAGAGTATGTGAGCACATCAAGAAGAAGGTATTATCATGTCAGTGTCGATATCACACAGGCACGAAGCCGATCCGAGGTTGTGGACATGATATGCAGGGCGGCGCAGAGTGTGGCTGAGGATGATGCGTTCTGTGTGCTCATCACGGAGAACAGGGCGGAAGATAACCTGTATAAGATTACACTCATCGGTGATGTCTGCGAGGAGGCAGCAGCTTCCGTGGAGGAGCTGTCGGCACGGCTTGCGGGAAAATTTTATTATATCAAGGTAAGGGATAATTCAAGACTTCTGATTGATTATGAGGAACTGGCAAAGGAAAATTCGCTAAAGGGTATGTATACCGCGAGGATGCTTGACGGTATACGCGCGCAGAAGCAGGCAGGCAGCGATAGAGGAGTACAGCTCTATACCAAGGCGCTTGAACTGGGGATAAGGGCATTTGACGGGGAGGTGAGCGTGGATGAAAATTGACAGCATATATATAGAGAGCTTCGGAAAATTCAAAAACTATAAGCTGGATTTTAAGGACGGAATGAACATAATATACGGCGACAATGAAGCCGGCAAATCGACTATAATGGCATTTATTGAGATGATGTTCTATGGAAGAACCGCACAGGAGAAAAGCACGGATGTCGGTAAGAGCCTCAGAAAGAAATATGCCCCATGGGACGGTTCAGCTATGTGCGGTGAGCTGGAGTTCTCATACGGGGGACGAAGGTACAGAATACGCAAGGTCTTTAAAAAGACAATAAAAACCGATATTGTAAGGCTATATGATGCACAGACAGGCGAGGAGTTAGAGCTTGGGCGCGATGAGGAGATAGGACACCGCTTTTTCGGAATAGATGTCGGAAGCTTTGAAAAGAGTGTGTATATAAGCGGATTTGGCGGTTTTGCAAGCAGCGGCCAGACGAATGAGGATATCGCTGTCAGGCTATCGAATCTGGTGACAACGATGGACGAGGAGGTTTCACAGTCCACAGTGCTTGCGCGGCTTAGCAGGGCGAAGGAGCTATTGTTGTCGAAGAGCGGAAGCCGGGGAAAGCTTGTACAGCTTACACAGGAGCTTGAAAATGTACAGACAGAGCTTATAAAAAATGAGGAGCTTGTAAGGCAGCAGTCACAGTATATTGACAGGAGAACACGTCTTGAAGCGGAACTTGGGGAATGTATACGAAAGAAGAATGGTTTAAAGAGAGAAGAACAGATTCTTAAGCTTACAGAAACCCAAAAACAGTATGGGAAGCAGCGCACTGAGTGTGAAAACGAGCGGGAGAAGATTACCGGACTTATAGATGAGGGCAGGGCGCTTGAACAGGAGAAGGATTCCTTCGCAGGAAAGAATTACAACTATAATACAGTGCCGGAGTATATGCAGCATGCTGATGAACTTAGACATAATCTGTCAGCAAAGCAGTCCCAGGCAGATGAACTTGGGAAAAGAAAGCAGTCCGGGGTTATGGTGGACAGGGATGATGTAATGCTTGTAAGAACACAGGAGGCAATGCGGGAAAAGCTTTGTTATCTGAGTGAAAGAATCAGCGACGGTTACAGACCGGCTCTCGCGGCGAAACAGACTGCACAGAGGGAGGAGGCAGATGCTCTCAGGATGATTGACAGTATAGGCGATGTCAAAAAGACAAGGCTTATAGCGAGTGCTGTGGCGCTGCTTGTCACAATCATATTTGTGGTGATGACCTTTACAGTGTCGGTGTTCTGTCTTGCAGGTGCATTTGTGTCTGCCGGAGTTGGTTTTATGATTTTTTCAGCATATAAAAAACAGTATGACACTCATGCACGCAGCATGGAAGAAGCTAAGGCACTTATCAAGAGACGCTCGCAGGAAAAAGCGGATGCAAGCAATAATCTTGAGAGAGAAAAGGGCAGGCTTTTTGATAAGGGAGAAGGTATCTATCCTGATACAGAGTGCGATTTTGAGACTATAACACGGGAGAAGCTTCTAAAGTGCCGCAATACAATTGATGACATATATCAGAAATATGGAGTTTCCTCGCTTTCAGAGCTGGAGCTGTTAGCACAGGAAAATGAGGAAGCTGCCGTGAATAAAAGCCTTTATGATGCGGCTGTTGCGGAGCTTTCGGAAGCACAAAGCGAATATAGGGCATTTGTCGGTGATGATGACCCGGAGAGAGTGCGTGTAATCTACAATGGACTGCGTGAGAAGATTGCCGTATTCGACGGAAAGCTTAAAGCCCGGAACGGACAAATACAGTCATATAGAGAGCTTGACAGGATTGTGAAGGACATTGATGAGCAGCTTAAGGAAAATACAGAAAAGGCAGAGGAGCTTGAAGCAGAGCTTAGGAAGCTTGCGGATGAAGCTGACAGTGATATACGGGGGCTTGATGAGCAGTCTGTAAGGAATGCTGTTGATGACAACGAGGCTGTCATGGAGGATATAAGGGGACAGTTAGGAGAGCTTGCGCTGCTGCTTAGAAGTCCTGAGCATGATGAGAATGAGTTAAAAAGGCTGTCGGCGGAGCTTACAGATGAGTATTCGCAGAAAAAGGAGCTATATGATGCATTGGAGCTTGCTGAGGAGAATATGCAGGCTGCGGTTGATGACATAAGCCGGAGCTTTGGACCGCTTCTCAATGAAAAGACAGCGGAAATTTTTTCTAATCTTACAGGTGGCAGATACGAGAAGGTCATGGTCGACAAAGAATACGCTATCCAGGCAAAGCCGAAGGCCGGCGGCTATCACGAATGGAAATATCTCAGCAGCGGAACAACGGATCAGGCTTATCTTTCACTCAGGCTTGCCATGACGGAGCTGATAACGGATAATGGCGAGAGGCTTCCGCTCATGCTCGACGATGTTCTGCTGCAATATGATGCCGAGAGGGCAGAAAATGCACTTGAATACCTGAAAAAGTATGCGCAGAATGCACAGATATTGTTCTTTACATGCAGAAATATGCAGGATGAAGATATAATAAATCTCCGGAATATCATAGAATGAAAGGAAACATGCGATGAATCATTTTTCAATCTACGAGCTGCTGTGGTTATTTTTAATATATTCCTTTGCGGGATGGCTTTTTGAAACCACTTACGCAGCAATAAGACAGAAGCATTTTGTGAACAGAGGACTGGTGAGCGGCCCAATGTGTATCGTATATGGTATAGGAACTGTGCTTATGACAGTCGGCTTACAGGGAATTACCGGATTCTGGCTGTTCCTGTTCGCAACGGTGTACGCGGCAGCTATTGAACTTGCCGCCGGAAAACTCATAGAGCGAATATATCATGAGAGATGGTGGAATTACAGCAATATCAAGTGGAATCTTGATGGATATATATGTGTTCCGTTTTCGCTCATAAAGGGTGCACTTGGCTATCTTGTGGTCAGATATGTGAACAGGCTCCTGTTAAGCCTCATGCAGGTTATGCCGCAGCTTCTTATCCATATTGTGCTGATTATCCTGATATCAGTGCTGGCTGTGGACGTGCTTGCGTCATATATTCTTGTAAAAGGTAAGAGCAGACATCCCGAAAAGTGGGAGGAGGCTAATGATGCGATAGCCTCCGTGGGCTTTAGAATTGCGAAGGCAATCAACCGCACCATGGACAGGCGAATACATAAAGCATATCCGAAGGCTGCTAAGGTAGAAGCCGTACCGAAGGATAAAAGGGTGTTCGCGCAGGGCTGTGATTTTTATAAGGTGGTCATGCTGTTCTTTATTGGAGCATTCCTAGGGGACATAACGGAGACAATATTCTGCCGCATAACGGCTGGTGTGTGGATGAGCAGGAGCAGTGTTGTGTGGGGACCGTTCAGCATAGTGTGGGGGCTGGCAATCGCTGCCGCAACGGCAATGCTCTATAAATACAGGAATAAGAGTGACAGCTTCCTTTTCTGGACAGGGACTCTTCTTGGAGGTGCCTATGAGTATCTTTGCAGTGTGTTCACAGAGATAGTCTTTGGCAAGGTATTCTGGGATTACAGCAAGCTTCCGTTTAACCTTGGCGGCAGAATCAATCTTCTCTATTGCTTCTTCTGGGGAATAGCAGCCGTTGTGTGGCTCAAGCTCATATATCCGAGGGCATCGGCACTTATAGAGAAGATACCGATGGTTATAGGAAAGATTGTAACATGGGTTCTGATAGTGTTCATGTTGTGCAATATGGCTGTGTCAGGGCTTGCGCTTATAAGATACGATGAGAGAGAAAAAAATGTAGCGGCAGAGGCTAAGTGGCAGGTGTGGATGGATGAACATTATAACGATGCCAAGATGGAAAGGATATATCCTAATGCAAAGACGGTAGCCGATTAAGATTATGATGTTTTGCCCCTGATATCAGATTACTGCGAAGAGAAATGCAATATGAAATCTTTGAAATTATTTTATTAAAAAATAATAGTTGTTTTCAGAAAATAATGGTATAATAATGAAAAACTTTTAGAGAAAATATAGTGGGTTGTGGAGCGGGCGGCATCAGCTTTGTTTCATCTATCCAGGAATGGAGGAAAACATGAACATATTTGAAAAAATACGCAAGGATGTTGTGTGGTCATCGATAGCATATCTTATAATTGGCTTTATTCTTCTTATCAAGCCGGGTACGGCACTTGTAACTATAGTTCATATCCTTGCACTTCTCGCGGTGGTTATGGGAGTTGTATCGCTTGTCACTTATTTTAAGGACAAGTACAGTGTGGGAAACGGTGGAGTAATAAAAGGTATAGTATATTTTTTCATAGCGGCTTTCCTTTACTTCGGAGCAGGCTTTATCATCTCGATAGTGCCTTTTATACTTGGACTTCTCATCGTGATAAGCGGAATTGTGAAGCTTCAGGAAGCGCTTGATATGATGAAGTATAGGGCAGACGGAAGTGTGACGGTTCTTGTCATTGCGATACTCAGCCTTGTATTAGGAATACTTATTCTGATAAATCCTTTCGGAACAGCGGAGCTTCTGTTCAGAATAATTGGTATTGCGCTTATCTACAATGGCGTTTCAGACTTATTGACTGTATTTTACTTTTCCAGGAAAACAAGATACTAGAAATCAACCTTTTTACTACATGACAGGTTTAAAAGCTTGTATTTGCAGCTGAACGAAAAACACTCTAAAAAGCTATTGACCCTGAACCCAACTTTAGGTATATATTTATTGCTGGGGTAAGGGTCAATTTTTTACTTGAACGCAGAATAAGCAATCCCCCGCTTCAAGTGTGTAGAGCATTAAGCGGTGGGTAAGGGGGATGCTTATGTCAGTGGGAGTTAAAAGCTCCCACTGACAGTTCGCAAAGCGGCTGCGTTCATGAGCAAGTAGCGAAAGCGGATTGCGAATGTCCGCTTTACAGGCTATTGTAAAATTATCCCAAGAATTATTTGTGCTGTATAAGGCAGCAGAATGGAGATTTTTGTTATGAACAATGTGAAAAAGCTTGCTGTGACAGCGATGCTGTTTGCTGTCGGAATGGTGCTGCCTTTTTTCATAGGCCAGATACCGGCTATAGGTAAGATGCTTCTGCCGATGCATATTCCGGTATTGCTCTGCGGATTTATTGTAGGATGGCAGTATGGAGCGCTGATAGGCTTCCTGCTTCCGATTGTGAGAGGACTGGTATTCGGAATGCCGCCGCTGTACCCTAATGCGGTTGCGATGGCATTTGAAATGGCTGCATACGGCTTCGTCAGTGGTTATCTGTACAGCCATGCCAGGTGGCAGTGCACAAAAATGCTCTATATCTCACTTGTAACGGCTATGCTTGCGGGAAGAATTGTATGGGCGTTTGCTGAGGTCATTCTGCTTGGTATCGGCGGTAATATATTCACATGGAAGATGTTCGCCGCAGGTGCATTCTTAAATGCGATACCGGGAATTATAGTGCAGCTTGTACTCATTCCGCTTATCATGGTTGCGCTTAGACGCGCCAAGGTTGTGCCGCTGTGGATTGGAACTGAGAATAAATCAGGCGTGTCGGGACAGCTTGCGGAAAAGTAGAAAAATTGATGTGGGGATTGGTATGAATAATGTATTAGACAATATACTGGGCAGGATAGAGGCAGCGCAGAAAAACAACAGAAGGCTTCTGCTTGTGATAGACGGAAAGTGTGGTTCGGGAAAGACGACCCTGTCTGAGCGGTTGGGTGAGCGATATGGGTGCAATGTATTCCATATCGACGATTTTTATCTGCCGATAATTATGCAGACACCCGAGGTTATGAAGGAACCGGGCGGAAATATCAATTATGATAGATTCATAGCCAAGATTATGGCGCCGCTAACAGCGGACAGCACGGTTGTGTACCGACCGTTTCTGTGTATGGAACAGAAGTATGCACCCGGCGTGAGCCTTAAAAGGACAGGGGTGAATGTAATAGAGGGCACATACTCCTGTCATCCTGTACTTCGCGAAATCTATGCTAAGCTGACGGATTGGGAGGTTATCACCCTTTTTATGGATATCGATGACCGGAATCAGCGCGACCGCGTGAGAGGGCGCGTGGGTGAGCTGCGGTTCAAGCTGTTTGAGGATAAGTGGATTCCGAGGGAGAGGGAATATTTTAGTGCGTATTCCGTCCGGGAATACTGCGATTACAGTATTTCCGGGATGGATGACAGCATTTTAACAATTCAAGGAAAGAGGTATGTAATCAATGAGAATACGCAGAGCAGAGGAAAAGGATATTGAAAGAATAAATGAGCTTTTAGGGCAGGTGCTTGAGATTCATGCAAATATCAGACCGGATATATTCATTCCGGGAACAACGAAGTATACGCATGATGAGTTGTGCCTTATGATAAAGGATGACTTAAAGCCGATATACGTTGCGGTGGATGATTCAGACAGAGTGCTTGGCTATGCACTCTGCGCAATAAAGAACCAGCCATTTTCCAACAATATGGTTCCGTTTAAGTCGCTGTTCATCGATGATTTGTGTGTGGCTGCGGATACAAGGGGCATGCATGTGGGAAGTGCTCTTTTTGAGTTTGCCAAGGAGGAGGCTAAGAGACTTGGCTGCTATGAACTCACGCTCAATGTCTGGGAGGGCAATGACAGTGCAAGACATTTCTACGAGAAGATGGGAATGAAGCCTAAGGAAACCATGATGGAATACATTCTTAAATAATCTCAAAAATTGCAAAAATATTCTTGACCTTACAGCGCACTGTAATGGTGTAATGGGGGTGTAAGGAGGATACGATATGACAATCAAGGATTTTTCAAAACTGTGTAATTGCACTACGCAGACATTAAGGTACTATGACCATGTCAATCTGCTCAAGCCGGCAAGAGTGGATGACTGGACAGGGTATCGCTACTATTCTGAGGAGCAGGCATTATTGTATGTCAAAATCAAGAATTTTCAGGAGGCTGATTTCACAATAGAGGAGATAAAGAAGCTTCTTGATAAGGATGACGATGAAGTGTACGCCGCTTTTGACAGAAAGATAGCAGAGCGTGAACAGCAGCTCAGAACAATAAGGCAGATACAGCAGTCATATCGCAATGAGATGAACGCAATGAAGAATACAATTGAACAATTTATTGAGAAGATGAACATGGATGCGAAGCAGTATGACCCGGCACAGGAGTTCGGAATCAATGAGGAGTATCATCAGAAGCTGCTGGAGAGATTCGACAAAATGATGCGCGAGGCTTCGTATATCAAGGAGGTTTCGCATGACAAGGAAGCGGATGGCTTGGATAACGCCAATCTGGTATTCGAGTACAAGAGGGTTCAGGATGAGGACACCGACGAGGACTTAGAAAGGGATACGGAGGAGGAAGAATATCTCTCACCTCTTGAGGACCCGGACTATACCATAGTGGCACAGTACCATGACTGGAATTATATTAAGGAGATAAAGGATAATTTCGCAGGACTTGAGGAGAACACAGAGTACAACTTCTATCTTGAGGTCACCCCGGATAAGGAGTGCAGTGTTATTTTCTGCTTTATAATACAGATGCTTGTGCAGGACATGAACGCCGGCAGAAATGTTATCATGCCATCGTGCAACATGACCGCTTCTAAGGATAATAAGAACCATCTTTATATATTAAAAATGGTAAAGAAGTAATGTAGAGAAATAGTGTAAAAAATAGTGTAAAAAAATCACCCCTATACATCATGCGTGCAAACCGGGCTGTGAAAGCTATGGTCACTTCGCGATAATGTATGAGGGGTGATTTTTATTTATATATATTTATATAAGTCATTATGCCATAGGATTCGGGTTACAAAACATGCTAAATCCCTAGCCGTGTATAACGTATTATGTTTATGCATATCACGACTTTGGGAGAAGCTTAG
>OGDJ01000515.1_pt1 | contig 23603 bp, 28 predicted proteins | sample 1570401 | NCBI WGS metagenome assembly OGDJ01 (sample SAMEA2582185, study PRJEB24529) | metagenome | biome: Human gut stool | place: China | collected 2011
TAATTCATCAATAGTAATTTCAAGTGCGTTGCTAATTTTGATTAAAGATTCTAAATGAGTATGTAAATGTAAAAAATAGTAATCCTTTAGAGATAATAGAAATAGAAACAATATTCTCAGAGATAATTGCAGATATAGAACCTAGATTAGAAAAATTGGGAATAAATATCTCAACATTTATAAATTATAATGGTAAAATACTAGGGAATAGAGCAAGGCTTAAAAGAGCTTTTTATGAAGTTATAAAAAATGCAAAAGAATCTTTTGATAAGGTAAATAATGATAATAAAAAGATAAATATAATAGTAACAAAAGAGAAAAATGTTGATAAAATTAAAATAAATATAATTGATAATGGAATTGGAATGACTAAGGAGCAATTAGAAAATATATTTGAACCTTTTGTGGGATATAATGAAAATGCACCAGGATTAGGACTTTCAATAGTATCAAGAATAATAAAAGATCATCATGGTGTAATAAAAATATCATCAGAGTTAGACGAAGGAACAGATGTAAAAATAACTTTAAATATATATAAGGAGGAGATTTTATAATGAGTGAAAAGGATTACGGAGCTACGCTAAACCTTCCGAAGACAAGTTTTCAAATGAAAGCAAATCTTCCAAATAAGGAACCAAAAATCATTCAAAAATGGGAAGAAAACAAAATTTATGAGAAAGGATTAACTAAGGGGACAAAATCATTTATATTACATGATGGACCACCTTATGCAAATGGAGATATCCATATAGGACATGCTTTAAATAAGATATTAAAAGATATAATTTTAAAATATAAAAGACTTAGAGGATATAATGCACCATATATTCCAGGGTGGGATACACATGGATTACCTATTGAACTAAAAGTAACAGAAAAATTAGGTGAAAAAGCAAAGGAGATGTCTCCATTAGAGATAAGAAAACTTTGTACAGAATATGCTCTTAAATGGGTAGGAATTCAAAGAGAAGGATTTAAAAGACTAGGAGTATTAGGAGATTGGGAAAATCCTTATTTAACTTTAAAACCAGAGTATGAAGCAAAACAATTAGAAGTATTTGGAGAACTTTATGAAAATGGATATATTTTTAAAGGGTTAAAACCAATTTATTGGTCTCCAGTTACAGAAACAGCTTTAGCAGAAGCTGAAATAGAGTATAAGAATGTAACTTCACCATCTATTTATGTAAAAATGGAAGCTAATGCAGACTTATTAGAAAGATTAGGACTTACAGAAGAAACTTGGGTAGTAATTTGGACAACAACTCCTTGGACATTACCAGCAAATATGGCTATATCATTAAATCCTAACTTCGAATATGGAGTATATAAAACAGAAAAAGGAAATCTAATTCTAGCTAAAGATTTAGCAGAAAAAGCTTTTGCTGAGATGGAAATAGCTGAATATGAATTAGTAAAAGAGTTTATAGGAAGTGACTTAGAAAGAGCAACTTATAAACATCCATTCTTAGAGAGAACAGGTATGATAATATTAGGAACACACGTTACTGCTGATGCAGGAACAGGTTGTGTACACACAGCTCCTGGACATGGACAAGATGACTATGTTGTAGGAACAAGATATGGAATAGAAGTAATCTCTCCTATCAATAACAAAGGAGTACTTACTGAAGAAGCTGGACAATTTGCTGGATTATTTTATTTAAAAGCAAACAAAGAGATAGTAGCTCATTTAACAGAGACAGGGCATCTATTAAAATTGAAAAATATAGAGCACTCTTATCCACATGACTGGAGATCTAAAACTCCTGTAATTTTCAGAGCAACTGAGCAATGGTTCGTAAAAGCTGAAGGTTCAGATTTAAGAGAAAGAGCATTAAAAGCTCTTGATAATGTAGAGTTTGTACCGGCTTGGGGAAGAAACAGAATAGGTTCTATGCTAGAAACAAGACCTGATTGGTGTATTTCAAGACAAAGAGTATGGGGAGTACCAATTCCTGTATTTTATAATGAAGAGACAGGAAAGGAGATTTACAATAAAGAGATTTTAGCAAGAATAGTAGAGATAGTTAAAAAAGAGGGAACAGCAGCTTGGTTAACTCATACAGCTGAAGAGTTAATAGGAGAAGAGTTATTAGAGAAGTATAACTTAAAAGGTGTAACTTTAAGAAAAGAAACAAATATTATGGACGTTTGGTTTGACTCTGGAGTATCTCATAGATCAGTATTAGAAACTAGAGGAGAATTATTACATAGACCAGCAGATATGTATTTAGAGGGTTCTGACCAACATAGAGGATGGTTCCAAACATCGCTTCTTACTTCAATAGGGTCTACACATGATGCTCCATACAAAAAAATCTTAACTCATGGATTTGTAAATGATGGAGAAGGTAAGAAAATGTCTAAATCAGTAGGAAACGTAGTAGTACCAGCTGATGTTATAAAAGTATATGGAGCGGATATCTTAAGATTATGGTGTGCTTCAGTAGATTACAGAGAGGACGTAAAAATCTCTGATAATATTTTAAAACAAATGGCAGAGGCATACAGAAGAGTAAGAAATACTGCTAGATATATTTTAGGAAATAGTAATGATTTTAATCCTGCAACTGATAAAGTAGCTTATAAAGATTTAATGGAAATTGATAAATGGGCATTAAATAAATTAGAAATTTTGAAGAGAAGAGTTACAGAAAACTATGAAAAATATGAATTCTATAACTTATTCCAAGATATTCACTACTTTGCTGGTGTAGATATGTCAGCTTTCTATTTAGATATTATAAAAGATAGATTATATACAGAGGGAACAAACTCGTTAGATAGAAAATCAGCTCAAACAGTAATGACAGAGATATTATTAACTTTAACTAAAATGATAGCTCCAATTCTTTCATTTACAGCTGAAGAGATTTGGGATACATTACCAGAAGCTTTAAAAGATGAGGAATCAGTACTTTTAACTTCTTGGTATGAGGAAAATGATGAGTACTTAAATCCAGAGGTAGAAGCTAAATGGGCAGATATTATAAAAGTAAGAAAAGAAGCTAATAAGTCTCTAGAAAAAGCAAGACAAGGAGAGAATAGAATAATAGGAAACTCTCTTGATGCTAAAGTAATGTTATTCTCTAAAAATGCTGATATGCAAAATTTCTTAGCAGAAAATAGAGATAGACTAGAGTTAGCGTTAATTGTTTCAAATGTTGAAATAGTTGACTCTTGTGATGAAACATTTGTAGAGGGAGAAGAGTTAAAAGACCTATACATAAAAGTTGTACATGCAGAGGGAGAAAAATGTGAAAGATGTTGGAAATATTCAACTGAGGTTGGAGTAGATGCAGAACATCCTACACTTTGTCCAAGATGTACTTCTGTACTAAAAAATAACTAGGAGAAATTATGATATATATAGTTTTAATCTTGATACTTGTTGGTGCTGACCAACTATCAAAATACCTCATAGATAGCTATATGCTAGAAGGGGAGACATTACCTATAATAAATGATTTTTTTCATCTTACTTATGTAAAAAATAGAGGTATTGCCTTTGGAATGTTTCAAGGAAAACTAGATATAATAAGCATAGCTACAATTATAGCAATTGTAGCTATTGCTTATTACCTGTATAAAGAAAGAAATAAATTATCTATGATAGAAAAAATGGGATTTATTTATATCTTAGCAGGAGCCATTGGAAATATGATAGATAGAGCCTTTAGAGGATTTGTAGTAGATATGGTAGACTTTAGAGGTGTCTGGAGTTATGTATTTAATCTAGCTGATGTCTGGATAAATATAGGAGTAGTATTTGTACTACTAGACCAATTAATTCTTAGAAAGAAGAGAGAAACCGAGGAGGATAAGAAATGACATTTCAAGAGATAATTTTTGCTCTTCAAAAATATTGGAGTTCTAAAGGGTGTGTATTAGGAAACCCTTATGATATTGAGAAGGGAGCTGGAACATTTAACCCAAATACATTCCTTATGTCATTAGGACCTGAACCATGGAGTGTAGCATATGTTGAACCATCAAGAAGACCTAAAGATGGAAGATATGGAGAGAACCCAAATAGAGTTTATCAACACCATCAATTCCAAGTTATAATGAAACCATCTCCATTAAATATTCAAGAGCTTTACTTAGAAAGTTTAAGGGTATTAGGAATAGAACCTGAAAAGCATGATATCCGTTTTGTAGAAGATGACTGGGAATCACCTACACTTGGAGCATGGGGACTTGGTTGGGAAGTATGGTTAGATGGAATGGAAGTAACTCAATTCACATATTTCCAACAAGTAGGAGGATTAGAGCTTGATCCTATTCCTGTTGAGATTACTTATGGGCTAGAAAGAATAGCACTATATATACAAAATAAAGAAAATATTTATGATTTAGAATGGGCTCCAGGAGTAAAATATGGAGATATGAGATTCCAATTTGAATATGAAAACTCTAAATACTCATTTGAATTAGCAGATTTAGATAAACATTTTAAATGGTTTGATGAGTTTGAAAAAGAAGCAAGTAGAATACTAGATGAAGGTTTAGTATTACCAGCTTATGACTATGTTTTAAAATGTTCTCATGTATTCAATGTACTAGACTCAAGAGGTGCTATATCTACGACTGAGAGAATGGCATATATATTAAGAGTAAGAAACTTAGCAAGAAGATGTGCTGAAGTTTATGTTCAAAATAGAAAAGATTTAGGATATCCGCTATTAAAAAAATAATTAAATAAAAATTAAAAATAAGTTTTTTAATAGGAATATCAGTTATTAATAAGAGGAGGAAGAACATTGAGATTACTATTTGAAATTGGAATGGAAGAGTTGCCAGCAAGATTTCTTAAGCAGGCATTAAGTGATTTAAAATCTAATTTAGAAACAAAATTAAATAATGAAAGAATAAAATTTGATGAGATAAAAACTTATGGAACACCTAGAAGATTAGTGCTAGATGTACATAATTTAGCTGAAAATCAAGAGGACTTAGACCTTGTAAACTTAGGACCAGCTAAAAGTGTAGCTTATGTAAATGGAGAAATTTCAAGAGCTGGACTTGGATTTGCTAAATCTCAAGGAATAGAGCCAGAGCAATTAGAAATTGTTTCTACTCCAAAAGGAGAATACATAGCTGCTAGAAAATTTATGAAAGGTAAGGCTACTAAAGAACTTTTATCTGAAATTTTAAAATCTCTAGTATTAGAATTAAACTTCCCAAAATCTATGAAATGGGCAGATAAAAAATTAAGATTTGCAAGACCAGTTCAATGGTTCTTAGCTTTATGTGATTCAGAAGTAGTTCCATTTGAAATAGAAGGAATAGCAAGTGGAAATAAATCAAGAGGACATAGATTCTTTGGAAAAGAGTTTGAAGTATCTAATGTAGAAGAATATTTTACAAAAATTAGAGAGAATAATGTTATCATGGATATTGAGGAGAGAAGAGCATTAGTTAAAGATTTAGTAGCTAAATGTGCTGGTGCTGGAGAACAAGTTCATATTGAAGAGGAGCTATTAGATGAAGTAACAAATTTAATAGAGTATCCTTGTCCAATAGTTGGAAGCTTCAATGCTGACTTCTTAGAAGTGCCACAAGATGTATTAATTATATCTATGCAAGTACACCAAAGATATTTCCCTATTTTAGATACTAATGGAAAATTACTTCCTAAATTTGTAGTTGTAAGAAATGGTATCGAATCTTCTGATTTCGTAAGAAAAGGAAATGAAAAAGTATTATCAGCTAGACTTGCAGATGCTAGATTCTTCTATCAAGAAGATTTAAAACATCCATTAGCTGACAATGTAGAAAAATTAAAAACAGTAGTATTCCAAAAAGATTTAGGAACTATTTATCAAAAAATAGAAAGAAGTAAAGAGATAGCTACTTATCTAATAGATGTATTAGGTTGTGCAGATAGAAAAGAGGATGTATTAAGAACTGTATATCTAGCTAAAGCTGACCTAGTTTCTAATATGATAGGAGAGAAAGAGTTTACAAAACTTCAAGGATTTATGGGAGCAGATTATGCACTAAAATCTGGAGAGAATGAAAGAGTTTCATTAGGAATAAAAGAGCACTATTATCCAAGATTCCAAGGAGACTTATTACCAACAGAAATGGAAGGAATAATAGCAGGTATATCTGATAGAATAGATACTCTAGTAGGATGTTTTGGAGTAGGAGTTATCCCAAGTGGTTCAAAAGACCCATTTGCTTTAAGAAGAGCAGCTTTAGGAATAGCTAACGTAATAGTTAACTCTAAATTAAATATATCATTAAAAGCATTAGTTAATAAATCTTTAGATACTCTAGTAGCTGATGGAGTATTAAAAAGAGATAGAGCTACTGTAGAAGCTGAAGTATTAGAATTCTTTAAACAAAGAGCTATCAATATTTTTGGAGATATGGGATATAGTAGAGATGTAATTGTTGCGGTAGTAGATAAAGATTGTGATAACTTAGTAGATGCACTTGAGAGAGTAAAAACTTTAGAGTCATTTGCTAAAGAGGAAGAGTTTGGAAAACTATTACCTGTATTAAAAAGAGTTGGAAATATCTCTAAAGACCATACAGATATGATAATTAATCCAGAATTATTCAAAGAGGATATAGAGAAGGAGTTATATCAATTTTCTGTAGAGTTAAGTAATAAAGTAAATCTAGCTATTGAGCAAAGAGATTATGCTAAATATCTTGAAGAGATAACATCTGGAAAAGATATAATTAACAACTATTTTGATAAAATAATAGTAATGGATAAAGATGAAGCTATTAAAAATAATAGATTATCTCAAATGAGATTTTTAACTGATATTTTTACTAAGATGGCAGATTTAAATCAAATAGAAGAGAGATAAAAAAATTAGGGGGATGGCTAAAGTCATTCCCTTTTTATAAAAATTTTGAGGAGAGAAAAATGAGAGAGTTTTTAAAAAGAAAAGGTGTAGAGTTATCTATTAAAAAATATTTAGTAGATGCTTCAAGTTATATGGCATTAGGACTTTTTTCAACTTTACTTATAGGGACCATACTTAATACAATAGGCGAAAAATTAGAGATAGCTTTTCTAACTGATGTAGTATGGAAAGTAGCTAGAGATATGACAGGACCAGGAATAGGACTTGCAGTAGCCTATGGATTAAAAGTTCCTCATCTAGTACTATTTTCTTCAACAGTAACAGGAGCTATAGGAGCTATGTATGGAGGACCTGTAGGTTCTTTTATAGGAGCAGTTGTAGGAGCAGAATTTGGAAAGATAGTATCTAAAGAAACAAAGGTAGACATAATAGTTGCTCCAGCTACAACTATAATATCAGGTTCATTAGTGGTCTATTTAGTAGGTCCATTTGTAGCAAAGATTATGCAGACTTTTGGAGCTATGGTAGTATATGCTACTGAATTACAACCATTTGCTATGGGAATACTTGTTTCCACAATAGTAGGGATAGCTCTTACTCTTCCTATTAGTAGTGCAGCTCTATGTATGATGATAGGGCTTGGAGGACTTGCTGGTGGAGCAGCAACAGTAGGGTGCTCAGCTCAGATGGTAGGTTTTGCAGTAATGAGTTTTAAAGAAAATGGTTGGGGTGGACTTGTAGCTCAAGGTGTTGGGACATCTATGCTTCAGATAGGAAATATAGTAAAAAATTGGAAGATATGGATACCACCAACAGTAGCAGGAGCTATATTAGGCCCAGTATCTACAATGGTTTTTAAATTTCAAAATATACCAATAGCTTCAGGAATGGGAACAAGTGGATTTGTAGGACAGTTTGGAACAGTTACAGCTATGAATAGTATAGGAGTAACAGGATTAAAATTATATTTAGGAATATTATTACTTCATTTTTTATTACCAGCTATAATTACTTTGGGAATAGCAAAGTTAATGAGAAGAAAAGGTTGGATAAAAGATGGAGATTTAAAATTAGATTTATAGAAAATTTATGGAGAGGAAAAGAAAATGGAGTTAAAAAAGATAGAAAAAGCTTTTGAACAAATACTTGAAGGAATAGGAGAGGATAGAAATAGAGAGGGTTTAATAGATACTCCTAAAAGAGTTGCTCAAAGTTATGAAGAACTTTTTTCAGGCATAGATAAAAATCCAGAGGAACCATTACTTAGATATTTCTCAGTAGATAGTAATGATTTGGTTATGGAGAAAAATATAGATTTTTACTCTATGTGTGAACACCATTTTCTACCTTTTTTTGGAACAATTGATGTAGCATATATTCCTAATGGTAAAGTAGTAGGTTTTGGAGATATAATCAAAAGTATAGAGATACTAGCAAAAAGACCTCAAATACAGGAAAGACTTGGAAGTGAATTAGCATATGTAATTTACAAGACACTTGATTGTCAAGGAGTTATGGTAATAATAAAAGCAAAACATCTGTGTATGACTATGAGAGGAGCAAAGAAAGAAAATAGTCAGATAATAACTACTGCTTGTAGAGGTATCTTTGAAAAAGATAGTAATAGAAGAGTAGAAGTATTAACTTTATTGAAATAGTGGTGAGATGATGGATAAAATTTATATAAATAATTTAGAATTTATAGGATTTCATGGAGTTTTTCCTGAAGAAAAAAAATTAGGACAAAAATTTTTGGTATCTTTAGAGCTTACTGTGGATACAAGAGAGGCTGGTAAAACAGGGGATTTGACAAAGTCAGTTCACTATGGATTAGTAGCTCAAGATGTAGAGAAACTTTTTCTGGAAAAAAGTATAGATTTAATAGAAACATGTGCTGAAAATATAGCTGAAATGGTATTAAAAAAATATGAGTTGGTAAAAGAGGTAAAAGTTATTGTAAAAAAACCTTGGGCACCACTACAGATGCATTTTGAAAATGTAGCTGTGGAAATTACTAGAAAATGGCATAGAGTATATCTTTCATTAGGAAGTAATATTGGGAATAAGAGAAAAAATCTTTTGGAAGCTATAAGAAAAATAGGAGAATTAGAGAATACAGAGGTAGTTAAAAGTAGTACAATATTAGAGACAGAACCTTTTGGATATTTAGAGCAAGATAATTTTCTAAATGCTTGTTTAGAGGTAAAAACTCTTATGACAGCTCAAGAGTTTCTAAAAGAGATTTTACAGATAGAATTGGATATGGGAAGAGTCAGAGAGATAAAGTGGGGACCTAGAATAATAGATATTGATATACTGTTTTATGATAAAGAGATAATTGAAGAGGATAATTTAGCTGTACCTCATCCTTGGATTTGTGAGAGAGAGTTTGTACTAGACCCTCTATCTGAGATAGCTCCTAACTATATCCACCCTTTAGAGAAAAAAACAATAACAATGTTAGCTAGAAAATTGAAAGAAAGGGAAGCAAATGGAAATTAAAAAGTTAGAAAAAAAAGAGATAAATAAAGCTTTAAAACTTGTATGGGATGTATTTTTAGAGTGTGAAGCTTTCAATTATAATAGAAGAGGAGTAGAAGAGTTTAGAAGATTTTTAGATTGTAGAGAGTTAATAAATGAATTTGATTTTTATGGAACTTATGATAAACGAGAATTAATAGGAGTAATAGCTATTCAAGGAGGACAACATATCTGTCTTTTCTTTGTAAAAAAATCTTATCAAAAACATGGAATAGGTAGAGAATTATTTAAAAAGGCTATATCTTTGACTAAAGAGAAAGAGATAACTGTAAACTCTGCTCCATGTGCAGTAGAAACTTATAAAAAGTTGGGATTTTCTTTAACAGATTCTGAACAAAATATAAATGGAATAAGATTTGTACCAATGGTTTATAAAAAAGTAAAAAGAGAAGTACAAATTTTAAAGTGCAGAGATAGAGAATTAGAATTAGGAAAAAGAACTCTTATAATGGGGATATTAAATGTAACACCAGACTCTTTTTCTGATGGTGGAGAGCACAATAATATAGAAGAAGCTGTAAAACATGCTAAAAAAATGCTAGAAGAGGGAGCAGATATCATTGATATTGGAGGAGAATCTACTAGACCAGGACATGTTCAAATAAGTGATGAGGAGGAAATAGCTAGAGTAGTACCAGTAATAAAGAAAGTTGTAGAGTTAGGAGCTATTATTTCTATTGATACATATAAATATAAGGTTGCAAAGGCAGCTTTTGAAGCTGGAGCTCATATTTTAAATGATATATGGGGATTACAATATGATAATGGAGAGATGGCTGAAGTTGTAAAAAAATATGATGTTCCTGTAATAGCTATGCATAATCAAGATGGAAAAGAATATAAAGGTGATATTTTATGTTGTATAAAAGAGTTTTTTAAAAGGACATATGAGATAGCAGATAAATATCAAATTTCAAGGGACAGTATAATTTTAGATCCAGGAATTGGTTTTGGAAAAGGAATAGATGAAAATTTAGAAGTACTTTCAAGATTACAGGAACTAAGAGAGATGGGAAGATTGCTTTTAGGGACTTCTAGAAAGAGATTTATAGGGACAATATTAGGAGAGCTACCACCTCAAGAGAGAGTAGAAGGAACAGTTGTTACTACTGTTTTAGGGATAGAAAAGGGTATAGATATAGTGAGAGTACACGATGTATTGTCAAATAAAAGAGCTGCTATGGTAGCTGATAGAATTGTAAGAAAATAAAGTTGAGTAAAAATGTAAAGAAATTCTAGACAAAAAGAAAAAAATAGTATATAATAAGAGTATAAATTTGAAAAGATAACAATTCTAGAAAAGGGAGGAGATAGTATGGCAATTTTACATATAACAAAGGAGAATTTTGAGAAAGAAGTATTACAGTCTAAAGAGCCTGTAGTAGTTGATTTTTGGGCTTCATGGTGTGGACCTTGTAAAGCTTTAGCACCTATATTAGAAGAGGTAGATGCTGAATTAGCTGGAACAGTAAAAGTAGCAAAAATAAATATAGATGAAGAGGAAGAATTAGCAGCTCAATTTAGAGTAATGAGTATACCTACACTTTTACTTTTCAAAAATGGAGAGGTAGTAAATAAATCAGTAGGACTTGCTCCAAAAGAAGAAGTAGTAGCTTTTGCAAAATTCTAATGTAAATTTTAAATAAAAAATAAAATAGAGCTAAGAGTAACATGTGTTATTCTTAGCTCTATTTTATTATGAGAATTAATCTTTAAATAAAATAATATATAAAAGAAAGATTTTATGATATAATTTAATAGTATAGTTAGTTTAAATAAGGAGAGATAATGGATATAAGAACCATAGAAAAAAATGATAAATGGGGATATATGTTCTATATAAAATATGATGGAACAAAGTTTCATTCCTTTGATGAGATAGTTGGAAAGAGAACTGTTAAAGGAAGATTTAAAGAGTTGATGAATGAGATAGGATTTTCTTGGGCAAAAGGGATACAACAGGGAGGGAGAACCGACGCTAAAGTAAGTGCTACAGAAAATATTTTATATGTAAGTAGTAAGTTTGATGGAAATAAAAAAAATTTGCAAGAGAGATTTAATCTTTTATCAGATGAAAGTTTAAAAATAACAATGATAAAAAAAACTTTTCCAAATCTAGCTTTTCCAGAGTTGGTAGGTAGAAGAGAGTATATATATGAATATCCTAAAAAAAGAGTAAAAAATAGCTTAGAAGAGATTGAAAAACTTTGTAGAGATTTATCTGGAAGATATGATGTAAGTGAGTTTACTGATAAAAAAGGATTAGAACTAAAAGAACATATAAGAGAGGTAGATATATCTTTTAAGAATGGGAAACTATTTTTTTCTGGAAACTCTTTTATGCCAAAACAGGTAAGAATAATGTCTGGATATATTCTTACTGGCAGAAAGGAAGCATTAGAAGGAAAATATCTTACTTTATCTAAGATAGTCTTAAGTGAGGAGCTAAAAAATAATATTTTTGAAAAAGTAGAAGATGTAAAAATAGCTGGAGTAGAGAGAATAGAGAGTAATAGAGATAGAAATTTGTATATTCTTTATACTTCTAAAGAGAAAAAAGGAGAGCTAATAGGTAAAAATGGAAAAAATATAAAAGCTCTTAAGAAAATTTATGGAAATATAGTGGTAAAAGAGATATGTTAGCAAGGATTAAACAGGGACTTACTTTTATTTTTGGAAAATATAAATCAGAATGGAATATAGAAGTAAAAAAAATATTAACAGATAAAGAGTTTGAAGTTTTTAATCAAATGAGTGAATATGATAAGATACATTCATATAAAATATTAAAACTAGTATTAGAGGATAATTTATTAAAAGATGAAGAAATTTTTAAAAAATTAGCTCTTTTGCATGATTGTGGAAAGTATCATGCATCTTTATATAGAAGAATGAAAAAAGTTTTGATAGGAGAAAAAACTTTAGATAGACACAATGAAGATTCATATAAAAAATTAGAGAATATTAATCTTGAACTAGCGGAGTTAGCTAGGGATCATCACTATTATTCTGATGATATCTATATGCAAAGATTTCAAGAGTTAGATGATAAGTAAAAATTAAAATATAGAAAGAGGAGAAAATGAGAGTAAATTTAGATAAATATTTATTAAAAGTAGAAAAGCCAGGACAATATTTAGGAAATGAGATTAACAGTATTCATAAAGAGAATTATAAAGCAAGAATGTGTTTATTTTTCCCAGATATATATGAGGTAGGAATGTCTAACTTAGGTATTAGAATACTATATAGTCTTATGAACAGAGTGGAAGGATTTTCATTAGAAAGAGGATTTGCTCCGATGGAAGATATGGAAAAGCTTATGAGAGAAAATAATATTCCAATGTTTTCATTAGAAAGTAAGACTCCATTAAAAGAGTTTGATGTAGTAGGTTTTTCACTATCATATGAGATGTGCTATCCAAATGTATTAAATGCTCTTGACCTTGCAGGAATACCAGTAAGAAGAGAGGAAAGAGGAGAAGAATATCCACTGATAATGGCTGGTGGAACTTGTATGATGAATCCTGTACCTATGGAAAGATTTTTAGATTTTATAGTTATAGGTGATGGGGAAGAGGTAATGGTAGAGATTGCTAAAATCCTAGTAGCTCATAAAGATAAAACTAAGATGGAAAGATTACAACTTATAGAGGGATTAGATGGGGTATATGTGCCAGTTCTTCATAAGGGAAAGAAAAGGATAAAAAGAGCAATAGTTGCAGATTTAAATAATACAGAATATTATGAGGATCAGATAGTACCGTATATAAATATAGTACATGATAGAGCTACTGTAGAAATACAAAGAGGATGTTCGAGAGGTTGTAGATTTTGCCAAGCAGGAATAGTATATAGACCAGTTAGAGAGAGAAGCTTAGAGAAAAATCTAGAATTAATAGAAAAAATGATCAAAAAGACTGGATATGGAGAGGTATCTTTATCTTCATTAAGTAGTAGTGATTATAGTAAGATAGACGAATTGATTAAAGGAGTAAAAAGCAAAAATGCTCATAGAAATCTTGGGGTATCACTTCCATCATTAAGAATGAATACTCACTCTGTTGAGGTAGCTGAAGATATCAGTGGTGGAAAGAGAACAGGATTTACATTTGCACCAGAAGCTGGTTCTCAAAGAATGAGAGATATAATTAATAAGGGAGTAAATGAAGAAGATGTATTAGAAACTGCTGAAGCAGCAGTGAGAGGTGGATGGGAAACATTAAAATTTTACTTTATGATAGGACTTCCATTTGAAACTGATGAAGATGTAAAAGGAATATATGAACTAGCTAAAAAAGTTGTAGATAGATGTAGACCTATAAATAAAAGACTTAATGTAACAGTAAGTGTATCAAACTTTGTACCTAAACCTCATACTCCATTTCAATGGGCAGAGCAGATGGATTTTGCAGAGATGAAAAGAAAGCATGCTCTTTTAAGAGAGTTATTTAAAGGACAAAAAAGTTGTAATTTGAGAATACATGATATGAAAAAATCTTATTTAGAAGGATTCTTATCAAGAGGAGATGAGAGAATAGGAGAGCTTGTAGAGTTAGCTTGGAGAGGTGGAGCAAAACTTGATGATTACAAAGATAACTTTAATATCTGGAAGAGAGCTATGGAAGAATTAGGTATGGATGAGAATGAGTATTTAAGAGCTAGAGATATGAATGAAGAGTTACCTTGGGATATTGTAGAAATAAGTGTGGATAAAGAGTTTTTAAAAAGAGAATTAAAACAAGCAGAAAATGTAGCTCTAACACCAGAGTGTAGAACTAAATGCTCTAACTGTGGAATGAGAAAGAGATTTCCTAATTGTATGGTAATAGCTAAATAGTTATTGGAGGTAAAAAATGGTAAATTTAGGTAATGATTGGGATGAAGTATTAAAAGGTGAGTTTGATAAAGAATATTATCAAAAATTAAGAAAATTTTTGATTGAAGAATATAAAACAAGAGTTATATATCCAAAAATGGAGAATATTTTTTCAGCATTAAAACTTACAACTTATAGGGATACAAAGGTGCTTATATTGGGGCAAGATCCATATCATGGACCTAATCAAGCTCATGGTTTAGCTTTTTCAGTAAATCCTGGAATAAAAACTCCACCATCTTTACTCAATATGTATAAAGAATTAAAAGATGAATTGGGATTATATATTCCAAATAATGGTTATTTAGTACCATGGGCAGAGCAAGGAGTGTTGCTTCTAAATACGGCTCTAACTGTTAGAGCTGGTGAAGCTAACTCTCATTCAGGTATGGGATGGGAAATTTTTACAGATAATATTATAAAGCATCTAAATGATAGAAAAGAGCCGGTGATTTTTGTATTGTGGGGAAATAATGCTAGAAAGAAAAAAGCTTTTATAACAAATAAACAACACTTCGTATTAGAAGGACCACACCCTAGTCCATTATCAGCAAGTAGAGGATTCTTTGGATGTGGACACTTTAAAAAAATAAATGATATATTAAGAAATATTGGAAAGAAAGAGATAAATTGGCAGATAGAAAATATATGAGATAACCTCGAAAATGCAAGACACAAGGATGCCACACTATTTTAATATAATAAAATAAAAAAACGAGAAAGCGTGGAGGCTGTTATGAAATATTTAGGTATGTATACATGGTTGTTCATATCTACACTAAATATTTTTGGGGATGAAGGATTAAGTAGAGAAGAGGGAAATGTTGTTTTTATTCAATGTTTAACTTTTGAGCAGCAACAAGAAGTTGCAAGAATGAGAGCAGAATTTTTAGAAGGGTTTAATGAGATAAAAAGCCAGTTGGTTTCAATTAGGATGGAAACTCAAAAAGAGATGAGAAAAGAAAGCCCTGATTGGAATGAAATAAGAAAGTTAAATAGAGAGTATTCAAAATTACAAGAAGTATTAAATAAAGGAATAGCAGATTATAAAGATAAAGTACAAAATATTCACATAGAGATTGAAAATTAGAGGAGAGAAAAATGGAAGAACTATTGCTTGGGCTAGATTATGAGATATTACAAAAAGGAAAAACTGAGATAGAATTTAAAGGAATGGAGTACGATTCAAGAAAAATAAAAGATGGAGATATATTTGTAGCATTAGAAGGATCTATATCTGATGGACATAAGTATATTAAACAAGCAATAGAAAATGGAGCGAAGGGAATATTAGTATCAAAAAAAGTAGAGCCAGAGTTTCCTGTTGAATATATTTTAGTTAAGGACTTGAGAAAAAATTTAGGAAAGATAGCTTCTAATTTTTATGGTTATCCTCAAAAGAAATTAAAGATAATAGGTATTACTGGAACAAATGGAAAAACTACTTCTACTTATCTTTTAGAGTCTATTTTAGGAAAAGAAAAAGTAGCTAGGATAGGAACTGTTGAATATAAAATAGGAGATGAAGTAATAGAAGCCCCTAATACTACTCCTGAATCTTTAGATATAGTAAAGATGTGTAAAAAAGCAGTAGAAAAAGGATTGGAATATTTAGTTATGGAAGTGAGTTCTCATGCTCTTTCATTGGGAAGAGTAGATATGTTAGAATTTGATGTTGCATCATTTACTAATTTAACTTTAGATCACTTAGATTATCATGAGAATATGGATAATTATTTCCAAGCTAAAAGAAAACTTTTTACAATGTTAAAAGATAGCAAAAAAAGTTCTATCAATATAGATGATATTTATGGAGATAGGCTCTATAAAGAGTTTGGTGGATATTCCTATTCTTTAACTAAGTCAGCGGATTTAACAGGAAAGATAGTAGAGTTCCATAGTGATGGTCAATTTGTAAGACTAAATCTTATGGGAGAGATGTTTGAAGAGAAATTAGCTATATTAGGAAGATATAACTTGTATAATGTTTTAGGAGTAATAGGAATAGCACTTCAATTGGGGATAGGAAAAAATATAATTTTAGAAAAATTAAAAGATATAAAAGGGGCACCAGGAAGATTTGAGTTAGTAAACTGTGGACAAGACTATATTGTTGTAGTAGATTATGCACATACTGGAGATGCTCTAGAGAATATTTTAAAAAGTATAAATGAATTGAAAAAAGGTAGAGTAATTACTGTATTCGGTTGTGGTGGAGATAGAGATGCAACTAAAAGACCAATTATGGGGGAAATTGCTCAAAGACTTAGTGATATAGCAATACTTACATCTGATAACCCAAGAACAGAAAATCCACATTTAATAATTGAAGATGTTAAAAAGGGTATGAACGGAGATCATTATCTTGTAGAAGAGGATAGAGAGCAGGCTATAGTGAAAGCCATAGAGATAGCTCAAAAAAATGATATAATTTTAATTGCTGGAAAAGGACATGAAACTTATCAGATACTTGGAAGAAAGAAAATCCATTTTGATGATAGAGAAATAGCAAGAAGAGAAATAGTAAAAAGAAAGATAAGAGGATAAGGGGGAAAAATGGTAGATAAAGTAAGAGTTGTAAAAGTAGGAGATAAGATAGAAATTGGAGGAAATAAAAGATTTGCTCTAATAGCTGGGCCTTGTGTAATAGAGTCAGAAGAGCTAGTAATGGAAGTAGCTGGAAAAATAAAAGATATCTGTGATAGACTAGGAATACAATATATTTTTAAAGCTTCTTTTGATAAGGCTAATAGGTCATCTATACACTCTTTTAGAGGACCAGGACTTGAAAAAGGATTAGAAATTTTAAAGAAAGTTAAAGAAAAGTATAATGTTCCTGTAATAACTGATGTACATGAAACTTGGAAATCCTTGCTTCTATTAAAAAGGAACTCAATGTACCGGTGGTAAGTGATATTCACTCCATTGAGCAAATTGAACCGGCTGCTGAAGTATTGGATGTTTTACAAATTCCAGCTTTTTTATGTAGACAGACAGATTTACTTTTAGCAGCAGCAGAAACAGGGCTTCCAGTAAATATTAAAAAAGGACAATTTTTAGCTCCTTGGGATATGAAAAATGTTGTAACTAAAATGGAAGAGAGTAATAATCAAAATATACTACTTTGTGAAAGAGGAAGTACTTTTGGATACAATAATATGGTAGTAGATATGAGAAGCTTTATGGAAATGAGAAAATTTGGATATCCAGTAGTATTTGATGTGACTCATGCTGTACAAAGACCAGGGGGGCTAGGAACAGCTACATCTGGGGATAGAGAGTACGTATTCCCACTTATGAGAGCAGGGCTTGCAATAGGTGTAGATGCTATATTTGCTGAGGTACATCCTAATCCAAATGAAGCTAAGTCAGATGGACCAAATATGTTATTCTTAGATGATTTAGAGGAGATATTAAAAGTAGCTATAAAAATAGATGATTTAGTAAAAGGAAGATAGGGGATAGTTATGGAATTTAATGAAGTGGATTATGCAAGAAGTGTATTTGAGGCAGAGATAGAGGAATTAGGAAGAGTAAAGAACTCTTTAGACGGAGATATAACAAAAGTTGTAGAGTTGATATTAGGAATGAAGGGAAAAGTTGTAGTTACAGGAATAGGAAAATCTGGACTTATTGGTAAGAAGATAGCTGCAACATTAGCTTCAACAGGAACAACGGCTATATTTATGAACTCTGCTGAAGGATTACATGGAGATCTTGGAATGATAGCTCCAAATGATGTGGTATTAGCTATATCTAATAGTGGAAATAGTGATGAGATAGTATCTCTTCTTCCATCTATTCAAAAGATAGGAGCTAAACTTGTAGCTATGACAGGAAATAGAAATTCAAAACTAGGAAAAGCAGCTGACTATGTATTAAATATAGGAGTAAGTAGAGAGGGATGTCCACTTAATTTAGCTCCTATGTCATCAGCAACAGCTACTTTAGTTATGGGAGATGCTCTTGCAGCAATACTTATAAAGAGAAGGGATTTTAGACCAGAGAATTTTGCACTATATCATCCAGGTGGAAGTCTAGGAAAAAGACTTCTAATGAGAGTAAGAGATATAATGAAAAAAGGTGATGAAATACCTGTATGTGATAAAGAGAGTCCAATAAAAAATGTAATACTTACTATGACAGATAAAAGTCTTGGTGCTGTATGTGTTATGAATGGTGATTTAATGGTAGGTATTATCACAGAGGGAGATATTAGAAGAGCTTTGACAAAAGAGGGAGAATTCTTTACGTTTAAAGCTAAGGATATAATGACAAGAAACTTTACAAGAACGGATTCTAATAGTATGGCAATAGATGCTCTAGAACTTATGGAAAATAGACCTAGCCAAATAACTGTACTCCCTGTAATAGATGATAATAAATTGGTAGGTATGGTAAGAGTACATGATTTACTAAATATAGTAGGAAAATAAATATATAATAAAAGTTGACACAGCAAGTAAATTTTATTATAATATTAATGTAAAAATTAAAAAATTTTAGGAGTGATAAGATATGGTAACAAAAGATACAAATATTTTAGTAGCAGTTCAAAATTATCCAATAATCAGAGAAGTATTTGCAAAGTATGGACTTGGTTGTGTAGGATGTATGATAGCAGCTGGAGAAACTTTAGGAGAAGGGATTGCAGCTCACGGATTAGATGCTGATGCTGTAATAGCTGAAATCAATAAAGTAATATCTGAAAATAAATAGTTCTTAATGAAAAAAGGGAGTTTTATAAGACTCCCTTTTAATTTTGTAATTGATAACTACTTAGTTACTTTTATTTTTAAGAAAAAATTTTTTAGTTTAAATTACATTAAAATAACTACTATCCCCAAATCTGCTCAATAAGTCTACCATTTTTATAGATAGTAGTAACATCAACTTCGCCATTTTCACGATATTTGACCCACTTGCCATCTTTTTTCCAATTTTTATAGCTACCTTCTTCAAGAATATTTCCATTTTCCCAGAAATATTTCCAAATTCCAGTACCTTTACTTAAATCGCTTTGATGTAGGATAGTTCCATCTTGAGCTAAGGCTTCTATTTTAATAATTTTACCATTTTTATAGTCTACAATAGATTTAATATTTCCATTTTCATAATAAGCCTTTTGCTCTCCTTCAATCTTATCATTTTTATAATTCTCTTCTAAGACTACCTTACCATCATAAGAGTACCAAGTTTTAGGTCCATTTAATACACCATTTACATATGTTTCAGTATATTCAATGATATCTCCTAAAAATAGGGCAAATTTACCAGTATATGGAGTGGTTTCTTTTCCAGCATAAACTTTTCCATCTGAACTTTTTCTTTTAATTCCTAAATCTTCTATTCTTTCTTTGGAAACTTCTGTTTCAGCTACTTTTTCCTCTAAAACCTCTATTTTCTCAGTAGGTTTTGTATTTTCTTTTACTTCTTCTTTTATAGTTTCATTTTGAGCAACAATGTTTTTTTCAAGAGGAGTAACCTCTTTAAACTCTGCACCTAATAGAGCAGTACAAATTGTAATAGACATTATAAACGAAATAACCTTCTTCACTTTTTTCTCCTTTAAAAAAATATAACAAATAAATTATACTATTTTTTTTATAAAATTTTAATAGAGAATTTTAATTTTCTTAATTAAATTCAGGTTTAATTTCAGATACCCAATTTTGAATTTTTTCAGGAGTATAATCTCCTTGATTTCCTTCATCTATTGCAAGTCCTACAAATTTATCATCAATTACTGCCTCTGATTCTTCATAGTGGTATCCTTCAGTTGATGTAAATCCAACAACTTTTCCACCATTATTAATAACCACATCGTAAAGAACTTTAATTCCTCCTACAAATGATTCTCCAAATGCATATTGATTTCCAAGTCCTATAAGTCCAACAACTTTTCCTGTAAAATCAATTTTACAAAACTCATCATATACATTTTCCCAGTCAGCTTGTAATTCTCCTACACCATAAGTAGGTGTTACAAGTATGAGATTTTCATATTCAGAAAGACTAGAAATACCATCAGCTACATTGTGTACCTCATAGTCATTTTTTCTTAAATAAAATTCTAATTCATCAACAACTCCAGCAGTAGTCCCTGAAGTAGTACCATAAAACACTCCAATTTTTTTCATTTTATATTCCTCCTATAAATTACAAATATCTTTAATTACTTCACTAGCTATTATAAGTCCAGCAGTTGATGGAACAAATGAGATACTTCCAACATTTACTTTTTTTTCTCTACTTCCTTCTAAGTTTTCAGGTTTCTTAGGTTCCTCTTTAGAATAAACAACTTTTAATTTTTTTATTCCTCTATTTTTTAACTCTTTTCTCATAACACGAGCTAAAGGGCATACAGAAGTTTTATTTATATCATTAACTTCTAGCATAGTGGGATTTAGTTTATTTCCTGTCCCCATAGATGAGATAATTGGAATATTTTTATCTTTTGCAATGGAGATTAAGTCTAATTTACAAGTAACTAAATCAATAGCATCTACTATATATGAATACTCTTTATCTTTAAAGAAAATATCAATATTATCTTTGGAAAATTTACATGGATATTCATGTACAATTAAATTAGGATTGATATTTAGAAGTCTTTCCTTCATTACAGAAGTTTTTAGCTTTCCAATTGTACTTTGTAGTGCAATTATTTGTCTATTTAGATTAGTTATATCAACAGTATCAAAATCAACTATTGAAATCTCGCCTATTCCAGCTCTTATAAGGGCTTCAGTAGCAAATCCTCCTACTCCACCTACACCAAAAACTATTACATGAGAATTTTTAAGTTTATTTAAATTTTCACTTCCAATTAAAAGTTCAGTTCTTTGAAATATCATAAAATTCATCAACCTCATATTATTTACTAGATAGGTAAATAATACATTTTTTTTTCAAAAAAATCAATAGTTTTATCAAAAAAATTAATATAAAATATAGCTGACCCATTGACAAACTTTAATTTATATGGTATAATCTCATCTAGATTACGCATGAAATAAGGTCATCAGCAACCCTATTCAGCGATTTGTTAATACTTTTGGAGGTGTTAGAATGTACGCAGTTATTAAAACTGGTGGTAAACAATACAAAGTTACAGAAGGTGACGTATTAAGAGTAGAGAAATTAAATGCTGAAGTTAACGCAACTGTAGAATTAACTGAAGTTCTTTTAGTAGCTAATGGAGAAACTGTAAAAGTTGGAACTCCTGTAGTAGAAGGAGCTAAAGTAGTTGCAGAAGTTGTTGCTCAAGGTAAAGGAGCTAAAGTAGTTAACTTCAAATACAAGCCAAAAACAGGATACCACAGAAAAAAAGGTCACAGACAACTATTTACTGAAATTAAAGTTACTTCAATAAACGCTTAATTGTCTAAATTAGATTGTCAATGACAAGAATAGAAATTTATAGAAAAAAAGGTAGAGTTGTAGGATACAAAGCTACTGGACATTCAGGCTATGCTGAGTATGGTGAAGATATAGTTTGTGCTGCACTTTCTATGGCATTACAATTACCTTTAGGTGGTATGCAAGATGTGCTTGATATCTATCCTAAGTTTGAAATAGACTCTGATGGCTACTTAAGTGTAGATATGAGAGGTATGGATAATAAAGGAAAAGAGAAAGAACTAGATACTTTATTAGAGAGCATGGTATTAATGATAAAAAGTTTATCAAAAGATTATCCTAAAAATATAAAGCTTGTTGAGAAGGAGGAAAAATAGATGCAATTTACTTTAAATATACAATTATTTGCACACAAAAAAGGACAAGGTTCTGTTAAAAACGGAAGAGATTCAAATCCTAAATATCTTGGAGTAAAAAAATATGATGGAGAAGTTGTAAAAGCTGGAAACATCATAGTAAGACAAAGAGGAACAGCTTTCCACCCAGGAAACAACATGGGAATGGGTAAAGACCATACTCTATTTGCTCTAATTGATGGATATGTAAAATTCGAAAGATTAGGAAAAGACAAGAAGCAAGTATCTGTATACGCTTCAAAATAGTTGAGTTAATCAGAAAGTATAGAAGCCCCAAATTTGGGGCTTTTTTTCTATTTGATATATAACTATTCAGATTAATGCTTTCTTAAAAAGTTTAAAGATTTTATATGGTTAAAAGTATGATATTCTATTTAAATACTCTTTTAAATAGGATGTGATTTATTATGAAAAATTTGGTCTTTAAATTTTAAATAACTTAAAAAAGTATTATAGAATTTCTAAGCAATTATATTATCCCTATTCAATATGGTGTTAATATTAGAACTTTGATTGTAAAATTAAATATTTATCACATATTCTTATATAGCAAAATTAAAAAGTTACTTAAAGATATTTTTGACATAAATTTAGATTAAGGAACTATTGCTAATATTCTAAAAAAGGATCATATTTTATTAGTAACAAACTAATTTTTTTATTTCTAATGATAATTGGAATGAATTAAAGATCTTTTTTAAATTTAATTTAGAAGTGAAAAGAATAATATATAACATAACTGTAATAGAAAATTTAAATAGAATTTTTAGAAAAGTGACAAAAATAAAAATATAAAGAAGTATATATGAGAAATTGATGTATAATTAGTGGAAAATTGGGATAGAATATGAAAAGAGACTGAAAAATAACTTAAACTCTTCAGTCTCTATTAAGTTTATTTAATTTTAACAATTAAAGGAGTAAATACCCAAAATTAATTACACTCTCAAATTATTATTTTATATACAACTTTTTTAATAAAACTTTTTTCTTTAACTTTTAATCCAGGCATATGAGGTTCATTAGTAAAAAATATTATAAAATCTTCTGGAGTAATAGTAAAAATAGTATGAGGTTCTTTTTTAAAAGTTCCAAAATCTTTTTCAACATCAAATGGATCAATTACTTCTAAATTTTTATCGGATAATAAAACACCATAATTTTCAGCTCCATTTATAACAATTTGAATATCTATATATTTTTGACGAGTTTCAAAAAAAGATTCTTCAATAGATTTAGTAGTGAGTTCTTGAACATTAAAAAATACATTTTCTTCATCAATTTTATACTTTCCAGGTTCTTTTCCTAAAAATTCTCCTTTGATAATGCTATCAATAGCTTTATCTAAGTTTTTTGAAATTCCTTTGCACATATTAATATTTTTAATTTTTCCAGCTATCATTTTAATCTCTCCTAGTTATTTTTAATAATTAAATTATATTCTATGTAAAAATTATAAATAAAATAAGACTGTTATTTAATATAATATTGCTAAATTAAGCCAAAATAGATTTGATATTTAAAGCTTCTAATTCTTCAGAAATTAATTGTGAATGCAATTTCAAAAGT
>OGDJ01000524.1_pt1 | contig 23378 bp, 10 predicted proteins | sample 1570401 | NCBI WGS metagenome assembly OGDJ01 (sample SAMEA2582185, study PRJEB24529) | metagenome | biome: Human gut stool | place: China | collected 2011
ACCATTCTGCGGGGAATAGGTAAGCAGCACAGCCACGCCAAGCAGAGCAATTACCGTGCTTAGTAGACCAAGCACCAGACTGGATATGTAGATCAGCCCCGTGCAGAGCCAAACAAAAAGCGTCAACACCAAAATGACTGGTGCAGTTATGACCAAAATGACTGATGCAGTTATGATCATCAGCAGACATTTCAAAAGGTATACTAATCAGCCCTAAAATACCAATAGTTAAAAATACAATACTATAATTTCTATCTTTTTTGAAAGAAGTTTTATTGTTATCAATTTTTTCAACAACGTCTCCTGACTTTAACATTTCATCAACTGGAATATCAAATTTCTCACTTATTAGAATAAGTGTATTAATATTTGGAACAGAGACTCCCATTTCCCATCTAGACACCGCCTGTCTTGTTACTCCTACCATTTCAGCAAATTGTTCCTGAGAAAGCTTGTTATCTTGCCTTATCTTAAGAACTGCCTTTGCAATGTTTTGATTACTATCTTTTACTTTCCTCCTCCTTTTGTTTGATTGTATTATACAGTTGATATACCATTTGGGCAAGCAATACAACTTTACATTTTCGCAATTAACTATTGCTTTTTGTTTTTTCATTTATATAAACTTCTTATTTCCATTTTTTCTGTAAATCGGCTTATATATGAAGCAGTCATTTTTAGAGCAAGTTTCGCAATGTCGGACAAAAACCCCTGCGGGATTTTTTCTGACTTGCAACTTGATGGGGATTTCGTTTCCCCATACCCTCGACCGCAATCAAAGATATGTGTATTGGTTCCCATTTGCATGGTCACAGCGTGATGCTTTTTCATCACTTGCTTTCACAGCTCACTGTGAATTTTCTATTTTTCCTGCGGAACCTTTATGCCAGAAAGGAGCATTGAATGACACGACCACAAAAAGAAATGGACATGAAACGAGAACACCGGGTAACCATCCGCCTGACTGATATAGAGTTTTCCATCATAGAAAATGCAGCGGAACAGGCAGAAATGAGCATTTCAGAATACATGAGGACTCAAACTATGGAAGGAAATGTAACTGCACGATTTGAAATTGTTGCTGATGTTGATGAAATCAAAAAACTAATCGGTGAATTTGGCAAGATTGGAAGCAACCTAAATCAGATTGCCCGATATTTTAATCAAGGTGGAATTATCTCTTCTGAAATGAGAAATGAAATCCGAAAGTCTCTCCGGGACATTTATGAAATGAAATATAAAGTAATGAAAATGGCAGGTGATTTCCGTGGCAGTAATTAAACATATTGCAAGCAAAAATGCTGACTATGGAGAATCGGAACGTTATCTTATCTTCCAGCATAATGAATATACGCAAAAACCGATTCTTGATGAGGAAGGGCATATGATATTGAGAGAAGAATATTATCTGGACGGTTTGAACTGTGATCCATTCTCTTTTGCATCTGAATGTCAGGAATTGAACATCTACTACCACAAGAACAAAAACTTCAATGAGATAAAATCCCATCACTATATCATCAGCTTCGACCCGAAAGACAGGGAGGAATGTGGATTGACCGGTGAACGTGCCCAGCAACTTGGATTGACTTTTGCAAAGAAAAATTTTCCCGGTCATCAGGCTTTAGTCTGTACTCATACCGATGGTCATAACGAAAGTGGAAACATCCATGTACACATCGTAATCAACAGTCTCCGTAAATATAACATACCGCAAGAACCCTATATGGAATTTGACTGTGAATCAAAAGCCGGATACAAGCACCATCTAAGTACAGCATATCTTGCACATCTGAAACAGGAAGTCATGAATATGTGTAAAAAAGAAGGACTACATCAGGTTGATCTGCTCACTCCTGCTGAAAGAAAAATCACAGAAAAAGAATATTGGGCACAACGCCGGGGACAGGAAAAACTCGATAAGTTGAATCAGAAAATGAAAGAAGATGGAATCACGCCAAAGGAAACACGTTACCAGACAGAGAAACAATTTCTTCGTGACGCTATTGATGATGCTGCAAGTACCGCCCGATCACCAGAAGAATTTTCAAAAATCCTTGATGAAAAATATCACATCATCTTCAAGATCAGTCGAAACCGATATAGCTATCTTCACCCTGGCAGAAAAAAATATATCACTGGAAGGAATCTCGGAACCAGATACACAGAAGATTTTCTCTTGAAAGCATTTGAGGAAAACACGAAATCCCATAGAGAACAGAAAGAAGAAATTCTGGAACAGCAGACTCCAAATACTTCCACAGATTTGCCAACTGTTTCTTTTTCCGATACTTCTGCTATCCCTGCACCATTCATTTTCATAAAATCAGATCTCCGACTTGTCATAGATCTACAAACCTGTATTAAAGCACAGCAGAGCGAAGCCTATGCTCAAAAAGTAAAACTCACCAATTTGAAGCAGATGGCTCAGACTGTTGCCTACATACAGGAACATGGCTATGATTCTCTTGAGGATTTCCATGCAGCACTCAATCAGGCATCAGACCAGACCAGTGCTTCCAGAAAATCTTTAAAAGATACTGAACAGCAACTTAAAGATGTGAATGAGCAGATTCATTTTACCGGACAATATCTGGCATATAAAAATGTGTACGCCGATTATCGTAAAAATCGAAACAAAGAGAAATTTTATGAAGAACACCGGGCAGAACTTTCCCTGTATGACACAGCTCTCCGAACACTCAAAGAAAAATCTGGCGGGAATAAATTGCCTTCCATGAAAGCTCTCTATGCTGAAAAGGACCAGCTTATTGAATTAAGGGATAGACAGCGTGAAGATTTTTCTAACCACCGGGATTATGAACGGGAACTTCGCACTGTGTCGGCGAATATTGAAATGATTCTTGGGAAAAATCGTGAGCAGGAACAACAGCTTGAAAAGAATCAGGATTTATAATTCCTATAATCTCTATCGTTTTTTCTAAACCACAAAAATATCATTTTAAATATAAGCCAATGAACAAATTCCTGTTTTCATCTTTCTCAAAAAGATGTATGATATAGAAAAAAATAGGAGGTATTAAGATGAAATCACATAAATATTGGTCACTTGGTGCATTGGCAACCATGATTGGAACTTTTTACACTGGTTATAAAGATATGAAATCCGCACATAAATATTTTGCTTGCAGCTCTCTTATCTGCATGATTATGGCTATCTATTCTGGTCATAAAATGATTTCTGGAAAATCCAGAAAGAAGAAGGACTCTGTTTCTGAAGAATCTGAATAACAAATACATAGATAAAAGGAGACTGTAATAGTCTCCCTTTTAGTGAAAGATGAACTCTAATTTAATTTTATATTTCTTACTGCCGCATAGCTATCATCTGCTAAACCTATCTTCTCCATTTTCTGCACGATTTCTTTCTGTGACTTTTCTCTATGCAGGATAAATGCTGAATCCATTCTGGTAATATTAACACCTCCAGTAACGCACCTATCGTATCTACACCGTTTCTCTTTAACACATTATCTGCTCGTGTATTAAATCTCAAAAATGAAATTGATTCTTCTAAAATATTTTCTGGCAAACATGAAAAAGTCATATAATCCAAATGACTTTAACTCTTCATTCAACTGGATTACGAATAAATACAGGACATCGGTTTACTTTCTCGCCTCTATTTAATTGCAAAGTTCCTCTAAATTTTTTAATATATCCACTTCCATTTTTTTTCGAATTTTTTCATGCTCCTGACTTAATTCATCAAATATTATCCGTAATTCCTTTTTCATAGATTCTTCTTGATATAGTTCTTTTTTTTCTATTTGAGTACACGACTGTATTCTTTTTAATATTCCTTCAAATCTAGGAGAACAATGCTCAAACAGAGCTTTTAAAAAATACGCCATTCCTTTTTTTAAATCTTGCTGATTAAAATAAAAAGCTCCCAAAAATTCATATGCATTCTGTTTATTATCAATTGCAGATATTCTATCAAGGAACTTCTTCTCATCCTTATCTGACTGAAATTCTTTTTCTGCAACTTTCTGCAGTAGGTCATCTTCATAATTTATTTTTTCTTGTATATATTCACATATGCTTTCTCTCTTTTGTTCCTCTGAAATGTTACCTGGCATCAAAAGTTTTTTGCAATCTTTATATTTTTTATATTCTGCCTCCAGTAACTCATATTCATATGAGATTCTTTTTGCTTTACACATCCTTTCAGAATATTTCACTAATTTAAAACAATCCTTTTTAAAGCTCACAACATTTTTCCCTGATCCTTGTGTACTAAAAAAAACAATCCCATCATATCCCAACATTTTAAATATATCGGAAAAAAACTGTGTAACCAAATAATAATCTTTTATATCACTATGTACCGGTCTGGTCAAAATATCATATAATATTTCTTCTGAATTACTTTCAATCAAAACATAGTTACCTTTTTTCACACACTCAAACTCCACAATAGAGCAGATTTGTCCTACTTGTAAATGAATTTCAGCAATACATGTTTCAATATTATCTGCCAAGTAAAGATAAGATACTCCTTGTCTATTAAATCTTCCGCCTTGCACAAATTTTGCTGGTGGTTTTTCCATGTCACTCCCGAAATACGGTATCTTACATTTAATATCTAAATCGTCTATTGCCGCTTCTATTACACCATTTCCAACTCTCGCTCTATAAAATATCTGCCCTGTATCAATAATTTCCGTTTTGAATTTATCTTTTTCTTTTTTAAAATCCTCAAGAATATCACCAAAAAAATCACTATAATTTTCCTTTAATATTTTTTTCTCCAATGCTTCAAAATATTCTTTCGTCAATATTTCCATAGCTGCTCTCCCTCATATAAATTATTTTCATATAAGTATCCATCATAATACTAAATTCATTCTTCTATAAGTTCTAAATTTCGTTTTTCTAAATATTCTTGAATATTTTCAGTTACAACAGAAACTTCATTGATAATTGCCTTCCCTAACGCCAAATTTTCTTTATAGAACTTTTTATATCGTTCTTTTTTCGGATTTGTATTTGCTTTCTCAGGCAACAGATATTTTGTTACACTTCCATCTAAATCTGCTATTAATTCTGGTCTATATAAAATCAAGTGATAATTTTGAAACCAAAATTTCTCATTATCTAAGAGTTTTAAACTATTAATCTGTTCCTCTGAAAACAATCCATCCTTCAAATAATAAGCAATTAAAATCTGGTTCTGAGATTTAAGAACAAGATTGGATGTATCTTCCAGACACCAATCAAGCTGATAGCATCTAATGGCATAGTAATAGTATAATTGCACATCATGTAAAGAAGAGATCAACGCCTCTCTATATCTGGCTTTCAAAAATATTTTAATTTTTTGATTATCAAACCCACTCATACTATTAAAAATATCTGATGTATATAACAATGACTCCGGTGACATTTTTAATAGAAAGCATAGCTGATGATAATTATATTCTTCAACATCGTATTCTTCAAAATCTGTTTCTTGGAAATGTTTTGTTTTAAAAAAGTTTCTTATCAAAGACTGTTTGTTTCTTTCCTTTTTTACATTTGATAATCTATATATCAACTGATTCAAAAAAGACAATTTATGTTGTATTTCTGTTCCAATCTGATTTTGCCTTTGAAAATCTTTAAGGACTTCTTCATTCCAGTGTCGCATAATTGCTTTCCAATATCTAGTCAATAAATTTTCTATATTATATGATTCATAATCTTCTATTTCTATCTTCCGGTCATTTCCTTCGTGATCATTTTCTGCTAGCACCTGATTAAACAGACCTCTGATTGTTTCATTATCATATTTATTGCAAAAAATATAAAAATCATCTGAGAAGTATTCAAAATGGCAATTAATAGACGCATCTTCTAAGGCTGTTTCAAAATCATCTGATATTTTTTTCAATGCATTTTCTGCAAAGTAAAGAGACAAGTAGTTACCCATTATTATCCCACCTGTTCTTCCATTGTTCATACTTGTAAAAACATTGTCCTTTAGTTGTCCCTTCGGTAAATAGTGTGAATATAATTTCCCATAAAAATCTTTAATATCAAGTTTAATCAGATTGTCGTACAGACACAAATTCATAAAATCATCATTTAGTTGTGCATCATACTCGCCAGCTATAAAATCTCCCGTATCAAAGTTAACCGTCATTCTACTATGTTCAGGATTAATTCCTTGAATGTTATCAAAGTCAGGTAACCCCGAATAATAATGATATGCCCGTACAAAGTTCAGAACATTTGGAATTTTCAATGTTCTATATTTACCATTTCCTTTTTGTACATTAAAAGAAACAGGCATAGTCCAACACAATTCTCTTGTGCTAAAATTCTCAATATCCGCAGGATACTTTAATAAATCAATATTTACAAAATGCCTTACCGCATTTTTAAAATTATATAAATTATTCAAATCCATCTTACATCCCCTATTAAGTATGGCAATCATATCTTCTGTTACATATTTCTAGCTATATTATAATTCATCTACTACTTTTTGCAATAAAAATGGCCCTGCTACCTCAGTAGCAAGACCATCTCTGTTGAAAATCACTTCTTCTTCCTTTCCATCTCTTCTTCCATCGCCTTCTGTTGCTGTGGCTGCCCTTTGCCTTGACTGGCTATCTTCTTCTGATGATTGCGGAGCCGCTTCAGTACTGATCTCCGTGGAGCATTCTTATCCTTTTTCTTTAGAGTGTTGTTCATCAGTCCGTCAATCATGTTGTAATTGGCTTCTTCTGTCATCTCTGCACTGCGAAGGTATTCTCCATTATCCATGACTTTCTGCCAGTTCGCCAGCTCTGGTTTCTTCTTTTGTATTCCTTCTGGCTGTGTCTGCCCAGTCTGAGCTTGTGCCTGTATCTGCTGTTGTCTTTGCTGTTCCTGTTCTTTTGCTGCCTGTTGCTGCATAAAGTTCTGAATGTTCCGTCTGGCTTCTTCATCAAAACCATTGTAACAGTCATTCATGACTACGGCACCTTCCTCACTGAGAATCACATAGGCTGCTCTTGTCCCATACTCCTCATGTTCCATCAGAAACCATTTCTTCTCATTCATCAAAATATAATCCTGGGCAAGCCATGTTCCTTTCTTTCCTTCGATTTCATATCCGGTCGTATCAATGGAAAGTCTGGTATCGGAGGAACTTTTGATTGTGAGAAATTCCGGAATGATGATAAAACCATCTTTGTTGACATAGTAAGCTGTGGTTTTTCCATCATCGGTAATGACAATCACATCGCTGCAACCGATGGAATGACCTTTGAAGTTTTTCGGTCGCTGCTTCTGCAAGCGTGTTTTAATGTCAGCCGGAGTTTCCCCCGGCTGGATTCTTCCAATATACACCTGATGATAGTTTTCTATCTGGACTGTTTTTCCTTCGCTTTTCAGTTTCTCGTAAGAACGGAAACGGACATCCCGGTACTCAGGGGTATCTTTTACCTGATATACTGCACACTGACTTGTACTCATTCTTCTTCCTCCTCTTTCAGTTCCATTTTATATTCTTCCAGATCCATAAGAAAAACTTCATAACCTTCATCACTCATACAGAACAGTTTTCTTATGGTATTGCAGACAAGCCCAATCATATCTGCATCGCCTTTCAGAAAAGGAATGATATGGTCGATTGCCTCCATCGTGTCATTTCGGTTTCCTTTATCAAACATTGCAGTTACTAAACATTCATCTGCGTCAAAGTTCATTGCCAGATCCATCATAATTCCACCTCTCCCTTCTTATGTGCCTTGGATTTCTCCGTTGCCTTGTTTTGCTCCTGTGCTTTTGCCCTTGCCTGAAAATCTTTTAAAGACTGCAGCACAGATTTCTTCACTTCACCTTTTGCTCTGCTTACAAGTTCTACCTTTTGTGGCTGACTCTGACTTACAGATACCGGTTCCTGCTCTGACCTTCTGTCTGCCGCAACCGCAGAAGGTTTCTGTTCACTTCCTATTGCTGTTTCTGCCGCATGTTCCGCTTCCTGCACCCTTCCATACTTTTCATCCAGATACTTTTCCATGTCTGTGATTGCTTTCTGCACCAGAGGGCTTTCTTTATAGTGTGGAATCATATCTATCAGATCACGCCGTATCCGGTCTGCACTCATCAACTCATATTCTCCGGAATAATCTTCATCACCATCTTGCAGATCAAATCCGATTCCTTTAATCCCATGCAGTCTCTCTGCTGGGATACTCTCATATATTTTAATGGCTTCTTCTAAAGTAAGGTTGTTATGGTACTCTCCCATGACCGGAAACTCCATGCACTCTGCGACATAAAAACTGATCGTGGCTTCTGGCTGTTCCTGCTCTGGCTGTTTGTCAAAGATAGAAAATCTCTCTGCGTCCTCCAGACGGGAAAGTAATGACCGGGCAGTTATCACATCACTGTCTATATCAGACTCTTCCGATACTTCAACCAGCCAGTCCTTTAAACACCCTGTTTTCTTATTCAGAATGTCCTCTGTGATTTTCTCCACCTGTTCTTCCCTGTTCTCAACAGTATCCTTATATTCGTAAGTGTCATATTCATAGCTGAAATTATCTAAATCCACCGACAGCTTTTTAATCTCCTGCTGATCAAGGTAAACATCTGCTTCCTTCATATATTCTGCCAGAGTGATTCTTTCTTCTGCGATAGGATTGATGTCCACCTTAATACCTGCCATTGCTATACCATGAGCATTTAATTCATTGAAGAAACTGTCTTCACGGATATTGCCACGATAAGAAAGTACTACATCAAGGTCAGAATCTTCCCGGTAAAGGTCTTGTCTGCTTCTGGAACCATACACTCTTGCAGCAAGCAGCTCTACCTCCTGTTCCATTCCCATATCTTCTAATACTGCCTGTGCATGATACAGAACCCCTCTTTCTACTTCTGCCCTGCTCAGACTATTTAATGCCAGTTCATTTCTTCCAATCTCAGAAGTCGCACGAAGTTCCCTTTCCTGCAATAAATCTTTAGAGTGCTGGATCGTCATTTCTTCAAATTCTTTATAATCCACTTTGACACATTCCATATCATCCATTCTTTCACTTTTAAGGATTTCATAAGCAGCTTCCTGAATAGATGCGTCTGGATTATCGTAATCACCACTCTGGATTTCATGCAGATCAGAGTCATAAAAAATAAACGAATATCCTTCTTCTGTTGCCTGTATGGTCAGATACCCTTTACTCCTGGTAAACTGCATTGCGATTCCTTCATAGGTTTGCATTGCTTCTTCCCTGCGAAATCCTTCAAAAATACTTGCCGGGCAGTTCTTTTCTAATTGTATCCGCTGCATCTGTTCTTCCTGAACTTCTTCCACATCTGCCATCAGTTCTTCATAATCCACTACTTTTGCATCTTCCAGTGAGTACCCTTTATCTTCTAAAATATCACTGGCAGCTTCATCTACATAGATTGTCGGATTGTCATAGATTCCTCCATCATCCTCCTGATAATCTTCATTGTAAAATGTATAGTCATAGCCATCTTCTGCGGTCTGGATTGTAAAGTATTGTTTTCCAATCTGATATGCAATCTGTACCTCATTCCAGTCCAGCATATTTTCCATTTTATTTACCGCTTCATATATTTCCGGATTCAGCCATCCTCCGATCTGTTCATATGCATGGGTCATCTGATCTATCCCATTTTCACATCGGATAAAATCCATGTTTTCCTGCATTGTTTCCGTATTCTGGATACCAAGCACTTTTTCCTGATGATTTGGCAGACGTAAATATTCCTGCATCGCTTCATCCAGTGATTCATACCGGTTTACTTTTACTACACCCTCTGCATTTACATCTTCCATCACATAAAAATTATCAATGTAATGGATCTCTGGCATTTTTAACTTTATGCCTTCCGGCAGCTGCACCTCACTGACTGCATGAAAATTAAATCGGACATCCGTTCCAGATTCATTTTTTCCTGCCATCGTTTCTTCCCAGGTATCTTTCTGTACTGCCTGTATTTCTTCGATTGTAAGTGTCTGTCCACTCCGCAGGGTTACAGCAGAATCTTTCGGGAATTCCGTCAGGTCATAAAGTGTTGTTCCATTTTCCTGCAAATATTCTGAAACAGCTTCCAATGCTCCTGCATCAAACCCGTTCCATAAGTCCTCCGCTACAAGCTGTCCATTTTCTGCTACGATAATGCCTGCCACATCGGAGCCAAATTCATCGTGTTCCATTAAGAAGAATTTCTCCCCGGCATATTCCTTTTCATCAACCGTATGCCATGTCCCGTTATGTCCTTCTGCTTCATACCCTCTTGTCTCTGCCGTGATCGTCACTTCGTTTTCTCCTATCGCCTGTTCTATCCTCTGCATCCGGATCTCAGCTCTTGCCATGTCGATAAACCCATCTAAAACTGCCGGGTGGCTTTCGATCACATAATCCAGGTTCAGATTTCTGCCCCGGTTGATATTTTCCGGGACTTCGATATGCTCCGCCCAGTCTTTGTTCTGTCTGGAAAATCTTCCATCATGGGAAAGTTCACGGATGGTATTTGCCATAACAAAATTCATACGTTCTTCCCCGAAGCGTTCCACGACTTCTTTTGCCGCATCCTGCTTTAAGTGCAGCCCGTCAAAATTCTCCCGGATGGCTTCTTCGATTGCTTTCTTACAGTCCAGGTTTAACTTTCTGGAATCCAGATAAGCATCCACATCCCGTTCTCCCATTGCCTGTTCCAATGTTCCTTTATAAACTGGCGGATATGCCCTGACGGAATTATGTTCCAGCATGTTCATTCTCTGCTGGACAAACTCCGGAAGTTCCTGAAATCCAAAAGAATCTACATAATAGGCTGTGATCTCTGCACCCCTGTTTATCACGATCACATCACTTACCGATAAGGAATGGCCACGGAAATCTTCCGGTCGGTCAATGTTAAAGCGTTCAAATATATTGTCTAACGTGATTGTTGGCATCCACGGTGCTACATAAACCATCCGGTAATCCTTTCCGTCAATGGTATAGCCCAGACTCTTTGCGGATTCCATTCCCATAAACTGATAAGTATGCTCATCTCCGGTATCCATCTGATAAATGGCAAACCTTCCGCTTTCTCCATGCAGAAGAAGTGTCTCATCAATCTTTTCTGCATTCTGCCGTTCCAGTGCTTCCTGTTTTGTAGCAGATATTTCTCTCTCTTTCTGCACTTCCCATTCTGTTTCTGTGATTCCAAAGATACCGTCATATCCAAGGATCTCACTTTCCGTCTCCACAAGCATCTGTTCTGCCCGTTGTGGATTCTCTGGATTTCCGTGTAAGATATAAATTTCTGCCCCTCCACGGTACAGTTCATATGCCCGGTCTTTCGTAAGCGGGAGCATATGGTCTAACTGGATTCCTGCCTCGTGCATTTCCGTAAAACCGATCATGCCATCCGGGAAATTGTCAATCTGTGCCTGTGTTTCATTCATAAGGCTTCTCGTATATTCACTTCCCGGTCTGCGGATTGCGGTCATCATACGGTTCACCAGTCCAAGCACTTCGTCTTTGTCATCCATCTTATATGCAAAATTCACAATAAGATTTCTCTGGGAATCTGTAAAATCTCCCGTATTGGCAGCTTCTGCTGTTTCAATCAGACTGTGGGCATACTGCATGGCTGTTTCTTCTTCAATTTCCGGTTCCTTCGCTGGAAAGTTCGCCCTTGCTGCCTGGATCACTTCATACACCAGCTTTGAACCGGCTTCATCGTAAGATTCCCTCATGTCCCATACCAGGTCATTCAGTCTTTCCACCTGTCCGGGGAAGGTTTCTGCGTATTCATTTACAAATGCCTTTTCTTCTTCTGAAAAAACATTTCTTGGAAACTCTGCTTTTTGCACCAACATCTCTACCTGCTCTTTCGGAGAAAGATCAGAAAAAGAAGTAACGCCTGTGTCAGCATCATATTCCACATCATAAAAATCAATCGGATAGTTCTCTCCGTGCCCACTGCTGTCATAGAGTGGTGTGACGGCAGCACCTTTTTCTTCCAGAAAACTTTCCAGTGGTTTCTCATTTTCCTCTATCTCACCACTTTCCAGAAGGCGGACATATTCACCCACATTCTGCTCTAACTGTTCCCTGCTCATGTTTTCGATCAAATCATAAGTAAACTCGGAACCCATACTGCCTGAAAGATGCAGAATTAAATCTTCCTTATGAAAAGTATCCCGAACTGGTCTTTCCATTTCCAGCTCGTGCATCTGTGTCTCGATATTCTCAATGACTTCCGCAGACGTTTTTCGGATGGTATCCATAGATGCCCGGAGTGCTTTCATATCCTTGCTTTCACACCAGCTGACAATATAGGTAAAAGAGTATTCTGAAGTATCCAGACCAAAATGATTGCAGACAATATAAGCAATACTTTCTGCTTCTACTTCTTTTGTTGTCCGGTCTTTTAAAATTCCTTCCACATCCATTACTTCCCGGTCATGCAGCAATGCGTGGCTTACTTCATGGACTCCGGTTTTCATGGTCTGGAGATTGCTCATATTTTCCTGAATTGCGATATACTTTTCCGTCTGATGATAATAGCCTTTTGCTTCCCCTTCTATCTCCATCATGCGGATTGGAACAGGGGAAATGTTCTGCAATGCTTCCATGAACGTGTCATAAAACTGTACGCTCCCGGTAAGTTCCGGTACTTCCAGTTCTGCAATCGGCTCTCCCTCTGTCTGGCTGACATCAAATACCGTTGTCACACGGAACCTTGGAATGACCATCTCCACGATCTCTGTTTCCGGCTGACCGTCATCCCCGATCACCGGCTCTTTGGTCACCGGGTCGATCTTTTCAATCTCCTGTTTCTCACGGATGGGTGCCGGTGCGATGATCTGGATTCCTTTTTCCCCACGTTTTACATGGCGGTTAAATTTCTTCTGCCATGCCTGATACCCTGCCACCAGTGTTGCTTCCGGTTTCTGCATGGTGATCAGAAGGGTGTTATTAAAACTGTAATTATGGAACTTGGACATGGTATTCAGATATTCTGTATATCTCTCCGAAGTAAAGATTTCTTTTACTCCCTGCTCCAGCCGTTCCGATATTTCTTTTAATTGTTTTTTTATATTATTTGCCATAAACAAACCCTCCATTTTATGTCCCCGCCAGAGAAAACTCTGACGGGAAATCTTTTATAATTCCTGTTCGTGTTTTTTCTTTGCAGTTTTCTGTACAGATGGCTGTTCCGCTGTATTCTGCTGTGCCTTCTCCTGCTTTAAGCGTTCCAGAATAGATGGCTTATGGATTCTGTCTGCTGTTTCCGGAAGTTCTTTTTCTTCTACAGCATCCCTGCTATCTGTGCTGCTTCCTTCTCTACCAATATCCTCATCTGCCATAATCGTCTCATTGCCCTTTTCATCCATGTTCAGCAATGCATTTAACTCGGATAACCGTTCCATCTTTTCATTCAGCTCTGCTTCTTTCGGGAATGGTTTCTTTACCTCTTCCTGTGCAGTAGCAAGCTGCTGTTGTACGGTTTCCAATTTCTGCTCACTTTCCGTCAGCTTCCTGTCAATGGAAGAAAGGGTGTTATGGATACGCTGCATATTTCCTACCGGGTCTTTTCCGATCTCCAGCTTATAAGAGCATTTTCCTTTGATCGTCAGTTCAAACGCATTGGAGAACATATTGTAGGAAGCAGATAACGTAAACCCATGATATTCCCCAACCTTTCCGCCGGTGCTGACGGTTTTTAAACCTGCACAGGCGGCGATCAACGCTTCGCCTGCTTCTTTCTTATCTTCATAAAGGACATTCCCTACCGTCATGGCAAACGTGTTATTATCCTGTAAATCCACGCTTTTTACTACCTGCGAATCCACCTGCATCCCGGCAATCCGCTCTTTCAATGCACTGATCTGTACCGGGAAATTCTTTGCAATATCCGATTCCAGACGGTAAATCTGACTGGTATGGTTTGCCTTTAAGAGTTTCAGCTTACTCACCTGCACATCCAGATCCATTTTTTCTTTAATGTACGGATTACCTGTGGCAAGTGCCTTGATCTCTGCATAGGACAGTGCCGTATCATCCACATCTTCACAAGCCCTGACCGGGGATTTACTGGTCATGATCTGGCTGATGAACTTCTGCTTATTCTCCAAAATCTGCCACATATACGCATCAAAAGTATTTTCCGTCACATACCGGAATATCTTTACTTTGTCATTCTGGTTTCCCTGTCTTAAAATACGTCCTTCCTGCTGTTCCAGATCAGACGGCTTCCATGGACAGTCAAGGTGATGGAGAGCAATCAGTCTGTCCTGTACGTTGGTACCTGCACCGAGTTTTGGAGTGGAACCCATCAGGATTCTCACCTGTCCAGCCCGTACCTTTGCAAACAGTTCCGCTTTCTTTGCCTCCGTGTTGTATTCATGGATAAAAGCAATCTCTTCTTTCGGGATTCCTTTTTCTGTCAGTTTGTTCCGGACATCATCATATACGTTGAAAGTCCCATCTCCTTTGGGTGTGGACAGGTCGCAGAAGATCAGCTGGGTTGTCCGGTCTGCTTTTCCTTCTTCCCATACCTGAAAAGCATTTTCCACACAGGTATTGACCTTGCTTTTTTCCGCATCCGGAAGGAGTTCATTCAAAAGCCTTTGGTCTAACGCACACTTTCTTCCGTCGTTGGTTATCTTGAGCATATTATCTTCTGTCGGATTCACAAGACCACCTCTTACACTTTCGGCACGTTCTGAAAAAGCACTGACCATTTCCTGCTGTTCTTCACTTGGCTTCAAGACTTCATTGATAAACTCTGCTTCCGGTACAGGAAGATTCAGCATATCAGAAGTCTGAATATCCGCAGCTTCCTTAAAAATGGAAATCAGCTCCGGAAGATTGAAAAAACGGGCAAACCGTGTTTTCGCACGATAGCCCGTTCCTTCCGGTGATAATTCGATTGCGGTTACTGTCTCCCCGAACGTTGCCGCCCAGGAATCAAAATGTCCCATGCCCATACGCATGAGTGTGTCATACTGGAGATAACGCATGATAGTATAAAGCTCGGTCATACTGTTCGATACGGGAGTACCTGTAGCAAAGGTAATCCCTCTGCCGCCGGTCAGTTCATCCATGTACCGGCATTTCATAAACATATCCGAACTTTTCTGTGCGTCCGTCTGTGAGATACCCGCCACGTTCCGCATTTTTGTATACAAAAAAAGGTTCTTAAAACTATGGCTTTCATCCACAAACAGCCGGTCTACGCCCAACTGTTCAAAAGTTACTACATCATCCTTTCTGGTCTGGTCATTGAGTTTCTTCATCCTCGCCTGCAGACTCTTCTTTGTTTTTTCCAACTGCTTGATGGTATAATTCTGTCCTGCCTGATGTGCCGCTTCTTCAATGGAGAACGTAATATCTGCAATCTGATCTTCCAGCATGGCAATCTGCCGTTCCCTTGAAAGAGGGATTTTCTCAAACTGTGTATGTCCAATGATCACGGCATCATAATCCCCTGTCGCAATACGGGAACAGAACCGTTTTCTGTTTGCCGGCTCAAAGTCTTTCTTCGTTGCCACCAAGATATTTGCTCCCGGATAGAGACGTAGGAAATCACCGCCCCACTGCTCGGTCAGATGGTTTGGCACAACATAAAGATTCTTCTGTGAGAGTCCCAGCCGTTTTGATTCCATACCAGCTGCGATCATCTGGAACGTCTTCCCTGCTCCTACGCAATGAGCCAGAAGGGTGTTATTTCCATACAGCACATGAGCCACTGCATTTTTCTGGTGCGGCATCAGGGTGATCTCCGGGTTCATGCCGACAAACTGAATATGGCTTCCATCATATTCCCGTGGACGGATGCTGTTAAATCGTTCATTATAAATTTTACAGAGATCTTCCCGTCGGTGCAGGTCTTTAAATATCCACTCCTTAAATTCCTCTTTGATCAGCTCCTGCTTCTGCTGTGCCAGCATCGTTTCCTTCCGATTTAATTCCCGGTGTTCCCCATCGGCATCCTGTACCGTGTCATAAATCTTGGTATCTCTAAGGTTTAAGGCATCTTCCAAAAGGCGGTAGGCATTGGCTCTCTGTGTTCCATATGTGGAAGTAACAAGGGCATTTCCGTAGCTGTCCACATTTTTTCCCATAACATTCCACTGTCCGGTCACTTCGGCATACTGGACTTTGACCTTGCTCCCTACATAATATCTTGGTGTATGGAATGTTTCTGCCATGAACCGTGTAATGTAATCCTCGGAGATCCAGGTTGCCCCAAGTCTTGCTTCAATCTCTGATGCATCCAGATCTTTTGGCTGTACCTGCTCCAAATACTGCACATTCACCTGATATTCCGGGTGATCTTCTGCAAACTGTTTTGCGATCTGCAGTTTCTCCCTCACATTTCCAGAAAGATATTCGTCCGACGGCTCCCATTTTTCACCGATCGGATTCTTAAAGATTACCCCTGCCAGTTCTTCTGTAAGCTCCTCTTCTGTTTTCCCTGAAAGCTGTGCCATATAGGAAAGGTCAACGCCTGCCCTCTCACCAATGCAAACCGCAAGTGCTTCACTGGCAGTATCCACGGAAGTTACCGTTTCTGCCCTGCGGATCGTCCTTTTGGTAAAAATATCCGCTTTCCGTTTCAGTTCTCCCTTATCATCCAGAAATTCCAGAGAAGTCAAAAGACAATAGCTGCTGTCCTGACTGAATGCCCTCTTATTGGCATTGCTGCTGATAAGACCATATTTTGCTGTAAAGATATCATATTCTTCATTGAGTTTTTCCTGCAGCTTTGTGATCTGCTCATCGCTTCCCTCTTCCATCTGACACCGGATCAGTTCATTCGTAACATCACGGATCTTCACCATCCCTTTGACACGTTCCGCTGTCATTGCCGGAAGCTCCATGCAGTTCATCACAGAATTTTCCCGGTAATAGACTTCCTCATTCACTACGGTAAAACTGAAATTCTTTACATCCGGGTCTGCCGGTATAAAGACAACATCCTCCTCCAGCTCTGTATCCGAAAGTTCCAGTTCCGTGATCGTGCCATGGATATTCTGGACAGCTTCTTTTAATTGTTCTTCTAAGGTAATTCCTTCTTTTGGTTTTACGGTCACTTCCTGCTTTCCATACTGGGTACTTTCTGTAGTAAACTCACCAAGCACCATTTCCGGATGCTCTGCAAAATAAGCATTGACTGAATAGCCTTCTGGTGTTTCCTTTAAATTTAACCATTCCGGTTCCTCAATGGATGCCCTGTCCCTTTTCTGGAAAAACAGAATATCAGAAACAACGCTGGTATTGGCATTTCTCTGGAACGCATTATTCGGTAATCGGATGGCTCCAAGCAGTTCTGCCCGGTTTGCGATATACTGTCTCACTGCCGGGTTCTGCTTATCCATCGTTCCACTGGAAGTTACCACTGCAACTACACCGCCCGGACGGACCAGATCAAGGGATTTTGCAATAAAATAATCATGGATCATAAAATGATGCCGGTCATATCTGCGGTCACTGACCTGATACGCCCCAAATGGAACATTGCCTATCACACAGTCAAAAAAGCTGTCCGGATAACTGGTTTCCTCAAATCCCTGTACTGCAATCTTGTTTTTCTGGTAAAGCTGTTTTGCGATTCTTCCCGAAACCGGGTCGAGTTCTACACCGTACATATTGGCTTTGCCCATACTCTCCGGGATCAGTCCCATAAAGTTACCGACACCACAGGACGGCTCCAGAATATTTCCCTGTTTCAGTCCCATATTTTCCAGTGCTTCATACATACTTCGGATCACGGTTGGGGACGTATAAAAAGCATTTAAGGTCGATGCTCTTGCTGCACTGTATTCTTCCGATGATAAGGTATTCTTTAACTCCAGATACTCATTTGTCCAACTACTGTTTTTCTCTTCAAATGCCTGCGGGATGCCACCCCAGCCAACATAACGGGATAAAATTTCCTGTTCTTCGGGTGTTGCCAGACGTTCTTCCAGCTCCAGAGTCTGCAATAAATGGATGGCTTCCATATTTGCTTTATACTTTGCTTTCGGACCACCTGCTCCAAGGTCATTATCCTGAATCCGAAAGTTATGCGGTTCTGTTACAATCTCTTCTACTTCCGGTTTTAAATATGCTTGAAATTCTCCCTCATATCCAAACAGTTCATTTTCTCCGGGAATATAATTGCGTCCGGTTTCCAGACACCGGAACACATCGGCAGTTGGTGCATTGCTGACTGCATAAAAATCATCATAAGAATACTTTGGGAAATCTTCTGTATGGTAGGTCGATAAATGCAGTTCTGTATTGGAACGGGTCTGTGCAACCAGATCTTTTCCTTCTATTCCTTCCGGCAATACCCCTACTGCTTCAAAATGATACCCCTGATACTCAAAAACACCTTCATCCCAGGACTCCGCCAGCTCTTCTGCTGTTTTAACCGTTATCTCTTCTTCTGATTCCTTTTGTTCCTGTCCCTCAGAAGTTTCTGTTATTTCCTGTTCCTGATTTTCCGGAATATATTCTTTGGCAGTAACCTCTTCCTCTTCTATTTCCTCCACATCTGACATATCTACTACGGTCGGTTCTGTCACCGCCTTCGTATCCAAGAAATCAAACATGGTCATCTGATGCCCGGATGGTTCCGCAAAAGACGGTTCTGCTTCCGGTGTCGGGAAAATCGTATAGGTTCCTTCTGCATACTGGTGAAGTTCTGAAAGAAGTTCTGTTTTCTGCTGGTAGTTTGTCCCATATGCCTCAAAATCTAATGGCAGAACTGCCAATGCTGCATCCATCTTCTGTAACAGTTCTTCTGCCTGCTCTGGATTCTCTAAAACCGCCACCATTTCTTTTCCTGGTTTTTCCCAGAAGAAATCATCCGTAAATGGTCTGTCTATCTCTTCCGGAAGACGGTCATAAAAGCGGAGTACCTTGTTTGCCATCTGTTCCCGTTCATATTCCGGCATACGAGCATAATCTTCTGCCTGCAGGAACTGGTCATTCTTTATCAGATAAGCTACTCTATTTGCAACTTTATTCCAGGATAATAAAACTGACGTATATGGATTTCCATAAGCACCTCTCGCAAAATACAATCCTTTTCCATCCTAATTTGCATGTGAATCATCGGCACCAGACAGTGCATGACTGCTTCCACCGATCCCATACTGTTCCTTGATAAAACCTGTCCTCGATCTTTCATCCTCATGCAACAGATAAAAGGAATACGTCCTAAGCCTGCCCTGCGAATACGCTCCACCTCCTGCAAGAAAAACATCAATCTCATCCTGCGTAATGAACATCGGATGGTCTTTCCATGCAAACCCGTCTCTTGCCTGATAAGGGATGACCTCATCCGCAAACTTCTGAAACTGCTTTGAGATATTTATAGGATTATAATAATGGAAACGCATAATGGAATGATTTTCTTCATAGGCTTCTGCCAGTGCATCCAGTCTTTCATTCAGTTCCGAAAGCCACTGTGGATCTTCCAGCTTTTCTTCCAGATAATCCGTGATCTCCGGATAGATACTGTGAAGATGTGGTAAATCCTCCTCATCAAAAACAATCTCGGCTACCCCTTCTGCCATATCCCCTTTCATATAGGCAAGAGCCTGTGCATGTTCTTTTACTGCATTGTTTCTTGCTGCATCCAATACAGACTGCGGTGCATATTCACCCTGGTCTAAAAGCTGATGGATACGTCCGCTGACATCTTCCCATGATAAAAATGCCTTATCTAAAATCTGGTCTGTGACCGTATGCCCCACTGCGATCTGCATCCCGGTTTCATCAAACCAGACCGAATATTCACTTCCATCAATCTGAAAGCCTTTTCCACCTTTGCGGTATTCACGCTTCACAAACTCCGTATATTCCTCCGGGGCCTGTTCGCTCATAAAATTATAGATGATACGAAGTTGACTGCCCGCCCGGTTTCCTCCTGTCCGTAAAATCTCATCGACAACGCTTTCTGGAATCGGGATTTCTCCGGCATAAAGGGCTGCTGCTCTTTCCTCGATCTGCCGTCTTTGTTCATTTGCAGTTGGATATTCGGGCAAAGATAAAGCAGAGGCAATTTCTTCCTCTGCTTTACTCAGTCCATCTTCTCTTGTATCTTCAACTAGCTGTATACCAATTCCGTCAAGATGCTCTCTTCCGCTGTTGCCATCAGTGCGTTCATATGTGCTGTCCAAGCCATCGGGTCTGCTTCCTTGTCCGGTGCCGGATGGTTCTTCAGCAATTTCTCCATCTGGCTGTCCATCCTCTCCTGTGCTGCCTTCTCGATTTCTGCCAGATGGCTGTTCAGCTTTCCTGTCAGGAACAGGCTCTGATACAGGCTGTTCTTGTGTTCCTTCAGGAATCTCCTCCGAAGCATCCCGTATTTCCCTATTGTCACTTCTTCCTCCTCGACGGTCAGGTTCGGGAACAGGTAATCCCCCTTGCGATGATATGTCAGTTCCATAGTCGGTTCCTCCTTCATTCTCGATATTTTCCTCTTTGTTGTTTTCTACGTCCTGATTTTTATTTTCACGCATTAACGTGTTAAAGTTATTATAATTCCTTTCATTGGAAATTTCAACCTCTTTTCTGACTTCTTCCAGAGAAATTTTATGTACGGTCTTTCCAATATCAATCAGAATACTCTCACTGAGCTGGCTTGCCGCATTTCCAAGGAAGGTGAGAACTGACAGACGGTTATAATCTGTGATATGCATGAAGTCCTCTTCTTCCAGAAGTTCCATCGGTTCAAGCCCGCATCGTCTGGAAAGCATGTAATATACACTGTCCGTTGCAAGCTGACGGAAATCACTGCGGATCGTGACTTCATCCAGATCTTCCAAATACGTTCCTTCCGCAGCATACTCCAAACCGTCCAGATATTCTTCCAGACTATCTGCGACCATTTCCCTTGCAACCGCCATCAATGCGTCCTGCAAAGTTGCTGTATCCTTTTCTTCCAGAGCATAGACCTCTGCCAGATGGGTGAGGATCTCTTCTCTCTGGTGTTCCTGCATCTTCCAAAGATACGGACTTCTGCCCCCGGCTACCATGTGGGTATCCGAAATATCAAACACATAACGGAGTCTGGTATGCTGCCCTGTTTCATCAAGCAGGGCGATCCCCCTTGCACCACAGTTCACCCATCGGAACATCTTTTCATTCCATAATTCCAGTGATGCACAAGCCGTTGCTTCCGGATGCTGTGCATGGATCAGAAGCTGGTCTGAAAAAGAATAACGATATAACCTTGATGCTGTGTCCATATAATCCATCCAGTCTCTGGGTGAACTGCTCACTGATACCGCATGTTCCTGTGCCAGTTCCCGGATGTCCTGTAATTTCGACATACTGCCTACCTCCTTGTCTTATTTCTTTTTCTTCTTTGGAAATTCCAGATGGAACCTTGGCTTTCCGTCCTCCAGTGTCAGTAAAAGATCTGCGTCAAACTTTATATCTTTTTTTCTGGAATACAGCCCTTTTACATGAGTACAGGCTTTATCAAGAAGCTCCACTGCCATCTTTTTATCCAGTGTTTTCTCCATGCTTCCTAAGAAACGGTTTTCTTTCCAGAGGGCAAAATCACACTGCCGGTTGGAACAGTAAAAATTCTGTTTTCCTTCGTAGACATCCGAACCGCAGACCGGACACTTACCGATCACTTCCCTTGCTTTCTGGAACCTTCTCCTTTCCACTTCCGGTATCTCCCTGCACACAGAAAGAATCTTACCGACTAAGGAAGTGATCTCTCCCATAAACTGTGTATCTGTGATCTGCCCTTTTTCCATCATTAAAAGCTGATTCTCCCATTCGGCAGTCATTGCGGCAGATTTCAGATAAGCCGGCATGACATTCACCAGTTCCCTGCCCTCTGTGCTTGGCAAGATCTGCTTTCCTTTTCTGACTGCATAGCCGGAAGAAACCAGTTTTTCAATGATGCCAGCCCTGGTTGCCGGAGTCCCCAATCCTTTCTTCTCTGTCTCCGAATCAAAGTCTTTATTCCCTGCGGTTTCCATAGCAGCAAGGAGGGTATCTTCATTGAATGGTTTTGGCGGGGAAGTAAAATGCACTGTCTTTTCTGCCTTTACCGGAGAAATCGTCATTCCTTCTTCATAGCCATATGGAATGGAAGTTTCTTTTTCCGTTTCTTCTTCCGGCTTGGCTTTCACGCACTGGTTCTTAAAAGCATTTCCCGCCTCTTTAAATCCCATCTGCACCGGCACTTTTCCTCTGGCGGTAAAATCATGTTCCTGACATTTGACCGTAATATCAGTCTGCTCATACTGATACTCTTCCCCGGTTGCCTGCACCAGCTGCTGGCAGACCAGCATCATCAGGTTCTTTTTGTCCGCTGGCAGATCAGAGATTCCTTTTTCTACGGCTTCTTTGGTTGGAAGAATCGCATGATGGTCGGATACTTTTGCATTGTTGATCACTCTGGTGATATTATGTCCCAGCTGTCCATAATCCAGGAACGGAAGTAAGACTGGCATTTTCCCTACCAGTTCCTCTACGGTATCCCTCATATCCTCCGTCACGAACTGGCTGTCCGTTCTTGGATAAGTGACCAGCTTTTCTTCATATAATTCCTGCAGCATATCCAGTGTTTTCTTTGCCGTATAGCCAAAGTAACGGTTTGCTTCCCTTTGCAGGCTGGTCAGATCATAAAGTTTGGGAGGAAATGCTTTCTTTTGTTCCTTCTTTACCTGTGTAATCACAGCTTCCGAACCCATACATAAGGAAGCAAGGAGATCGGCGGCTTCCTCATTTGCAATATTTTCAGAAACCACCGTAAGCCTTCCGTCTGTCAGTGCTACTTTATAAAAGGCTTCTTTCTGAAAATGCTCAATCTTATCCTGACGTTCTGCAAGCATGGCAAGCGTTGGCGTCTGCACCCTGCCCACAACCAGACGTTTAAAATAACAGGTCGTATATGCCCTGGTTCCGTTCATTCCGATCAGCCAGTCTGCCTGTGCCCTGCATACCGCAGCCATGCAGATATTCCGGTATTCCTCTGCTCCTTTCATTGTATGAAAACCTGTCCGGATTGCCGTATCTTCCATGGAACTGATCCATAAACGCTTCACCGGTTTCCTGCATCCGGCAAGGTCATACACTCTCTGGAAGATCAGTTCCCCTTCCCTTCCTGCATCACAGCCATTTACCAGATAGTCCACATCTGCCCGGTTCATCAGGCTTTTTAACACATCAAACTGTTTCTTCTTATCTCTGGAAACTTTCAACTTCCAGACCTGCGGAAGAATCGGAAGGTCATCAAACTGCCATTTCTCATATTTGGAATCGTATTCTTCCGGCTGTGCATACTCTGCCAGATGCCCAAGGCACCAGCTGACAATACAGCTCTCTCCCTCTAAATATCCGTCCTCTTTTTTATAAGCTGACAGATTTTTGGCATAACTCTGTGCCACACTT
>OGDJ01000539.1_pt1 | contig 22863 bp, 23 predicted proteins | sample 1570401 | NCBI WGS metagenome assembly OGDJ01 (sample SAMEA2582185, study PRJEB24529) | metagenome | biome: Human gut stool | place: China | collected 2011
AACGCTGAAAGTACTTGGAGGGAAGCCTCCTGGGAGGATAGGAACTTGCCAAGCTTTTTTTATTTTTTGTAAATTTTACTGTGTTTTATTGTTTAATAAACTATGGTATAATAAAAGCTAACTAGAATTTAAAAATATAGAGAAAAAAGAGGTAAAAATGAATAAAGCTATTATTTTAGATAGAGATGGAACTATAAATATAGAAAAAGATTATTTACATAAAATAGAAGATTTTGAATTTGAAGAGGGAGTAGTAGAAGGATTAAAAATTCTAGCAGATTTAGGGTATATTTTTGTAGTGGTTACTAACCAATCAGGTATAGCAAGAGGATATTATACTGAAAAGGATTTAGAAATTTTAAATAATTATATTGGAAAGATATTAGAAAAAGAAGGAGTAAAAATAGAAAAATTTTACTTTTGTCCACATCATCCAGAAAAAGGAGTTGGAAAATATAAGGTATATTGTAACTGTAGAAAACCTAATCCTGGGATGTTAGAAGAAGCTATAAAAGAGTTTAATATAGATAGAGAAAAATCTTTTATGATAGGAGATAATATAAGTGATATTGAGGCTGGAATAAATGCCAAAGTTACTCCTGTATTAGTAAAAACAGGTCATGGAATAGAGCATATAGAAAAAGTAAAAAAACTAGGAGTTGCTAACTTTGATAATATTTTACAATTTGCGAAAAGTTTAAGTTAAATTTATAAGAAATTATAACAAGTAGGATTTTTATATTGTATTCTACAAGCATTAATGATACAATAAAATATTGGTATTAAATACAAAGAAAGGTATGTTAATTTTTAAATTAATTTGGTAATATTTATGAAAATTCTTACAAAATTATTAAAAGAAAAATTTAAATTAGATAAGTTAGATGAAATTTTAAAAGTTGTGATGGATAGTAGAAAAATAGAGAAGGATTCTCTTTTTTTTGCTATCAATAATGGAAATAAATATATAGATGAAGTATTGGAAAGGGGAGCTACTTTAGTTATAGCAGATGATTATTCTGGAGATGATAGTAGAGTAATTGTTGTAGAGGATACCATAAAAGCTATGCAAGATTTAGCTCAAGAGTATAGAAAAGCTTTAGGAGTAAAAGTTATAGCTATAACAGGAAGCAATGGAAAGACAACTACAAAAGATATGATATATTCTGTCTTATCACAAAAATATAGGTGTAAAAAAACAGAGGGAAATTATAATAATCACATAGGATTACCATTTACAATTTTACAATTAGATGATACTGATGAGGTATCAGTTCTTGAAATGGGTATGAGTGGCTTTGGAGAGATAGATAGATTATGTGAGATAGCTAAACCAGACTATGCTCTTATAACTAATATAGGAGATTCTCATTTAGAGTTTTTAAAGACAAGGGAGAATGTTTTTAAAGCTAAAGGAGAGATAATAAAATATGTAGTTTCTGAAAATTTAATTATTTTTGGAGTTGAATACTATTTAAAAAATCTTTCTGGGATTACAGTGGGATATGAAAAAAATTGTAAAAAAAGAATAGAAAATTTTAAAGATACAGATGAAGGAATAGAATTTTCTTTAGAAGGAAATAACTATAAAATAAATCTTAATGGAAAACATAATTGTATAAATGGAGCTATGGCAGTAGTAGTTGGAATGAGTTTAGATTTAATTTCTGAGGAGATTCAAAAAGGGTTTGATAACTTAAATTTAACTCCAATGAGATTTCAAAAAATTGTAAAAGGTGAAACTCTCTATATAAACGATGCTTATAATGCTAGTCCAATATCTATGAGATACTCATTAGAAACTTTTGATAAATTATATAATGATAGAACTAAGATAGCTGTTTTAGGAGATATGTTAGAATTAGGTGATAAAGAAATTGAGTTTCATAGAGAGATTATAAAAAAAGCTTTAGATATAAAAGTAGATAGAATATATATCTATGGAGAGAGAATGCAAAAGGCTTATGAGCTTATGAAGCAAAATAAAAAAATAATAACTAGCCTAGATAAAAATTTTATAAGAGAGAGCATAAAAGAGAGTATTAAAGGCTCAAAAGCGATTTTATTAAAAGGTTCTAGGGGAATGAAAATGGAAGAGATAATAGAAGGATAGGGAGATAGATGTTTTATTTAATAGGAGAGTACGTACACAGTTTACAATTTTTAAAATCAATTTATTTAAGAAGTTTTATGGCTTTTATGGTAGCCTTTATAATAGTATTAATAGCAGGAAAACCTTTTATTAATTATTTAAAGATAAAGAAGTTTGGAGAAAAAATAAGAGAAGAGGGACCAGCAACTCATATGTCTAAGAAGGGCACTCCTACTATGGGAGGGGTACTAATAATTTTGACAATATTAGTTACTAGCCTGTTGATTTCAGATATAAGTAATAAGATAATAATATTACTACTTATAAGTATGATGGGATTTGCTGGGATAGGATTTATAGATGACTATAAAAAATTTACTGTAAATAAAAAAGGGCTTTCAGGAAAGAAAAAGCTGTTAGGTCAAGGGATAATAGCAGTTTTAGTGTGGGCATTTGTAAATTTCTTTGGACTTACAGGAAATAGAGCAGTAGATTTATCTATAATAAATCCAATATATGCAGAGAATATGCTGTATATTGGTGGAATAGGAATGTTGATATTTGTTTTGATAATATTGATGGGAACTTCTAATGCTGTAAATATAACAGATGGACTTGATGGACTAGCTATTATGCCAATGGTAATATGTTCAGCAATATTAGGTGTAGTAGCATACTTCACTGGACATATGGAGTTAAGTAGACATTTAAACCTTTTTTACATAGAGGGTTCAGGAGAGATAACTGTATTTTTATCAGCAGTGTGTGGAGCTGGATTAGGATTTTTATGGTATAACTTTTATCCAGCACAGATATTTATGGGGGATACAGGTTCATTGACACTAGGAGGAATCTTAGGAGTAGTGGCAATACTTTTAAAACAAGAGCTTATTCTACCTATTATTGGTGGAATTTTTGTAATGGAAGCATTATCAGTAATAATTCAAGTAGGTTCTTTTAAATTAAGAGGAAAAAGAGTATTTAAAATGGCACCAATTCATCATCACTTTGAATTGTGTGGACTTGCTGAAACTAAAGTAACAATGAGATTCTGGATAGCTACATTGATGTTTGGAATAATAGCTTTAGGAATAATAAGAATGAGAGGAATACTTTAAAAATAATATAACCACGGTAGATAAGCCGTGGTTATAAACATATCTAGGAGAGAAAATAAAGCGAGGTAATTTTTATGAAAAAAGCAATGGTTTTTGGTGCTGGAATAAGTGGAATTGGAGCGAAAAAACTTTTAGAACACTTAAATTATGATGTAATTTTGGTAGATGATAAATTGGGAGTAAGTTCAGAGGAAGGAAAAAAATTATTAGGAGATATAGAACTTTTTATAAAAAGTCCAGGGGTTCCATATAATGAATTAGTATTAGAAGCTAAAAAAAATCAAATAAAAATAATAGATGAAATTGAATTATGCTATGAATATATGGTACAATATAATGTTAATTCAAAAATTATAGCTATAACAGGAACTAATGGGAAGACAACAACTACAACAAAGATAACTGAACTACTACAATATTGTGGGTATAGAGCTGAATATGCTGGAAATATTGGAAAAAGTTTTGCTGAGTTATTATTAGAGAAAAAAGAGTTAGATTATATTGTTTTAGAGTTAAGTTCATTTCAATTAGAAAATTTGATAGAGTTTAAACCTTTTATCTCTATGGTAATAAATCTTACTCCAGACCATTTAGTTAGATATAATAGTGTAGATGAATACTATGATACAAAATTTAATATCTGTAAAAATCAAGGTGAGAAAGAGTATTTTATATTAAATACTGATTGTGAAGAGATAGTAAAAAGATTAGATTTAATTCCTACTAATAAAATAGAGATATCAGTAAACTCTAAAAAGGATTGCTATGTAGAGAATGGAAAATTATATTGGAGAGAAGAGGAGGTTTTAGAAACTGATAAACTCTCTTTAAAAGGAAGACATAATCTAGAGAATATACTTTTTATAGTATCAACAGGAAAACTTTGTAGTGTAGAGAGCGAAAAGATAAGAGAGTTTTTATACCATACAAAGACTCTAGAGCATAGAATGGAAGATTTTTATAACTATGGAAAAATAAAATTTATAAATGATTCAAAGGCAACAAATATAGACTCTACAAGTTTTGCAGTAGAAGCATATAAAGATTGTACTTTAATATGTGGAGGGTATGATAAAAAATTAGATTGGGCACCATTGGTAGAGCTTATAAAAGAACACGCTAGCTGTGTTTATTTAATTGGAGATATAGCAGATGAATTAAATAGAAGGTTGTTAGATATTGGATATAGCAAGGATAAAATATTCCTTTTGAGAGAATTAAAAATTTGTTTAGAAGATATGAAGCAAAGATTTTCAAAAGAGGAAGAAAGAGTGGTATTATTTTCTCCATCTACATCTAGTTATGACCAATTTAAAAACTTTGAACATAGAGGAAAAGTATTTAAGGAATTAGTAAGAGAGATTTTTGGTAGGTGAGATATTTGAAAAAAGTAATCTTAACAACAGGGGGAACAGGAGGACATATATATCCAGCTCTTTCAGTAGCTGAAGGTTTGAGAAAAAAAGGTGTAGATGTACTTTTTGTTGGAACAAGCCTAAGAATGGAGAAGGATATAGTACCTAAATTTGGATTTAAATTTGTAGGTTTAAATATAGCTCCTCCTAGAACATTAAAAAATATATTTGGTTATATTAGAGGAGTACTTCAAGGAGTAGCTTTAGTATTTAAAGAGAAACCAGATGCTATTATTGGATTTGGTAACTATATATCAATACCAGTATTAGTAGGTGGAGTGTTATCTGGGAAAAAAATATATTTACAGGAGCAAAATGCAAATTTAGGTGGAACAAATAAGTTGTTTTATAGATTTGCAAAGAAGATATTTCTAGCTTTTGAGAAAACTTATGATGATATTCCAATGAAATATCAAGGCAAATGTATAGTAACAGGAAATCCTCTGAGAGAAGAGATTTATAGTATAAAAAGCTATAAAGAGAGAGAAAAACTAAAGGTAGAAGCTGATGAAAAAATTCTTTTAGTAACAGGTGGAAGTCTTGGAGCTAAAGAGATAAATGATGCTGTTCTAAAAAATTGGGAAAGAATTTTAGAGGATAAAAATATAAGACTTTATTGGGCTACTGGAGAGAAAAACTATGATGAGATAGTAAAAAATATAAATAGAACTAAGATTCAAGATACTGTAAGACCATATTTTGAAAATATGATAAATATAATGGCAGCAGCAGACTTGGTAGTATGTAGAGCAGGAGCACTTACTATTTCAGAGATAATACAATTAGGAAAACCATCTGTTATAATCCCTTATAACTCTATAAAAGTAGGACAATATGCAAATGGTAAATTATTAGAAGAGGTAGGAGCAGCTCTTATGTATAAAAATTCAGAGGCAACTCTTGCTATAGAAAAAGCTTTTGAATTATTAGAAAATAAAAATGAGCTAGACTTGATGAAAATAAATATTAGAAATTTAAAGAAAGAGAATGCTGTGGAAAAGATAATAGAATCTCTTGATATTTGGAGGAATTAAAGTGAAAAAAATTTATTTTATAGGAATAAATGGTATCGGAATGAGTGGACTTGCTAAGATAATGAAATGCAAGGGATATGAAGTAGAGGGAAGTGACTTAAGTCGTTCTTATGTAACTGATGAGTTAGAGAGTATGGGAATAGTAGTTCACAATGAGCACTCTGAAAAAAATCTAGAAGGAAAAAACTTTGATATGATAATAGCTTCTAGTGCTATAAAAAAAGAGAATCCAGAGTATATATATGCTTTAGAAAATGGAATAAAAGTTGTAAAAAGAGGAGAGCTTCTAGCTATGCTTCTAAATGAAGAGTGTGGTATAGCAGTAGCAGGAACTCATGGAAAAACAACTACTAGCTCTATGGCAGCCTCTGTAATGTTACCATTAGATCCTACTATTGTTGTAGGGGGAATATTACCAGAGATAGGTTCAAATGCTAAGCCTGGAAAATCAAACTATTTTATAGCTGAAGCAGATGAGAGTGATAACTCTTTTCTATATATGAATCCAACTTATTCAATCATAACTAATATAGAAGCTGACCATCTAGAAAACCATGGTTCTTTAGAAAATATTATAAAATCATTTTCTAAATTTATTGATCAAACTTCAAAAGAGGTTTTTATCTGCTCTGACTGTGAAATATTAAGAGGATTAGCAGCAATAAAAGAGAATAAGAAGATAACAAGATATAGTATAAAAGATAAAACTGCTGATATATATGCTGAAAATATAGAGGTAGGAGAGGGAAAAACAAGCTATGATGTAGTTATTAAGGGAGAAAAAATAGGAAGATTTACCTTATATATTCCTGGAGAACACAATATCTTAAACTCTCTACCTGTTATCTATTTAGCTCTAGAGTTTGGACTAGAGGAAAAAGATATAGAGAGAGCTTTTGAAAAGTTTAGAGGTTCAAAAAGAAGATATGAGGTACTTTATAGTGGAAATGGTATAAGAATAATAGATGACTATGCTCATCATCCAACAGAGATAAAAGCTACTTTACAAGGAGCAACATCTATTGAGGATAGTAAGATAACAGTAATATTCCAACCACACCGTTATAGTAGAGTAAAATTTTTATTAGAAAACTTTAAAAATGCTTTTGAAAAAGCTGATGAAGTAGTTCTTTTACCAATATACAGTGCTGGAGAAAAGGATATATTTGGAGTAACAATTGAAGACTTACAAAATGTAATAGAAAATCCAAAAGCAGTAATAGAGAAAAATCCTCAAAATGTAGATGATATGATAATGAATTTTGAGGGAAATAGAGTATTTATGTTTATGGGAGCTGGAGATATTTCTAAGATAGCCCATAGAGTTGCAGAAAAATTAGAAGGGAAATATAGATAATGAGAATACTTGAAAATCACAGCATGAAAAATCACTCTAATATGAAAGTTGGAGGGGTAGCAAAAAGATTTATTGTAGTAGAAAATACAGAGGAGTTAAAAGAGATATTTGAAAAATATGAGAATATCTTCTTAATAGGAAATGGAACAAATACTCTTATTGATGAGGGAGATTTAGATATAACTTTTGTATCTTTAAAAGAGTTAAATAAAGTAGAGGAGCTAGGTGAAGGAATAGTAAGGGTAGAAGCTGGATTGGATTTTAATAAACTTATAGCTTTTATGAATAGAAATAATTACTCAGGATTAGAGAACTTAGCTGGAATTCCGGGAAGTGTAGGAGGACTTGTCTACATGAATGGAGGAGCTTATGGAAGCGAGATATTTGATTGTATTAAAGAAGTAGAAATATTTGATGAAAATCATCAAATTAGAACTTTAAAAAAGGGAGAGATAAAATTCTCATATAGAAGTACAGAGATACAAGATAAAAAATGGGTAATTATAAGTGCTACTTTTGAATTTAAAAGAGGTTTTGATTTACAAAAAGTAATAGATATACAAGCTCTAAGAGAAAGTAAACAACCACTAGATAAACCAAATCTTGGAAGTACATTTAAAAACCCAGAGGGAGATTTTTCAGCAAGATTAATTTCAGAAGCTGGTTTAAAAGGGACAAGAGTAGGTGGAGCAGAAATATCTTCTAAGCACCCTAACTTTATAGTAAATCATGGAGATGCAACATTTGAAGATATTTCTAAAATATTAACTCTTGTAAAAGAGAAAATAAAAAAGTTATACAATATACAACTTGAAGAAGAGATAATCATATTAAAAAATAATAGAGTATTATAGAGGTGGGAAAATGAAAATAGCAGTGTTTATGGGAGGAATATCTTCTGAAAGAGAGGTATCTTTAAGAAGTGGAGCAGCTATACTAGAAAGTTTACAAGCTCAAGGATATGATGCTTATGGTGTAGATGTAACAGAAAAAAATTTAGTTTCAGCTTTTACAGAGAATGAATATGATTTAGCATATATAGCTTTTCATGGTGGATATGGAGAAAATGGAACATTTCAAGGGTTACTTGATATGTTAGGAAAACCATATACAGGGTCTGGAGCTATGGAAAGTGCCATAACTATGGATAAGGCTTATACTAAGGCAGTAGCTAATTCAGTAGGAATAAAGACAGCAAAAACTTATAATTGTGTTGAAGAGATAAAAGATTTTCCAGTAGTTGTAAAACCATCAAGAGATGGATCAAGTGTAGGAATATACTTTTGTAATACTCAAGAGGAAGTGAGAGAGGCTCTTAGAGCTTTAGAGGGAAGAAAACCTTTAATAGAAGAGATGATACAAGGAGAGGAACTTACAGTAGGAGTATTAAATGGAGAAGGACTTGGAGTACTAAGAATTATTCCTAAGAATAAATTTTATGATTATGAGTCAAAATATGCAGCTGGTGGTTCTATACACGAATACCCAGCTAAAATAGATAAAGCAGCTTATGATAAAGCCATGGAAAATGCTGTAAAAATACATAATGTTATAGGTTTAAAGGGAATATCAAGAAGTGATTTTATGCTAAAAGATGGAGAGGTATATTTCTTAGAAGTAAATACTTGCCCAGGAATGACTAAAACTAGTTTAATTCCTGACTTAGGAACACTTAAAGGATATACTTTCGATGATTTAGTAAAAATAATGGTAGATACTTTTAAAAAATAAGGAGTTTTCTTTTGAAATTTATATTTAGATTAGTATTTATATTTTTATTCAGTTGGTTGTTATATTTAATCCCTAGTAAATTTTTAACTTTAGATTTTTTTAAAGTAAAAGAGATAAAAATAGAAGGTAGTCCAAAAATGTTGTCAAGAGAATTGACAGAAATGATAAAAATAATTTATAATAGTAACATATGGGATATTGATTTAAAAGGATTAGAAGAATATCTAGAGAAAGATATGAGAATAGAGAGAGCTAAAATAAAAATTTTAGGTCTAGGTAAAATAGAGATAGATATAAAAGAGAGAGAGTTAGCATACTATCTTCAAACTAAAAATAGGATATACTTAATTGATAGCAATGGGAAAAAGTTTGGCTATTTAAAAGAGAGGTTAGAAAAGGATATTTATTTTATAGTGATAAAGGATGAAAGTGAATTAGAAAAACTTTTGCAATTAGGTAAAAGATTAGATGATAGTTTACTAAAGATATTAATATCTCAAATTTATATAGAGAATGAAAATTGTATCGAAATTATTCTATTAGATGGAACTATTATAAAGACAAACTTAGATGTGGAAGATGAAAAATATAAGGTTTTAGAAACTTTGTATAATGAACTTGCTAAAACCAAAAAAATTGAATATATAGATATAAGATTTAATGATTTTATAGTTAAGAGTTTGGAGGAGAAAAAAAGTGGTGATAAATAGAGATAAGATAGTAAAAACTGTAATAGATATAGGTAATGGAAAAATAAAAGCCATCACTGGAGAATTATCTTCCAATGGAGAGGTACTAAAAGTACTAAGATATATAGAGGGTCCAAGTTCTGGAATGATAAAAAATGAAATAAGAGATGGAGAAGCCTTATCTAAGTCTGTAAATGATGTTATAGAAAGATTGAGAGAGGATACAGAGCAAGAGATAGAATCTATAACAATTGGAATAAGTGGAGAGAGTATAAAATCAAGAACTGTAAATATGGAATATAATTTTTCAGAAGAGGAAGTAACAGAAGAACATATAAAGGCTCTGTTATTAGAAGCAGAGAAGAAAGTTTTGATTCCAGAAGAACAGATAATAAAAACTGAAATATATAATATGAGAGTAGACAATTCTGGAATTGTAAAAAATCCACTAGGGATATTAGGAAGCAAATTACAGGGAGATGTCCATTTAATATATACAGATAAGAAAAGAGTTGCAAAATTAGTTGAAACTATTAATAGAATATCAGTAGATGTAGAAAATATAGTATTAAATGCCTATGCATCAGCTAAAGCTACACTAGGTGAAGAGGATAAAAGAATGGGAGTAGCCCTTGCAGATATAGGAGAGGGAAGTACAGATATCATTCTTTATAAAAATGACAAATTAATATATACTAAAACTATTCCTTTAGGAGGAATGCATTTTAAAAGTGACTTAGTGTATATATTAAAACTTGCAGATGAAAATGATGCTATTGAAATTTTAAATAAATATAGAGAAAAGGATATCTCTCCAGATGGATATATCTATTATGGGGAGGGAAAACATATAGCCGCTCTTGAATTAGAAGATTTCATAAATGCAAGAGTTGAAGAGATAATAGATTATATAAATGATACAATAGAAAAATCTGGATTTAATGGATATCTAGGTAAAGGTTTGGTTTTAACAGGGGGAGTTATCTCTGATAAAATAATAAATACAGAAAAACTACTAGAAAAAATTAATAAGAAAACTGGATATGTAGCTAGAAAAGTGTTGCCAAGTGAATTTAGTGGTTTGGAAAATGTTACAACAAGTATGGCGACAGCTATTGGAATCTTTTATGAGGTAATGGAAGAAGAGGACAGAAAAATAAGAACAGGTAGTTATACTCATCAAGAGATACAAGTAAAAAATGAGAAAGTTGTACAACTAGTAAGTACAGAAGAAGAGTTATCTAAGATATTAGAGGAAGAATTAGTAGAGCAAGAGAAAGAGAAAAAAGAAGGTGGAGTTGTGAAAGCTATAAAAAATTGGTTTTCAAACTTCATTTAAGAAAAGGGAGGGACAAAACTATGTTACTAGACCAAGATTTAGTTAAAATAAAAGTACTAGGGGCAGGTGGAGCAGGTGGAAATGCTATAAATGATATGATATCTTCAGGAGTAGGAGGAGTAGAGTATATAGCTGCCAACACAGATGCTCAAGATTTAGGGAAATCATTAGCAGATATTAGAATCCAATTAGGAGAAAAGTTAACAAGAGGACTTGGAGCAGGAGCTGACCCAGAGATAGGAAGACAAGCTGCTGAAGAGGATGTAGAAAAAATAAAAAATCTTTTAGAAGAGACAGATATGCTATTTATTACTGCAGGAATGGGTGGAGGAACTGGAACAGGTTCTGCACCAGTAATTGCAAGAGTAGCTAAAGAGTTAGGAGTTTTAACTGTAGCTGTTGTAACTAGACCGTTCTCATTTGAAGGAAGAAAGAGAAAAAATAATGCTGATGTAGGAATAGAAAATCTAAAAAAAGCAGTAGATGCATTAGTAATCATTCCAAATGATAAATTATTTGAATTACCAGATAAAACAATAACATTACAAAATGCCTTTAAAGAAGCAAATAATATCTTAAAGATAGGTATTAGAGGTGTAGCTGACCTTATGATAGGAAATGGACTTATCAACCTAGACTTTGCTGATATTAAAGCAACAATGTTAAACTCAGGTATAGCAGTATTAGGATTTGGAGAGGGAGAAGGAGAAAACAGAGCTATAAAAGCTACTGAAAAAGCATTATTATCTCCATTACTAGAAAAATCTATTCTTGGTGCTAGTAAAATACTTATTAATATTACAGGAGCACCAGATATAACATTGATGGAAGCACAAACTATCTCTGATATGGTAAGAGATGCTGCTGGTAAGACAGCTGATGATGTAATGTTTGGACTTGTTATTGAGCCAGATTTTGGAGATAGAGTTCAAGTTACAATAATAGCTAATAATTTTGCTAATGAAGAGGAAAAGAATGAACCTTTTATAAGTGTGGACACAGCGAAAAGTGAGAAAGCAGCAACTGAAACAAAAGAGGAAACAGAGAAGCCTAATTTAGATTTACCACCTTGGGTAAGAAAAAGATAAAAAATACTTGAAAATATTATAAAAGTTTGATATAATATTAAACGACCCTGCTCAAAAACGTTTGTGTTTTGGGCTAATACCATAGGGAGGAGGTTAAAAGATGAAAAAATACGAAATTATGTTCATTATCAACCCAACTATACTTGAAGAAGGTAGAGATGCTGTTATTGAGAAAGTAACTGGAGTTTTAACTGCTGCAGGAGCTAACATTCAAAAGAGCGAAAAATGGGGAGAAAGAAAATTAGCTTATCCTATCGATAAGAAAAAAACTGGTTTCTATGTATTAACTACTTTTGAAATTGATGGAACTGTTTTATCAGACGTTGAGTTAAAATTAAACATCGTTGAAGAAGTATTAAGATACATCATAGTTAAGCAAGACTAATAATCAGTTAATGAAAAATCAATAGGGAGGTTAAAAAAATGGCAGAATTCAGAAGAAGAAGAGCTAAATTAAGAGTTAAAGCTGAAGAAATTGATTATAAAAATGTAGACCTTTTAAAAAGATTCGTATCTGATAAAGGAAAAATCAATCCTTCAAGAGTAACAGGAGCTAACGCTAAGTTACAAAGAAAAATAGCTAAAGCTATAAAAAGAGCTAGAAATATCGCTTTAATTCCTTATACAAGAATTGAAAAGTAATTTTAGTTAATTAGACTGAGAGAAAATCTCAGTCTTTTTTCTTTTATAAACACCTAGAGTTTTAGAATCTATATATTTAGATTTTAAGACTCTTTTTTATTTATGTTTAAATTAAAAATGTATTTATTTTAAATTGAAAGTATTTACAGTTGAAAAAAGCTTCAAAATATGATAATATTATACCAAAATAATGGAGTTAAAATTTATAGAAAATAAGGAGGGTGATATGGTTCAAGATAAAATTTTATATAGTTATGCATATTTAGCAGGAATACTATCTTTTTTCTCCCCTTGTATCTTTCCAATAATACCTGTTTATTTTGGTATTTTAAGTACTGGGAAAAGAAGTTCTATACTAAAGACACTATTTTTTATTATGGGATTGTCAGTGGCTTTTGTATTACTAGGATTTGGTTTTGGAATAATAGGTAATTTTTTAACTAGTGATATTTTTAGAATTTTTAGTGGAATTATTATAATAATCTTTGGAATGGTTCAAACTGGAATTTTAAAAATTAAGCTTTTGGAAAAAACTAAATTACTTCAAATAGAAACTGAGGGAAGTGGTATTATATCTAGTTTTCTATTAGGATTTGGATTTAGTCTAGGGTGGACACCATGTATAGGACCTATTTTAGCCTCTATTCTTCTTATATCAAGTAATGGAGATAATTCTCTATATGGTGCAGTTTTAATGTTTGTGTATGTATTAGGTTTAGCAACTCCATTTTTAATTTTTTCTTTTTCATCTCAATACTTTTTTAAAAAACTATCTTTTTTAAAAAAATATTTAGAAAGAATAAAAAAGATAGGTGGAGTATTAATAATAATGATGGGAATTTTATTACTTTTAAACCAATTAAATATATTTTTGTAGGGGTGATAGATATGAAAAAATTTTATAAAATATTTTTAACTTTTCTTTTTTTAATAGGAGGAACTATGGTATTTGCAAATAGAAGAGGAATAGAGAACTTTGAATTAAAAACATTAGATGGAAAAGAGTATACTTTACCAAAAGGTAAGAAAGTTTATTTAAAAGCTTGGGCTTCATGGTGTCCAATATGTTTGTCTAGTTTAGAGGAATTAGATAGTTTTACAAAAGAAGAGGACAGAATAGAGATAGTAACAGTAGTTTTCCCAGGAAAAAGTGGAGAGATGAGTAAGGAAGAGTTTAAAAAGTGGTATTCATCTTTAGGATATAAAAATATAAAGGTACTTGTAGATGAGAAGGGAGAGCTGTTAAAAAAAGCAAGAATAAGAGCTTTTCCAACTTCTATCTTTATAGATGAAACTGGAGAGATAAAAGGAGTTGTTCCAGGACAACTACCTAAGGAGCAAATTTTAAAAATAATGGGAGTAGACTCTCAAAAGAAAGAGGAAATTGTAAAAAAAGAGGATAATGTACCAGTAACTTCAAAGAATGAGGGACAAAAAATTGAAGAGATATATTTAGCAGGAGGATGCTTCTGGGGGGTAGAGGCATATATGGAGAGAATCTATGGGGTTGTAGATGCTGTTTCAGGATATGCTAATGGTAAGACAGAAAATCCAAGATATGAGGATGTAGTATACAGAGATACAGGACATGCTGAAACTGTAAAAGTAACTTACGACAGTAACAAAATATCTTTAAGTACTCTACTGGAGTATTATTTTAGAATAGTAGACCCTACAAGCCTTAATAAGCAGGGAAATGATAGAGGAACACAATATAGAACAGGTATATATTATATAAAAGCTGAAGATGAAAAAGTAGTAACTCAAGCATTAGAAAATTTACAAAAGAAATATGATAAAAAAGTAGTTATAGAAAATAAACCTTTAGAAAACTTTTACTTAGCTGAAGAGTATCATCAAGATTATTTAAAGAAAAATCCCAATGGATATTGTCATATAGATTTAAATAAGGCTAATGACATAATAGTAGATACAAGTAAGTATAAGAAACTTTCAGATAAAGAGTTAAGAGAAAAATTAAGTGAGAAGGAGTATAGAATAACTCAGTTAAATGATACTGAAAGAGCATTTGACAATGAGTATTGGAACTTTTTTGAGCCTGGAATATATGTGGATATAACAACTGGGGAACCTCTTTTCTCATCTAAAGATAAGTATAACTCTATGTGTGGTTGGCCTAGTTTTACTAAACCAATAAGTGAAGATGTAGTAACTTATCATACAGATAGAAGTTTTAATATGGTTAGAACAGAGGTTAGAAGTAGAGTAGGAGATGCCCACTTAGGACATGTATTTGAAGATGGACCAAAGGATAAAGGTGGGTTAAGATATTGTATAAATAGTGGAGCACTAAATTTTATCCCGGTAGATGAGATGGAAAAAGAAGGATATGGATATCTTCTAAAATTAGTAAAATAAAAATTATAAAAATTTTATTTTATAAAAAATTTTTTTAAAAATAAATTGATGCATTTTTGAAAAAGTGATATAATACTCTATGATAACTAATAAAGTCTATATATTTGATAAAAGGTGAGGATATTATCAAAAATAGGAGGATTTTTAGTTTATGAAAAAAGTATTATTAGGATTAGCAGTTGTATCATCAATGGCAATGGTAGGAGAGGGAACAAATCTTTATTTAAAAACAGGATTGGATATCTCTGGAAAATTTGATAAGGTAAATATATTAGGCGAGAATGCCAATAAATCAGAGAGTGATAGATTAGGATTTGATCTGACAGCTGAGGTAACTAGAGAGTTTTATCCAAATTTAGAGTTAGGACTTGGATTATCTTATCAAGATCATGGAAGACCAGAGTATATAAGAAATGGTAATGATAAAGTACAAAATACAGGATATAAATCACTACCAATATATGGAGTAGCAAAATATAATATACCTTTAGAGAGCAATATAAAACCATATTTAAAGGCTGATTTAGGTTATGCTTATAACTTTGGAGAAAAAGATGCCATAGAGACATGGGATGGACCAATAGCAAAAACATCAGTAGATAATGGATTATACTATGGACTAGGTGCTGGAATAGAGTATAATAATTTTTTATTTGAAGTTATGTATAAGGTAAATAAAGCAGATATAAACTACTCGTTTAATGATGGGGAAAAATTAAAGAAAAGTTATGACTATTCAAGAACAACTTTATCAATAGGATATAAATTTAATTTTTAATATAAGAGGCTTTAATGCCTCTTTTTTAACTAAAGAGGTGGTTTCAAATGAAAAAGATGTTAGGAATTTTGACTTTAGGAGTAATATTATTAGGATGTAGTAATCAAAAAGTCAAAGAGTATCAAGGGGTATATACCTATGGACACGAGGTAAGAATATTTCAAGATAGCAAGAGTAATCAAGAGTATTGGTTATATAGTGATGATGATACAGTTGAAAGTCTAAATGTAAAATTGAGAGAAGAGATTGAAACAAAGGGAACTTCTTATCCTGAAGTAAAATTAATAATAAAGGGAATAGATGAAGGAAAGGTAACAAATGGATTGGCTGAACCTAATGATAGAAAGATGAAAGTTATTGAGTATAGGATAATAGATAAGTAAAATAATGAAGGGGACTGATATAAATTGCTATAATAGTCCCCTTCTCTATTTTAATAAGAAAATTATATATTTTTTTGTTTAAAATTTCTTAAAAGTTTTTTTAATAAAAGCATTGATATAATTCCTGTCAGCATTGAAGTAATAGATGAGTTCCACCAAAGACCTGTAAGCTTTAAATTCCATAAAATAGGAATAGAGATTATTGGAAAGATAAAGCTCACGCACAATGAAATAATAGTTGCAAAGCTAAATTTTCCAATGGCTGACATAAAACTTTGTATAGCAAAGGAGAACCATCTAGTAAGGTATGTTGTAGCATAGATTATAAGGGCAGGTATAGCCATTATAAAGGTTTCATCTTTTTTTATAATAAATAGGGAAGCAATCTCATCAGTAAAGAAAAAAAGAATAGAACTTGTAACTATAGAAGTTACAGCACTAGCAATTAAACAATATTTTTCTATCTCTTTAACACGAGAGTAATTTTTAGCTCCCCAGTTATATCCAAGTGCTGGTTGTAAAGCGTCGCACATACCATAGAGAACAGGTAGGATAAAAGCTTCAATAGACATCAATATCCCATAGACACTAACAGCTGAAACTCCACCTAGACAGAGTAATAAGTAATTAAATAAAATATTAGTGATACGGCTAGCTACATTATTTAAAAATGTGGGCATTCCATTTATAAATATTGATTTTAAAAGTTCTAACTCAATTTTAAATTTACAAAATTTTAAGCTACTATCTTTATAAAAAAATTGAGAAAAAGCTATAAGAGTACATATAAAAAATGCTATACAGTTAGCAAGGGCAGCACCTATTAATTCAAAATTTAAGAAATATAGAAATAAAATCTCAAGAGAGATACATAAAAATGACATTAAAATATTTAAGAACATACTAAATTTTATTTTTCCACAAATTCTTAAATAATTATCAACTGCAAAAGTGATAGTAGTAAGTGGAGAAAATAAAGCATATACTCTCAAATATCTTATAGATTGTCTAGCAAGTTCTCCAGTAGCTCCTAAAGAGTGTAAAATAGAGGGAGCAAGGAGAAATAGTAGTATACCTAAGATAGTACTAGATATAAGTATAGTAAAACAAGAGAGTGAAAAAATTTTAGATGCTTTTTCAAACTTTTTTTCTCCTAATAAAATTGCAATACTTACTGAGGAACCTAATCCTATTAAATCAGTAAAACCAAAGTTTAAAACAACTATTGGAATAGTGAGATTAAAAGCAGCAAATGCAGTTTCTCCTAGAAGTCTACTGATAATAACTCCATCAAAAAATAGATATATAGCTGAAGCAAGCATTCCAATAGAACCTGGTATGGCAGCTTTAAAAAATAGTTTTAAAGGTGGTGTTTTTTCAAACAAAGTTATATTTTCCATAAAAACTCCTTAAATCTTTGATTTATTTCCAGAAATAGTATAAACTATGGAGTAACTCCATAGTCAAGAGAAAAAGGTGGGATTTATGAATAGAAGAGATAAAAAGTTATATACAACAGGAGAGTTTGCTAAAAAATTTAATATTAAGAAGGATACTCTTTTTTATTATGATAAGATAGGACTATTTCAACCAATAGAGGTAGATGCAAAGGGTTATAGATATTATAGCTCAACTCAAATTCCTATTTTAGCTACAATTTTAGCATTTAGAGAGATGAATATTTCAATAAGTAAATTACAGGAATATTTTGCAACACCATCAGTATCTAAGCTATTAGAATTAGTAGATGAGCAGATAGTAGGAATAGATAGAGAGATAAAGAGATTAGAAAATATAAAAAGGAGATTTGAAAGTATAAAGGAAAATCTTCTTGAAGGAGAGAGTGTTGAGTTTGAAAAACTTTATATAAAAAAAGAGAAGAGCAGAGAGTATATCTATAGTAATTTGACAGATAAAGATTTAGAAATCTCCTTAGAAGAGTGGCTAGAGATGTACAATGAATTTATGTTGAAGTTAAATAAGATAGATGTGATAAGTATAGGTTCTGTAATATGTGTAGAAGATTTAAAAAAGGGAAACTTTGGAAGAGTATGTTGTTTATTCATAGAGGATAGAAAAGATGAAGTAGAATTAGAGGAAAAAACTTATGCAGTATATTATTATAAAGGTGGAGTAGAGGAGATAGATAGAATATACAATGATATATTAAATAAAATAGAAAAAGAAAACTATGTTGTATTAGGAGATGCATATGAAGAGTATCTTATAACGGAATTAGAGGGATTACCAGAAAATATAAATGTAGTTAAGATAAAAATAGAGATTGGAAGAGAGTACAAAAAATAAAAAAAGACATGCTTTCAATTAAGCTGTCTTTTTTATTGACTAAAAACTATTTTGCCATAGCTTTTTGAAGTCTAGTACTTAAAGTAGCTTCGTTAGCTTTTAAGAACTTCATAACTTCTACATCGTTAAGTCCTTTTAAAGTTTTTAAAGTTCTTGAACAAACTTTTACTTTAACTGGAGTTCCATTTACATTGATAGAAGTAACTTGTAAATTTGGTTTCCAAACTCTTCTAGTTAATCTGTGTGAGTGAGAAATTTGGTTTCCGCTGATTAGTCCTACTCCTGTAATTTCACATCTTTGCATTCTGATTCTCTCCTTTCCTAAAATAACTTACATACACAATGCATATAATTGTATCATTAATTCAAGGAAATTTCAAGTTTTTTTTAAATTTTCTTGAATAAAGTTAGGAAAATTAAAGATTTATGGTATAATAAAAAATGAATGAAATAATTATATAGGGAGTAAAAAAATGAATACACATAGTTATAAAGTATTAGAGTTTGATAAATTAAGAGAGGAATTATCTGCTTATAGCGTGATAGAGGAAAATCATTATAAAATAATGAATCTATCTCCATTAAGAGATTTTAGTTCATTAAATAGAGAGTTAGATATTTTAAGAGATTTTACAGATTTTATAAAATATGATGGTGGATTTGAAACTGCTGGGATGAAAGATATCTGTAAAATGACAGAGAAGTCACAACTTATAGGAACATATCTTGATGTAGAGGATTTATGGGATATAAACTTTAACTTAAGAATCTTTAGACTTTTTAAAACTAGATTAGAGGATTTAGGAAAATATAGAGATTTAAAAGATAGATATCATGATGTACCTGTAATGAGGGGAATAGAGGATATTATCAATAAAGCAATAGATAATAATAAAGAGATAAAAGATGATGCCTCTTTAGATTTAAGAGATATAAGAATACATAAAAAAACTCTTTCAATGAATATAAAAAGAAAATTTGATGAGTTATTTGATGAACCAAGTTTTGCTAAGGCTTTCCAAGAGAGAATAATAACAGAGAGAGATGGAAGAAGTGTAGTTCCTGTAAAAGCTGACTTTAAAGGACTTATAAAAGGTATAGAGCATGATAGGTCTTCTAGTGGTCAAACAGTATTTATAGAGCCTCTTTCAATAGTAGCTCTAAACAATAAGATGAGAGAGCTAGAGTTAAAAGAGAAAGAAGAGATAAGAAAAATTCTACTTAGAATAACTGAGCATGTGAGAAATAATAGAGAGGATATAGATGCAGTAGGAGAAGCAATACTATCTCTTGATATTTTAAATGCTAGAGCTGTATATGGAATAGAAAAAAATTGTGTAATACCTAACATAAATAATAGAGAGATGTTGAGCTTAGTAGATGCAAGACATCCATTTATACCAGCTGATAAGATAGTTCCATTGACATTTGAGATAGGAAAAGATTACAATACTCTACTTATTACAGGACCAAATACAGGGGGAAAAACAGTAGCACTTAAAACAGCTGGACTTCTAACTCTTATGGCTCTATCAGGAATACCTATCCCAGCTCATGAGCATACAAGCATAGGATTCTTTACAGGAGTATATGCAGATATTGGAGATGAGCAAAGTATAGAACAATCTCTATCATCATTCTCTGCACATTTAAAAAATGTACAGGAGATTTTAGAAAGTGTAAATAAAAGTTCTTTAGTATTACTAGATGAGTTAGGATCAGGAACTGATCCAATAGAAGGTTCAGCTTTTGCTATGGCTGTTATAGATTATTTAAGAGATAGAAAGTGTAAATCTTTTATCACAACTCACTATAGTGAGGTAAAGGCTCATGGATATAATGAAGAGGGAATAGAAACAGCTTCTATGGAGTTTGATGTAAATACTCTATCTCCTACTTATAGATTGTTAATAGGAATCCCTGGTGAAAGTAATGCTCTTACAATAGCTAAAAGACTTGGAGTGTCTGATGAGGTAATAGAGAAAGCTAAGAGCTATATAGGTGATGATAATAAAAAAATAGAAAAGATGATAGCTAATATAAAAGAGAAAGCTGATGAGCTAGAGGCTATGAAACAACAAGTTGAGTTTTTAAAAGCTGCAGCTCAAAGGGATAGAGATGAGTATGCTGAAAAATTAAGAGTATTGGAAAAAGAGAAAAATGAGATATTAAAAGAGGCATATGAAAAAGCTGATAAGATGATGAAAGAGATGCAAGCTAAAGCAGTAGCTCTTGTTGAAAAGATTCAAAAGGAAGAGAATAAGAAAGAGGATGTTAAGAATGTGCAAAAAAGTCTTAATATGCTTAGATCGGCTCTTCAAGATGATAGAAATAAAAATGTTGAGGAAAAACCAAAGATTGCTAGAAAAGTTGATTATAAAGTTGGAGATAAGGTATTTGTAAATAGCTTAAATCAATTTGCTAATGTTTTAAAAATTAATGGTGGAAAAGAGACAGTTCAAGTTCAAGCAGGTATCTTAAAATTAGAGGTATCTATGGATGATGTAAAAGTTGTAAAGGAAAAGGCTAAGAAAGAGTACAACACTTTCTCACACACTAAGACTTCTGTAAGAAATGAGATAGATTTAAGAGGTAAGATGGTAGATGAGGCTGTATATGAGCTTGAGACTTATTTAGATAGAGCTGTTATGAACTCATATACTGAGGTATATATAATTCATGGTAAGGGAACAGGAGCTCTAAGAGAGGGAATATTAAACTACTTGAAAAAATGTAGATATGTAAAAGAGTACAGATTAGGAGGACATGGAGAGGGAGGACTAGGATGTACAGTAGTAACTTTAAAGTAACTATGATAGTTGCAGCTGCAGGAGTAGGAAAGAGAATGGGACTAGGTTACCCTAAACAATTTTTAGAGTATAAAGGAAAGCCACTTTTTATAATGCCATTGGAAGTAGCGCAAAATTCTAATATAGTGGATGAGATAATAGTAGTTACTAATAAAGAAAATGTATCTCTAGTAGAAAATTATTGTAATCAATATGGATTATCTAAGGTAGTGAAAGTAACAGAGGGTGGAAAAGAAAGGCAAAACTCTATATACAATGCATTAAAATATGATAATAACAGTGATATAATTTTAGTTCAAGATGGGGTAAGACCATTTTTAAAAGAGAAGTATATAGAGGAGTGTTGTAGAGTAGTAGCAGAAGAGAGATTAGGAGCAGTAGTAGGAGTACAGGTAAAGGATACTATTAAGGTAATCAATGAGAATTTTGAAGTGGTATCTACTCCTAAAAGAGCTGACTTAATAGCAGTACATACACCCCAAGCCTTTGAAGGAAAATTATTAAAAGAAGCTTATGAGATAGCTGAAAGAGAAAACTTTTTAGGCACTGATGACTCATCTCTAGTGGAGAGAATAGGGGGAAAGGTTAAAATAGTTCTTGGAGATTATGATAATATTAAGATTACTACTCAAGAGGACTTAAAATTTTTATAATCAAAATTAAATAATTACAAGAAAGAAGGAGTGAACATGAAAGTATATATAGGACAGATAAAACCAACACTAGGAAATGTAGAGAAAAATTTAAATATGATGCTAGAAGTAATTGATAAAGCCATAGCAGAAAAAAATGATATAGTAGTATTTCCAGAGCTATCACTTATAGGATACTCATTGGAGGATATAGTTTTTGATGTAGCTATAAAAGAGGTACCAAGTGTATTACTAGAAAAGAGCAAGGAAATAGGTATAATATTTGGAGCAGTGGAGTTAGGAGAAGAGGAATATCCATACAACACAGCTTACTATTTAGAAGATGGAAAAGTAGTACATAAGCATAGAAAAGTATATCTTCCTACTTATGGAGCATATCAAGAGGGTAGAAACTTTATGGCAGGAGATAAGGTAAGAGCCTTTGATACAAAATTTGGAAGATTAGGAATATTAATCTGTGAAGATGTGTGGCATCAATCAACTCAATATATCTTAGCTCAAGATGGAGCAAAATATGTTTTTATACTATTCAATTCTCCTGCAGTAGTTGGAAAGAGAAAAGAGGAGTTATCTGAAGGGTGGAAAACAATAATTAAAACTAACTCTCTACTTAATGGAGTATACTCTGTAGCAGTAAATAGAGTTGGAGTTGAAGATGGAACAGCTTTCTTTGGAAACTCATTTGTAGTGGCACCAAATGGAGAGATAGTAGCAGAGGGAGAGTATTTAAAAGAGGATTCTTTCACTTGTGAGTTAAGAGAGGAAGAGATAAGAAGAGCTAGGTTTAAAGCTCCAATGTTTAAGACAGAAAATTTAAATCTTACAAAAAAAGAGATAGAGAGAATAGAAAATAAAAGATTCCAATAGGTGATAGTTTATGAAAAAGATAATAGGATTTATAGCAGTTGTAGTACTAATTTTAGGAATATTTTTGGGGTATAAAGTAGTATACAAGGCATCTCCTAGAGATTTTATAACTAAAGATACTAGAATAATATATGCTAATGAGGGAATAAATACAAAAAACTTTACCCCTTTGTTATCCTTG
>OGDJ01000543.1_pt1 | contig 22723 bp, 20 predicted proteins | sample 1570401 | NCBI WGS metagenome assembly OGDJ01 (sample SAMEA2582185, study PRJEB24529) | metagenome | biome: Human gut stool | place: China | collected 2011
AGGTGAGATGATACGTTCAGCAGATGAGTGTGAGATGTCACGTTCATGCCAAAGTGACACGTTTTCGTAAGCTGTTACCATGTGACCGCGGATAACACGCGCAAGACCTGTCATATTTTCTGAACCGATTGGGTTACGTTTGTGAGGCATAGCCGAGCTACCTTTTTGGCCTTTAGCAAAGTATTCTTCAACTTCACGTTGTTCAGATTTTTGAAGACCACGGATTTCAGTTGCCATACGTTCGATTGATGTTGCGATGCTAGCAAGAACAGCGAAGTATTCTGCGTGAAGGTCACGTGGAAGTACTTGCGTTGAAATTTCTTGAGCACGGATACCAAGTTTTTCACACACATAAGCTTCAACAAATGGTGGAATGTTAGCGAAGTTACCAACAGCACCTGAAATTTTACCAGCTTCGACACCAGCAGCAGCATGTTCGAAACGTTCGATGTTACGTTTCATTTCGCTGTACCATGTTGCCAATTTCAAACCAAATGTAGTTGGTTCTGCGTGGACACCGTGAGTACGTCCCATCATGATAGTGAATTTATGTTCTTTAGCTTTGTTAGCAATGATTTCAAGGAAATTATGCAAATCTTTGCGGATGATTTCGTTAGCTTGTTTGTAAAGGTAACCGTAAGCTGTATCAACAACGTCAGTTGATGTCAAACCATAGTGAACCCATTTACGTTCTTGGCCAAGACTTTCAGAAACAGCACGTGTGAAGGCAACAACGTCATGACGTGTTTGTTGTTCGATTTCTAAGATACGGTCAACGTCAAAGCTTGCATTGGCACGGATTTTAGCGACATCTTCTTTAGGAATTTCGCCTAGTTCAGCCCATGCTTCGTCAGCCAAAATTTCAACTTCAAGCCAAGCTTTGTATTTATTTTCTTCACTCCAAATTGCCGCCATCTCAGGGCGTGAATAACGATCGATCATATTTATGATGTTAAGGGCATTAAGTAAATTGATTAATACCCTATCTCCTTTCCTTTTTTAAGTTATATATCAAATAATAACTAACGTATTTAAGTAAAATCTTCTTTACCAATTTCAACAGATGGATAATGAGGTAAGCTTGTCAAATCTGAATCAAGTGGTAAATTATAAGTAGCAAGGAAATCCCTTAAAAGTCCATTCCTTCACCCATTTCCGCGATGGTATCGGGTTCATTACTAAACAAGGTAATGTGTCCCATCTTGCGGTTATGTTTCGCCTCTAGTTTACCATAAAGGTGGAGGTGAGCGCTAGGATTTTCCTTAACATAAGCTCGTGCTTTGTCCATATGTTGTCCAAGAACATTAAGCATAACGGCTGGTTGATGCAAGTGAATCTTAGGAAGTGGCAAACCAAGAATTCCTAAAATATGTGTATCAAATTGTGAAAAATCACAAGCTTCGATTGAATAGTGTCCAGAGTTGTGTGGACGCGGTGCAATTTCGTTGACAATAATGTCATCTGATGTCGCAAACATCTCAACACAAAGTGTTCCAGACAATTCCAATTGTTCAGCAATTTGCATTGCCATAGCTTGTGCTTTTTTGGCAAGTTCATCAGAAATACGAGCAGGTACGATAGTTTTTGACAAGATATTGTTACGATGGATATTTTCTTGAACTGGGAAAACAGTCATATCCTTGCCATTTCCTGACACAATCACTGAAATTTCAAGGTCAAAATTCACAAATTCTTCTAGCACACATTCACAAGAGTTGCTTAATTTATTTGCAACTTCCAAATCATCGGCTGATTTAATGACGATTTGACCATGACCGTCGTAACCGCCAGTTGCTGTTTTCAAGACATAATTCTTAGACAAATCAATATCTTCAAGGTCAAGACTTGATGTCACAACTTTATAAGGCGCTACGGTAACACCAGCTTTTTGAGATAAAAAGTTTTTCTCAAAAATACGATTTTGCGAAATTCTAAGCAGATCAGTTCCTTGGGGTAATTGATTTGCTTTTACCACTGCATCCAAAGCATCCGCATCGACATTTTCAAACTCATAAGTAAGCACATCACAGCGCTCTGCCAATTCACGCATCGCGTCAACGTCATCGTAAGGTGCCACAATCATATCACTAACACGATATGCAGGACAATCTTCCGTTGGATTAAGTGTAACCACCTTATGTCCCATATAGATAGCTGAGATAGCCATCATTTGACCTAGTTGACCACCACCGATAATACCAATTGTTTTAGTCGAGTTCATCAGTTGATACCTCCGCAGCTTTGCCTTGTTCGATGGCAAATTTTTCTAGTTTTTCTGCCAAAGCAGCATCTTCAATTGCTAAAATACGAAGAGCTGTAAGAGCAGCATTTTTAGCTCCTGACTCACCAATCGCCATTGTTGCCACAGGGACACCACCAGGCATTTGAACGATTGAATAAAGAGAATCAAGTCCGCTAAGGGCACGTGACTTCACAGGAACACCAATAACTGGAAGTGTTGTTTTTGCTGCAACCATACCAGGTAAATGCGCAGCACCACCAGCACCAGCAATAATCACCTTGATACCACGACCTCTTGCTTCTTCGGCATGTTTAAACATCAAATCTGGTGTACGGTGAGCTGAAACAACTTTCTTTTCATAAGCCACACCAAATTCATCAAGCACTTCTGCTGTTTTTTTCATGGTAGCCCAATCTGATTTGCTACCCATGATAACTGAAATTAATGGTTTCATTATTTTCCTTCCAATTGTTTTATATCTTCAACATCAAGAACAGGATAGCCAAGGGCTTTTAACTTTTGGGCAAAAAGACCACTACCTGCCACTTTTTTACCAGAAAAGTTTCCGTCGTAAATCTGATTAACACCACATGACGGGCTGCGTGATTGTAAAACTGCTAGGTCAATTTGTTTGCCAGAAATCTCATTGACACAACGCTCAATTCCTTTTTCAAACAAATCATCGTAACAATTTCCCATCTTATCGAGAACGTGTCCATCGACTAATTCAACAGGTTCTCGTGGCGTAGGCAGACCAGCTAAAACTTCTGGACAAATGGTTATCACTTCCTTATCAGCAACATAGTCCACAAGATCTCGATTGTAATTATGACCACCATTATACTTACATCTTTCTCCCATCAGACATGCACTGACTAGAACACATTTGGGTTTAACGTCCAATTGCTTTACTTCCAATATCGTTTCGATAGAATAAACCAGTTGTATCTTGCTTAGCAAGCTTAGCATAAATAACATCTTGAGCAGATTTTACGTCAGCCTCTGTTGTGACTAACATGTATACACGTCCGCCGTTTGAAAGCAATGCTTTATCATCAGCGAACTTAGCTCCTGCGTAATAAGTAATCACATCACCTGATGTTTTTTCTGGAAGACGAACACCTTTTTCGTAGGCAACTGGGTAACCTTCTGAGGCAACTACCACACCCAAAGTCACACCCTTGTCAGTCCAAGTGATTTCTGGCTCTTTACCATCTAAAATATCAGTAATATTTTGAGCGAAATCAGATGTCAAACGTGGCAAGATAACTTGAGTTTCAGGGTCACCAAAGCGTGAATTAAATTCGATAACTTTAGGACCATCATCTGTTAAAATAAGCCCTGCATAAAGAACACCAAGGTATGGACGTCCTTCAGCAATCATCCCATTAAGAACAGGTTTAACGATTGTTTCAACAGCTGTATCAACAACACTTTGTGGCAAATGTGGTACCGGTGCGTAAGCTCCCATACCACCAGTATTAGGACCTTTATCACCATCAAAAGCACGTTTGTGGTCTTGCGCAGTTGGCATGATATAGAAGTTATCGCCATTGACAAAAGCAAACAATGAGAATTCTTCGCCATCAAGAAATTCTTCAATAACCACACGTGCACCAGAATCACCAAATTTATTATCAAGCAACATTTCATGTGCAGCTTCAACGGCTTGTTCTACTGTTTCAGCAACTACCACACCTTTACCTAATGCCAAACCGTCAGCTTTAACAACAATCGGTGCGCCATGTTCTTCAATATAACTCTTTGCTTGCTCAAAATCTGAGAAAGTGCTGTAAGCCGCTGTTGGAATATGATATTTAGCCATGATTGATTTAGCAAAGTCTTTAGACCATTCAAGCTCTGCAGCTGCTTTACTTGGACCGAAGGCTTTCAAGCCTGCGGCATTAAAATCATCGACGATTCCTGCAGCCAAAGCATCATCAGGTCCGATAAATGCCCAAGCGATCTCATTTTCTTTTGCAAAATCAATAAGCTTAGAATGTTCGGAAATTCCGATATTTACTAAATCAAGTCCATCAAGTGTCATCCCATCATTTCCAGGTGCTACAAAAACCTGGCTCACTTGAGGAGATTCCAACAACTTCTTAGCAATAGCGTTCTCACGCCCGCCAGAGCCAACAACTAAAAGTTTCATAAGTAAAAATACCTCAATAGAAAACAATCACAGGAGCCTAGGCTCCAAAATCAACAAAGCACGTAAAAACAAAATATTTTCACGAATTATCTAGATATATTATAACATATTTGTTCGGAAATAAATGAAAATCCTGTGATAAGTTTAGAAAAAATAGCATAAAAATAAAAAAATCCCAATCTAGATAGATTGGGACTTGGTTGGATTATGAAAAAAAGTTTATTTAGGAGTTATTGTTAGTATAGTAAGCCTTACTTAAGTGAGACTTAAGCATAACTTTCAAAAAACTTAAAGTAAAAGCATCTTAGCCTTAGCCAAGATGCTTCATGAAATATTTATTAAAGGAAGTTTGCCTATTTATCTTAATGGCGGAAGTGACGAACACCTGTAAATACCATGGCAATACCGTATTTATCAGCCATGTCGATAGATTCTTGGTCACGAACTGAACCACCAGGTTGGATGATAGCTTTCACACCTGCGGCAGCAATTTCTTCAACGTTGTCCGCAAATGGGAAGAAAGCATCACTAGCAAGGACAGCACCGTCAAGACGGTCTTTGGCTTGATCAAGAGCGATACGAACAGAAGCTACACGGTTTGTTTGACCAGGACCAACACCAAGTGTCATGTGGTCATTTGTCACGATGATACCGTTAGATTTAACATATTTGATTGATTTCCAAGCAAGTTCAAGCGCAGCTTTTTCTTGGTCAGTTGGTTGACGTTTTGTGACAACTTTCCAATTTGCTGGATTTTCTTCGATAACATCTTGGTTTTGAACCAAAAGTCCACCAACAACACCAGTGTATTCTTTTTCAACTTGACTAGCTTCTTGAGCGTCAAATGGCAATTGAAGAATACGCATGTTTTTCTTCTTAGTTGTCAAGATTTCAAGAGCTTCATCAGAATAGCTTGGTGCAATGATGATTTCAAGGAAGATAGCATGCATTTTCTTAGCTGTTGCAACGTCAACTTCACGGTTCAACACAACAATACCACCAAAGATTGATACTGGGTCTGATTCATAAGCGTAATCCCAAGCAGTTTCAATGTCGTCAGCCTGTCCAATACCACATGGGTTCATGTGTTTAAGCGCGACAACAGTTGGGCGATCTTTGAAATCACGGATAATACGAATCGCAGCGTCAGCGTCACGAATATTGTTAAATGACAATTCTTTACCATTCAATTGTTTAGCAGAAGCAATTGAGTAATCTGTTGGCAATGCTTTTTGGTAGAAATCCGCGTCTTGTTGTGGGTTTTCACCATAACGCATTGGTTGTTTCAAATCGTAAGTGATGGTAAGTTTTTCAGGTTTTGTTTCACCAACTTGTTTTGTAAAGTATTCCGCAATCAAAGCATCATAAGCTGCTGTGTGACGGAAGACTTTAGCTGCCAAACGTTGACGAGTTTCAAAGCTTGTTTCACCATTTGCTGACAATTCATCCAAAACAACAGCATAATCAGCTGGATCAACAACAACTGTAACGCTAGTATGGTTTTTAGCTGCAGAGCGAAGCATTGAAGGACCACCGATATCAATGTTTTCAACCGCATCAGCGTAAGTCACATCTGGTTTCAAGATTGTTTCTTTAAATGGGTAAAGGTTAACCACAACAAGGTCAATCAATTCGATGTGATTATCTTTTGCTGCTTGAAGGTGACTGTCAAGGTCACGACGAGCCAAAAGACCACCGTGGATATTTGGGTGAAGTGTCTTCACACGACCATCCATCATTTCTGGGAAACCAGTCACATCATCAATCGCAATAGTGTCAACGCCTGCTTTATCAAGCGCAACTTTTGTTCCACCAGTTGAGATAATATCCCAACCAAGTTTTTTCAATTCTTGAGCAAATTCAACAATGCCCGCTTTGTCAGAAACACTAATTAGTGCACGTTTTGTCATTTTTTCTCCTTTAAAAAGATGTTACTGCTATTTTTAAATTTAAAGTCATCACAAAGCATAAGTTATGAGATTACTTTTTCTCAACTCCCAAGCTCTCTAAAACCTCAGGATAAAGCTTATACTCATTTTCATGAATGCGAGCTTCAAAACTTTCAATGGTATCACCTGCTAGACGAGGCACACGAACTTGTTTAATCACTGTCCCTGTATCGACACCACTGTCAACCCAATGAATGGTAACGCCAGACTGGTCAACACCTGCTTCCCAAGCATCATCAATACCGTGAGCGCCTGGAAATTCAGGAAGATAAGCTGGATGAATATTGATAATACGACCTTCGTAAGCTTTTAACAAAGTCGTTCCAACAATTTTCATATAACCAGCCAAGCAAACCAAATCAATGTCATATTTTTCAAGCAAAGCTACAATTGCTTTTTCATAATCTACTTTACTATCAAACTCTTTAAGTTCAAAAGCATGAGCTGTCACACCGAGTTTTTCAGCACGTTCTAAGACATAAGCATCTCGGTGGTCTGAAAAGACAAACTCAACAGGAAATTGCTCAGCAATAACTTGAAAATTTGAACCGTTACCACTCGCAAATACTGCGATTTTTTTCATTATTTAATCACCACACTTGCATCTGTTTTTTTAACGATGCAACCAAGTTCGTAAACTGGTTCGTCAAGTAATTCTTTAACGCGTTCAACTTTGTCAGGGCTAACTGCCATCATCAAACCAATACCCATGTTGAAGATTTCAAACATTTCTTCGTGTTTGATGTTGCCATATTTTTCAAGAGCTTTGAAAATTGGAAGAACTGGAATTTTGTCTTCTTCGATTTCAGCAGCCAAGTCATCAGCGAACATACGTGGCACATTTTCGATGAATCCACCACCAGTGATGTGGGCAATACCATTAACCAATTCTTCTTTGATAAGCGGAAGCACTGCTTTAACATAAATACGAGTTGGTTCAAGAAGGACTTCTTTCAATTTTTTACCTTCAAGTTCTGGAAGAACTTCTTCACCTGAATAATCAGCAAAAACTCGACGAACAAGTGAGTAACCATTTGAGTGAATACCACTTGAAGCAAGTCCAAGAAGAACGTCGCCATCAGAAACTTTTGAACCATCAATGATTTGTGATTTTTCAGCAACACCTACTGCAAAACCAGCCAAATCATAATCATCTTCGCCGTACATACCAGGCATTTCAGCAGTTTCACCACCGATAAGAGCTGCACCAGATTGCACACAACCTTCAGCAACACCTGCAACGACTTGTTCAAGTTTTGCAGGTTCATTTTTACCAGTTGCGATGTAATCTAGGAAATAAAGTGGTTCTGCACCAGCAGCAATGATATCATTGACACACATTGCCACACAGTCTTGACCGATGGTATCGTGTTTGTCATATTTAATGGCAAGCATGAGTTTTGTTCCCACACCATCAGTTCCTGAAATCAAAACAGGTTCTTTCACACCAGTTTTTGTAAGGTCAAACATACCACCAAAACCACCAAGAGCGCCCATAACACCAGCACGTTCAGTACGTGCCACGTGTTTTTTGATACGTGCAACAACTTCATAACCTGCTTCAACATCAACACCAGACTGAGTGTAAGCATTTTTTGACATAATAATTTTCTCCTTTTTGGGAAATAGCAGAGCTATTTAAACATTTTTCCAGATAAGTTTATTTGACTTTTCCAAAGTATCGTTGACCATTTCTACATCATAACTAAATATGCCAAAAATGGACTAATATAGATGGCTAGATAAATCAATGTAATCCATGGCTGATAATCAATATAAAACTCCTTAAAAGTCAACGACCATGGGTGTTTAATAATTACCCACCCAACAACATCGACAATTATAGTTAATGTTCCCCAGAGTAGTGATGTTAGAACCACTTCATACAGCGTAACTACTGGTAAAGTAAACAAATACATATAAGCAGCAATAGGGAAAATTAAAATATTATATAGTGGATGCCAAGGCTTAGTTGCTTCGTAACCTTCTCCCATACCTGGACCATCAGCCATCGATGACATTTTAAGAACAACAATATTAAAGACCGTATGTCCTACACCAAAGATAAAAGTCACTACAATATAAGCCAACCAGTCCATAGCATGGACAAACCAAATTCTTGCATTACATTGTTCCTTCCTCTAACCAAAAGCTATTTATTCTCATTAACTTCGTGAATATAGAAACTTGTTTTTTCTTCCAAGCTCTTGAGGTATGCTTCTTCATAATCATAGAGTGGTGTTGGATACTTACCGTCAAAGTATGCCACACAAAGACCACCATTTGGAGCATCTGTATCAAGACCGATTGATTCAATCAAACCATCAATTGACAAGTAAGTTAGACTATCTGCACCGATAATTTCACAAACTTCATCTTTGGTATGATTAGCCGAAATCAATTCACGACGATTTTGAATGTCGATACCGTAGAAACATGGGTATTTCAACTCTGGACTACCAATAGCCACGTGAACTTCTGTCGCACCTGCTTCACGAAGAAGGCGAACAATGCGACGTGAAGTTGTTCCACGTACAATAGAATCATCTACCATGACCACGCGCTTACCTTTAACAACACCTGAAACAGCTGAAAGTTTCATACGAACACCTTGCTCACGCAATTCTTGTGTTGGTTGAATGAAAGTACGTTGTGTGTACTGATTTTTCACCAAGCCCATTTCATTTGGGAGACCTGATTCTTCAGCAAATCCCATCGCTGCTGAAAGTGATGAATTCGGTACACCAACGACAATATCAGCTTCATGTTGAAATTCCTGTGCCAAACGTTTCCCCATATTTTTACGAGCCGTGTGAACATTGACACCATAAATATTACTGTCAGGACGTGCAAAATAGATATATTCCATTGAGCAGATAGCAAGCTGTGTATCATTTGTGTAAGTGTCATACTGAATGCCATTGTCATCAATGATAACAAATTCTCCTGGTTTTACATCACGAACCCATTTAGCACCAACCACTTCAAAGGCACACGTTTCGCTTGATACTACCCAAGCACCATTTGCCATTTGCCCAATTGACAACGGACGAAAACCATTTGGGTCAAGCGCAGCAATCAATTTATCTTCTGTCATCAAAAGATAAGCAAAGCCACCTTTGACAGTGTTCAACGCTTCTTTGACTTTACCGATAAACTCAGGATTATGGCTACGGCGAATCAAATGCATTAGAATTTCAGTATCAGATGAGGCATTAAAAATCGCCCCTTGGTCTTCCAATTCTTTTTTCAATGATACTGCATTTGTCAAATTACCATTGTGGCAAAGCCCAAATTGCTCATCTGTAAAGTTGTAAAGAAATGGTTGAATATTATTAATAGACGCAGAGCCAGCAGTCGCATAGCGAACGTGACCAATAGCTGTAGTTCCTGTTAATTTTTCCAAATCAGCGGGATTTTTAAATACTTCTGAAAGAAGACCAGTGTTACGGTGCTGAAGAAGTTTGCCGTTATCGTTTGTGACGATACCAGCACCTTCTTGACCACGGTGTTGAAGACTGTGGAGTCCAAAATAAGTCACTTGAGCGGCTTGAGGGTGCCCCCAAATCCCAAAAACACCACATTCTTCATTTAGAGATTTAACTTCGTATGTCATTATTTTTATTACCTAGAACTAAATTATAAGGAATTTTTTCTCCTTTTGATAAGTTGACAAAAGAGGCTGAGACAAGCCTCAGCTCTCTTGCCTATGTATTTGCATTTAGAATTTCAAGACGCAATCGCAGTCATGTCATTTCTATAAAATATATTTTTAAAAATAGTATTACTCTTTAGTAAAATATTCAACAGCGCTACGGAACAAGTGTTGGTCTTTATTTCCTGGAATATTTTGGAAAAGACCGTCTTCGTAACGTTCTGAATGTCCCATTTTACCAATAATTTGACCGTTCTTGCTTGTGATACCTTCAATCGCATTAACAGAACCGTTTGGATTGTATTTAGAATCCATACTTGGTTTACCGTCAAAGTCAACGTATTGGCTGAAGATTTGTCCATTATCACGAAGTTCTGCAAATTCTTCATCGGTTACGACGAATTTACCTTCACCATGTGAAACTGGAATAGCGTAAACATCACCAACTTCAACACCAGCAAGCCAAGGTGAGTTTGTATTTGCAATACGTGTTTCAACCATTTTCGCCACGTGTTGGTTAGCATCGTTGTAGAAAAGAGTTGGACTTGTTTCAGTAGCATCTTCAAAGTTACCGTATGGAAGAAGACCTGATTTAACAAGGGCTTGGAATCCATTACAGATACCAATGATAAGACCACCTTTTTCGATGAAGCTATCAATAGCTGCGCGAACTTTTTGGTTAAGCAAGATGTTCACGATAAATTTAGCAGAACCATCTGGTTCATCAGCAGCTGAGAATCCTCCAGCAAAGAAGATAATGTTAGCTTTACTGATGTTGTCAACCATTGTATCAACTGAAGCTTCGATTGCTGCTTCATTAAGTGTCACAAATGGGACCAAATTAACTTTTGCACCAAATTGTTCAAAGGCTTTAGCTGAATCGTACTCTGAGTTTGTACCAGGGAAAACTGGGATGTAAACAAGTGGTTCAGCAACTTTTTGACTTGCCTTAATCACAGCGTCTGAAGCGACAGCTGGAACATCTTCAAGCTTAGTACTTTGTTCAAATTCAGTTGGGTAAACTTCTTCAAGTGTTCCTTCAAAGGCTGAAAGAAGTTTGTCACCAGCAAGGTTGATATCGTTGACAGTAAGTGTAAAGTCAGCTGTTGTTTCACCAATTTTAACAGCGTCAGCAATTTCTTCATCTGAAGTAAAGACAAAGCCACCAAGTTGTGCTGTCAAGCTAGTTGCAAGTTCGGCCAATTCAACCTTAGCACCGATATGATTACCAAAGCTAGCAAGTGCCAAGCTTTCCATCACACCACCGTACTTAACAGCTGACGCTGCTGTAATGTGATGTGCTTTTTGAATGGCTTCAAATTTAGCAAAGTTACCTTTGATTAGGTCAAAATCAATATCTTGTGAAATAGCTTGACCTGGAATATAGTAAACATTTTCGCCAGCTGCTTTAAATTCAGGTGAAAGAACTTTACGGCTATCGGCTGTTGTTACCCCAAAAGCAACCAATGTTGGTGGTACTGTCAATTCTTCAAAAGTACCAGACATTGAATCTTTACCACCAATTGATGGTAAACCAAGTTGAATTTGAGCTTCGATTGAACCAAGAAGAGCTGAGACAGGTTGACCAAAGCGTTCAGCTTTTTTATCCATACGTTGGAAGTATTCTTGATAAGAAAAACGTGCTTTAGACCAGTTAGCTCCAGTTGCCACCAAACGTGCTGTCGCTTCAATCACAGCATAAGCAGCACCGTGATATGGTGACCATTCAGCAATGTAAGGATTGAATCCTTGAGCCATAACTGAAGCAGTTGTTGTCACTCCATTTTGAACAGGAAGTTTTTGAACAGAACTTTCTGTTGGTGTGATTTGGTAACGACCACCAATTGGATGGTTAACTGTTGAGCGACCAACAGAGCTATCAAAAATCGTTTGTAAACCTTTTTGACTAGCATGGTTAAGGTCTGAAAGAACCTTAGTTGTATCAGCTCCGAGTGTTGCTGCTGAAGTTGTACGTTGTTCTGACATGTCAACTTGACTATCAACGACATCAGCGTCAACAACCACGCGCACACCGTTAGTATCAAGGAAACGACGTTCAATATCGACAATGGTTTGACCATTCCAAGTCATGACAAGGTTTGGTTTTTCTGTAACTGTCGCAACAACAACAGCATCGATATTTTCTTTATGACATTCAGCTACGAAATCATCAACATCTTTTGGACGAACCACAACAGCCATACGTTCTTGTGATTCTGAGATAGCAATTTCAGTTCCGTTAAGCCCTTGGTATTTAAGTGGCACTTTATCAAGGTCAATTTCAAGACCATCAGCCAACTCACCAATCGCAACACATACACCACCAGCACCAAAGTCATTTGATTTTTTGATGAGGCGAGTCACATTGCCATTACGGAAAAGACGTTGAATTTTACGTTCTTCGATGGCATTACCTTTTTGTACTTCTGCACCAGCTGTTTCAACAGATTCAACCGTTTGAACTTTAGAAGAACCAGTTGCACCACCGACACCATCACGACCAGTTTTACCACCAAGAAGGATAACCACATCACCAGCTTCTGGTTTTTCACGAACAACATTACCTTTAGGAGCTGCACCGACAACAGCACCAAGTTCCATACGTTTAGCAACAAATCCTGGGTGGAAGTATTCTTTAACGTAAGTTGTTGCAAGACCAATTTGGTTACCGTATGAAGAATAACCGTGTGCCGCTGTTTTAGAAATCACTTGTTGTGGCAATTTACCAAGACGAGTTTCTGCAATTGGTGTTGTGATATCACCAGCACCTGAGATACGCATAGCTTGGTAAACATAAGAACGTCCTGACAATGGGTCGCGAATAGCACCACCAATACATGTTGCAGCACCACCAAATGGTTCAATTTCTGTTGGGTGATTATGTGTTTCATTCTTGAACATAAGAAGCCAAGGTTCTTTAACACCATTCACATCTACTTCGATTTCAACAGAACATGCGTTGATTTCATCTGAGACTTCCATGTCGTCCAAACGTCCATTAGCACGTTCGTAACGACCAAAAATAGTCGCCATATCCATCAATGTTTGTGGTCTTTCAGAGCGATCTAATTCATCACGCATAGCAATGTATTTATCATAAGTTGCTTGCAATTGTTTTTGGAATTTAGACGCTGAGAAATCAATATGTTTGAGCTCAGTTTCAAAGGTTGTGTGACGGCAGTGGTCTGACCAGTAAGTGTCCAAAACTTTCAATTCAGTTTCAGTTGGCACACGACCAATTGATTTGAAATAATCTTGGATGAAAAGAAGGTCATCAACTTCCATCGCCAAACCTTGTTCAGCTTTGTAGTCAGCAAATTCAGCTGCTGTATAAGTTTTAAAGAAATCAAGATTTGGAATTGTTTTGTCAGATTCTGAAAATGCTTGTGGGGCAATTCCTGTTGTAATATCTTTAAAACGAGAATCAACAGGATTAAGCAAATAATTCTTAACCGCATCAAGTTCAGCTGCAGCGATATCTTTATTAACGAGATAAAGTTGAGCAGTATTAACAGTCACGTCACTATTGCTACCAAGCAAAAGCAAAGCTTCTTGTGAAGATGCTGCACGTTGGTCAAACTGACCAGGAAGTGATTCAATCGCAAAGAAAGCATAATTAGCAAGTTCAGCAACCAAATCATTTTCAGCCAAAATATTATCTGTTACTTGTTCAGAAAAGATATGTTTTTCCGCACGTTCAAAAAGTGCTTTGTCTAGCCCAAAAACATCATAAACTTGAATGATACGTAGATCAGTCAAACTTGTTAATTGAAGATTATGTTTAAGCTCTTTAACAAGCGCTTGAGCTTTAATATTGAAATTTGATTTTTTCTCAACGAAAATTCGTTTATCCATTTTTTACCCTTTTTAGAATTCTTCTTTTACCTACTAGCAAATGTTGCAGATTATTTAAGTCCTTTTAGTTTTTCAAGAACAACTTCATAAACATCTGTTAAGCTACCAAGATCACGACGGAAGACATCTTTGTCCATGTGGTGACCTTCAGCATCCCAAAGACGGCAGTTATCAGGTGAAAATTCATCAGCAAGAATGATTTTACCGTCTTTATCTTTACCAAATTCCAATTTGAAATCAATCAAAGTAAGTCCGATTTGTTTGAACCAATCTTTCAAAAGTTCATTAATACGACGTGTTTCAGCTTTGATGTAAGCAATATCTTCATCGCTTGCAATACCAAGGAATTTCACATGTTCATCATTAATGAATGGGTCATCCAATTCATCGTTTTTGTAATAAAACTCAACAATTGGTGTGTCCAATTTGATACCTTCTTTGACACCAAAACGTTTTGAGAATGAACCTGCTGTAACATTACGCAAAACAACTTCAAGAGGAACAATATCAACTTTTTTGTTCAATTGTTCGGTTTCTGATAATTGTTTAACAAAGTGAGTTGCCACACCTGCTTCATTCAATTTAGTAAAAATTAAAGATGAGATTTGATTATTAAGAACGCCTTTACCTTTAATAGTCTCTTTACGAGCACCATTAAGCATTGTTGCTTGGTCTTTGTAGACTGAAATAATCAAGTTCTCATCTTCTGAAGTTGTGTAAATATCTTTAGCTTTTCCCGTATAAATTAGTTGTCGTGACATATTTTTGTTCGCCTTTCGCTTTTATTCTACTAAATTTTAACACATGCTCTAATCAATTTCAATATTTAACAGACTTTTTAATAAAATAAAAATAAAAACGTCCGCTTTTAGCGAACATTTTTGCTTAATTTACTCTGTTATAGAGATATTCCATCATTTCTCCCATACATTTCATGTCTTCAACATCTTCATCAGGGATTTCCAAATGAAACTCGTCTTCTAAATTAATGATGAATTCCATCAAAGTAATTGAATCAACTCCCAAATCATCATGAAGACTTGTAGTTTGTGTAATCTTCATATCTGGTTTATTCATTTGCTCCTTAATGATGAAACTAATCCTTTTAAAAATAGCCTCTTTTGTCATTTCATCCTCCTTTTTCATTAGTCTTTTGGTGTGAATACTTCAACCAATTGACCAACAACATTTGTATCTAACATCTTACGAGCTTGTCTAATAGTATAGTAAACAGCTTGCGCATCACTTGAACCATGGCATTTCACAACAGGTGCTTTAAGACCAAAAAGAACCGCACCACCTGCACTTGAATAATCCATAGTATCTTTTAGACTATACAAACTATCTTTTAATAGAAGGGCTCCTAATTTAGCTTTCCATCCACCTAATTTAATAGAAGATTTCAAGCTTCCCATAATATTAAGAGCAGTTCCTTCCATCGTTTTAAGAACAGCGTTTCCTGTGAAACCATCTGATACCACAACATCAGCAACACCATTCATTAAGTCACGCGCTTCAACATTTCCAACAAAGTTTAGACTATCATCTTCTGCCAGAAGAGCGTAAGTTTCTTTATGAAGTGGATCACCTTTAGTAGCTTCTGTCCCATTATTTAATAGACCAACTCGAGGTTTATCAATACCACGAACATTTTTAGCATAAAATGACCCTAAAATAGCATATTGGTGCAAGTGTTTAGGGGTATTTTCAGCATTCGCACCAAGGTCTAACATATCATAACCTTTACCATCAAGAGTTGGTAAAGTAGACATCAAACCTGGACGATCAATTCCTTTAATACGTCCAACAACAAAAAGTCCTGCTGCCAAAAGAGCACCTGTATTACCTGCAGAAATCACAGCATCTGCTGTTCCTTCCTTAACGGCTTGAGCACCAAGTACCCTACTAGCTTTCTTTTTACGACGAATCGCTTTTGCTGGCTCATCGTCCGAATTAATTTTTTCATCTGTATGAACAATTGACACACGCTCTGTTGTTGTCAAATATTCCTTAATTTTTGCTTCATCTCCATAAAGTTGAATCTCAATATCTGAGAATTCAGCCAAAGCACGATTAACTCCTTCAACAATAGCTTTAGGAGCATTATCTCCGCCCATAGCATCAATAGCAATTTTCTTCATATGAATTTCCTCACAAAACATTATCGCCTTATTATAGCATGATTCGCGATTTTTTTCATTTTTTGAAAATCCTCGCCTACTTTCAGAAAAAAAGCCATCTGATAAACACTCAACAAGTGTGCTTATCAAATGACTTTATTTCATAATATTTCCCCAAATCCCTAAATCATCGATGAATTTCTTACTCTTCAATCGCAGACCAACATAATTGTCATAAATATCATCAATAAATAAACGTAATTTTCGTTTCATCTCTGGCTTAACAGAAATTGTCTTCAAATCGTCAAATTGAATTGCTTGAAAACGATCCACCAGATAAAGAACATTTGGATCCAAATGACTACGATGCTCATCCTTAGCATAATGTTCTGGACAAAGCAGCCCAGAATATTTATGTGAAAAATCAAAAGGAAGCCCTACACGATGACAAAAAGCACACTCATGAAAATTAAGACTAACACCAAAACGTTCTAAAATCTGAATTTCAAAAATATTAGTCAAAATCTCGTAATCAAGCCCCTCTTCCATCAACAAAAGAGTCTTCTTTAAAAAGGCAAATAACTGCGGATCTGCCACACCATCTGGTACAGCAGCATCAGCTAGGGACGTCACATAAGACGCATAAGATAGCTTAAATAAATCCGCATTAATCTCCTTGAAAGAATCAACTTCCTTATAATCTTCAATAAAAGATAAACCAGTCTCATTGATTTTTAAAATAAATTTAGCTACCGTTAACGGTTGAATAGCCGAATTAAAACGAGATTTACTAGCATGTTTCACAAAAAACATATGTTTCCCATTGGTTTCAGTAAAAATCTTAACTAACTTATCATCCTCACGATAATTACGATTATAAAGGACAAGACCGTAAGTTTCCTTATTTTGCATGTTCTTCCATAAATTCTTTCAAACGATCCATGGCTGTTGTGATTGTTTCCATACTTGCCGCATATGACAAACGAAGATAGCCTTCACCATATTTACCAAACGCCACACCTGGAATGAAAGCAACTGCTTTTTCACGAGCAAAATCTTGACAGAATTTAAATGAATCTTGTTCATAGCCAGCTGGAATCTTAGCAAAAATGTAAAAGGCACCATCTGGTTTAATAATCTTAAAACCAAGTGCTGACATCTTATCAATGATGTAATCACGACGTTTCATATACTCTGCTTTCATTGGAAGAGCATCATCTGTACCAACTGAAAGAGCTTCAATCGCAGCAAACTGTGCCATTGTTGCAGCAGCTGTAACCAAATATTGGTGACTCTTAATCAACTGTGCTGTAAAATTAGCTGGTGCAAAAATCATACCAATTCGCCAACCAGTCATAGCATGAGATTTAGAAAGACCATTAATTAAAATCGTTTGTTCTGGAAGATATTCTGCAATTGATACATGAGGTTCATCACTATAAGTCAATTCAGAATAAACTTCATCTGAAACTACAAAGACATCATATTTCTTAAGCACGTCTGCCAAAGCTTTAATTTGTTCACGTGAATAAGTGACACCAGTTGGATTTGTTGGGTAGTTAAGCAAAACAGCTTTTAGTTTATCACCTTGTTCTAAGATAGCTTTTTCAAGCATCTCTGGCGTTAAAACAAAATCATTAGCTGTTGTATCAATTTCAACGATTTCAGCCCCTACAAGATTAACAATAGGTTCATAACCAGGATAAGCTGGTGCTGGTAAAAGAACTGTATCACCAGGTTCCAAAATAGCCGTTAACGTTGCAGATAGAGCTTCCGTTGCCCCAATTGTAACCAAAATTTCATTATCAGGATTATAAGACAAATGATATTTAGATTTCAAAAAATCTGCAGCTGCTTGACGAAGAGCAGGTAAACCTGCCATCCCAGTATAGTGAGACTGATTGGCATCAATCGCAACTTTTGCTGCCTCTTTAACATGATCAGGTGTTGTAAAATCAGGCTCTCCAAGAGTCAATTTCATAATGCCTGGCACGTCAGAAATAGATTGATCAAATTGACGAATCAACGACACTTCAATCTTATTTAAATTTTTATTAAAACGATCTGTTAAACTCATAGTTTCACCTCAAAAATCTAATTACATCTATTATACATAAAATTTGATAATTATACACCCTTTTTCAAGTTATCCACAACAATAACCGTACGATGTCTAAAAGTGACTTATCCACATGTTAATATCTAAAACTAAAAAAATCGCTGGAATAACACCAACGATTTCTTCTGACTTAAAGCCAAATCTTATTTATTAGCTGTTCCCATTTCAAACAATGGTGACAAAGGACGTTTTTCGTGAACACGAGTAATTGCTTCTGCAATCAATTCAGCGATTGAAATTTGTTCAATCTTGTCAATCAAACGTTCTTCTGGAAGATAGATAGTATCCAAAACAACCAATTTTTCGATTGCTGATTTTTCGATGTTTTCAAGAGCAGGTCCAGAAAGAACTGGGTGAGTACATGATGCATAAACCGCAGTTGCACCAGCTTCTGCAAGAGCATCTGCTGCGTGACAAATAGTACCTGCTGTATCGATCATATCATCAATCAAGATACATTTTTTACCTTTAACATTACCAATGATGTTCATAACTTCACTGGTATTCATTTTTGTAACACTACGACGTTTATCAATGATAGCAATCGGTGTTTGGAGGAATTGTGCCAATTTACGTGCACGAGTCACACCACCGTGGTCAGGACTAACGACAACAACATCGTCTCCAACCAATCCGTGACGGTCAAAGTAATCAGCGATCAATGGTGCACCCATCAAATGATCAACTGGAATATCAAAGAAGCCTTGAATTTGTGCAGCGTGCAGGTCAACAGTCAAAAGACGATCAACTCCAGCTACTTCAAGCATATTTGCGACTAATTTAGAAGTAATCGGTTCGCGTGAACGAGCTTTACGGTCTTGACGTGCATAACCGTAGTAAGGAATAACCACACTAATTTTTTCAGCACTAGCGCGTTTAAGAGCATCAACCATAATCAAGATTTCCATCAAGTTATCGTTAACTGGTGAGCTAGTTGACTGTAAAATAAAGACATGGTCGCCGCGAATTGATTCTTCAATGTTGACTTGGATTTCACCATCAGAAAATTGACGAACAGTTGATTTTCCGAGTTGAATTCCCATAGCCGAAGCTACTTTTTCTGCTAATTCTTTGTTTGACGATAAGGCAAACAATTTTAAATCAGAATAAGACATGATTTCCTCCAAAGTTTTTATCCTTTACCATTTTAACGTTTTTTTAGCATTTTTTCAATGACAAATGCGTTAAATCCGCTAAATACAGGCAAAATAGAGGGACACAAAAAAAGAGAAGGACATAATCCTTCTCACAGTTTTATTATTGGTAGATATAGTAGACAGTTCCGCCACCCCAAGTTGATGAAGTTGGGTTGAACCATCCACGGTAGTTACCGATTGATGAGTTACCAGCGTAGTTAGCTTCCATAACTTGGATGTTAGTTGAGCTTTGAACAGCTGTTACATATGCAACGTGTCCATAACTACCACCATCGTATGGCCATACAGCTACTGCACCAGCTTGTGGTGTAGTACCTACAGAGTGACCAGCAGCTTGTGCGCTAGCAATCCATTGGTTAGCATTACCCCAATAGTTACCAACCCATGAAGCAAGTGATTTAACACCCCAAGTACATTGACCTACTGGATAAGTGTTACCTGCTGTGTTAGTAGTTGGTGTTACTGAAGATGGTTTAGCAGCTGATGATGAAGTTGAAGCAGCTGGTTTAGCAGCAGTTTGTGCTGGTGCACTTTGAGCTGAAGTTGAAGCTTGTTGTGCTGGTGCTGCAGCAGATGAATCTTGAGCTGAAGTATCTGTAGTTGTATCAGTTGTTGCTGTACCATTTTGAACAGCAGCTTGTGCTTGTGCTACAGATTCAGCTTGTTCTTGTGCTTCGGCAGCAGCTTGTGCTTCGGCAGCAGCTTGTGCTGCAGCAGCTTCAGCAGCGGCTTGTTCAGCAGCTTCTTTTTGAGCTACAAGGTTAGCACGTTCATCTTCAGCAGTTGCCAATTGAGCAGAAAGATCCAATTGAGCAGCTTGCAATTCAGCTTGTTGTGTTGCCAAAGCAGCTTGGTTTTGTTCGATAGTTGCTTTGTTAGCAGCTACTGTATTGATAGCTTCTTGGTTTTCAGCTTGTTTTTGTTCAATTGCAGCTTTATCAGCTTCTTGTTCATCAAGCATTTTTTTGTTTGCAGCAACTACTTCACGAATTGCTTGAACACGGTTGATAGCATCAGAAACTGATTTAGAGTTCAAGATTGTGTTGATGTAGCTTGTAGCTGAAGCATTTTTTTGCGCATTACGAGCTTGGTTTTTCAAAGTTTCGTTACGAGCAACAATTTTACTTGAAAGAGCTTGAATTTCTTCACTCAATTTTTGAGATTCAGCTTCAAGTTGAGCATTTTGTGCTTCCAGTTCATCTTGTTGTGATTGAAGTGAAGTCACTTGATCTTGAAGAGCATCAACTTGACTTTGAGCAGCAGCTTGTTCAGAAGTTAGGTTGCTGATGACAGCATCCTGCGCAGCAATTTGTGTATCATAATCGTCCGCATTTACAGTTACGGCCGCTGTCCCCAGTGTTACACCACTGACAAGAACAGCTGATAAAATTCTTTTTTTCATATTAATTAAACTACTCCTTTTTGATAAGACTCTATTATTTTACCAAAAAATCACGTAATTAATATTACGTGATTGTTACATTTATGTTTTGTTATGGTAATCTAAGCGTTAAAATATACTTTTTTAAACAATTTCTGGAATATCAAATACAACAAAATGTTAAAAATAAGTGTAGGCGCAAAACTATATGCTATAAAATTAGCCATTGATAACGTTGTCATTCCTAATAAAACAGCTGCTGATTCTCCAACAATTTCAAACAAAAACAAAACAATAATATAGAAGGTTAATGTTTGAAAATTACTTGCAAAAATACTCTTAGTAATCTTATTAGTAAAAATTACTAAAACTGGTAGTAAGAAAACAACCAAACCAATTCGATTCAAATAATAGATATCATAAAGAGCACCTAATATTAATGCACTAAATAATACAAAGCGTTTATTTCTATCATGATAAAAATTAATAATTGCCAGCAAAAGTAGATGACTACTAATTGTCACATGATATGAGAAGATAGAACTCATCAAATAAGAAAGCTGACCATCAATTAACATCAAGAGAAAAAGCAGAAAAAGTAAAAAGTATTTGTTCTTAAAAAAAGCCACTTTAATCACCAACTATTGTTACATATGAAATATCAGAAAAATCAGCTGCAGGTGCTACATAAACAACACGTTCTAAATTCTCTGAACTATTCTTCACACTTGAAACAGAACCAACAGCTATATTTGCAACAGTATCACCATCAAGTCCACTTGTCACAACACTATCGTTTTCATTAATATCAATAGAAGAATTAAGATTTGAAACAATAAAACATTTCTTATCAGAATCGTAAGATTCCAAAATTCCAAAAACATCACCTGAAGAAGTTGAAATTTTAACAGGAATACTAAAATCAGAACCACTTGCTAAAAGTGCAATACTTGAAGTAGTTGAAGAAACGTCAGTGACAACACCAATAAGTCCTTCATTTGACAAAGCAAGCATCTTTTTCGCAACATTATTATTTTTTCCTAGCTTAACGGTTAAAGAATCATACCAAGAAACTGGACTTCTAACAATAACCTTTCCTATAGCAGAAAACTGAGTATTAATAGATGATGATGCATTAATAGCACTATTTAATTGATCATTTTCAGATTTTAAAGAATCAATCACTTCACTTTGATTTTCAAGCTCTGCAACTTTTTTCTTCAATTTTTTATTTTCAGAATAAGTATCAAAAAGATCGTGGATATCCTCATTAAGAGAATCTAAATACCTAAAAGGAGCAGAAACAACAGAGTCCACTCTGGCAACAACACTCCGAATTGGAGAAGTAACACTAGAAACAATTCCTTCATTCTTAAATAGAAATACCAAAGAAAGACAGAGAACCAATAAAATTAACACAGCGAAGAAAACGAGACGAGAGATTCTTAATTTTTTCAAAATTGTGCACCAACTAACTTAGAATATAAAAATAAACGAGATATCAAAAGATAATCTCGTTTGTAAAATAGCACGGAGAATAAGGGATTCGAACCCTTGCGCCGGTTACCCGACCTAACGATTTAGCAAACCGTCCTCTTCAGCCTCTTGAGTAATTCTCCATTCCATGTATGGGCACAAGTGGACTCGAACCACCGACCTCACGCTTATCAGGCGTGCGCTCTAACCAGCTGAGCTATAAGCCCATATTCTTTTGTAATTTGGCGGCCACCTACTCTCCCACACCGTCTCCAGTGCAGTACCATCGGCCGCTTAGGTCTTTACCATCGTGTTCGGGATGGGAACGGGTGTTACCCCTAAGCGCATCGCCACCAAAAAGATTGGTTATCTCCGTTCGTGCCGGTCTTGCCCGCTCGAATCCGCTTTGCGTATCCTCGCTAGTGCAATCCCTCATATACATCTTTGGCATCACATCTGCTTTCGTAAGCAAGCTTACACGCATCTGTGCTTCCAAATCTGTGCACTCACTCATTGATAACTAAACAATAGACAACAGTAAAAACTCTCTACTTTTTTCTTCCTTAGAAAGGAGGTGATCCAGCCGCACCTTCCGATACGGCTACCTTGTTACG
>OGDJ01000550.1_pt1 | contig 22415 bp, 25 predicted proteins | sample 1570401 | NCBI WGS metagenome assembly OGDJ01 (sample SAMEA2582185, study PRJEB24529) | metagenome | biome: Human gut stool | place: China | collected 2011
TATTCCAAAACCTATTATAACTCTTCTTAAACTTATAGCTACGCTATTTAGTAATTTTCCATTTTTTGATAAAATAAAAAAGCTTTTTATTACCTTTTCAGGGGGTGGAATTATAAAGCTATTCCATAATTTAAAAACTGAACCTAAATACCATATAAAAAATATAAGTATAATTATATAAAATCTTCTTTTATACATTTTATCTGCTCCTTTCCATCACTATTATAGCAGAAAAATTTCTAAACTAATCAAAAAATAATGGAGCTGTTGCAATTTAAGAATTTGCAACAGCCTCTTATATCTTTTATATAATTATTTTATCTATTATAGGAAATTTTCATTGAAGTATACCATTAGAGCTTCATACTCTTTCTTAGTATCAGCTACAGTGTATATATCTACTCTAAATCCTCCCTTAGATGTTTTCATTTCAAGAGCTAATGTACTCTCAAAATCATCACTATCTAAAATAAAGAATTTAGAAACTTTTAATTTTCTATTTGGGTTATGGAATACAACTTTTAATTTATTTACATATGGAGAACCTTTTAACAGACTTAACATATCATCTAACTCTTGTGGTCTCTCTATTATTGTTGAAGATGGTATCTCTTTTTCACTTACAGGAACATTAGTAGTTCTTCTTGGTAAATATTTACAATTTTTAACAGTCTTTAAGTAAAAATCTCCCATTGCAGATAATTCTACATAAGTTTTTTCTCCATCTTTTACCTCTTCTAAGAAGTAAGATAATTCTAAGTTTTCATTTAAATATTTTTCAACTTTTTCTTTTTCTAATCTCTCATTATTTGAAATAGTATTGAAAAACTCTTTATTTTCTAAATAATAGTTATAGTCTATCTTTATAGGTAAAGGTGGTATCTCAGTAACATCTTCAAACTCTCTAAACATAAAATATGATTTAATTCCAAGAATTTGAGCCATAAGACTTACCATAAATATCTCTGCTGTATAACCTCCAACTGTACATACAGCTATATTATATTTATTTCCAACTTGTTCTACTATATCTCCAACTTCTTCTACTAGATTTCTTAATCCTTTTGTTCTAAACTCATCAGGATTTCTTTTATTCATTTTTTCAACAGCTTTTCTAGTAACTCTTCTTACTATTCCTTTACTTAAGAAAAATTCCTCTAATACCTCTCCAGCTAATCTTCCATTTACAGTATCATGTGTTATCATAAATAGATGTCTTCCTGAAAAAATATCTTTCTCTCTTAAATTTTCTACTGCAATAATCTCTGATCCAAATCTCTTATCTCTAAGATCTACCATACTCTCTTTTTCATAGTAGCTTAAAATATCATCTTTAGTTATATTTTCCTTTTCCGGATTGTGTTCAATATAGTTTTCTATTAAACTTGTCCCTACTGTAATTATTAAATTATCCAATTTGTTTCCCCCTATCTTTAAATAAAATTCTCTCTACATTTATTATTACCTTTAAATAGCTGTTTTGTCAATCTTTATTTTCAAAACTATACATTTAATTTAAGTTATAAAATTTTAATAAATTTATTTTAATAAAAAAACTCAAGAACAATTTTTCTATTCTTGAGTTTTTATAAACTATCTCTACATATCTCTACAAGCTATAATATCTGCTCCAGTTCCTAAAACATTTTTTATTATTATATCTCCATGTTTTACTGGTGCTTTTACTTCTATGTTATTTAACAACTTCATACATTCAAAATTTAATTCTTTTGGAATACTTGTACTAGTTTTTACTGGTAATCTATTGTGGATTCCTCCTACTACTCTTACTGTTGAAGTAATTACTCTTTTAGGAGCAGTTAACTCCTCCTTAGCATAAATTGCTCCTCTTGGACAAGTATTTCCCTTTACATCTAAAGTATCTGTATCTATTGTTAAGTGACATCCCATAGGACATACTATACATACCATCTCTTTTATCATTATTTTTCCTCCTCTGGCACTAAACAAACTACTAGCTCATTACCTTTTACACTTTCTAATAGTTTCTTAGGAACTACTACTTTTTCCATCTCTCCAGGAGCTAGATGAGCCTTCTTCATATTTACTAATACTGTATCTCCATCTTTTACTTGTAATCTCATATTTTTATATATGTTATTTACTCTCATAGAGATTTCTAAAAAGTTTTCTATATTTTCAACTCTATATTTTTGAGGAACAGTGTAAGTCACTCCAAACCCATTTTTAAGCTCTATATACTCTCCATTTTGTACTTCATCTTTTACAAATTTAGCAGCTGCTTTTCCTGCTTTTCTAGCTTCAGCACTTACAAAGTCAACTAAGTCATGTACATGAACTACATTTCCACAAGCAAATATTCCAGGAATACTTGTTTCCATCATCTCATTTACAACTGGTCCAGAAGTTCTTCTATCTATTACAATTCCTGTTTTTCTTGAAATATCATTTTCTGGAATAAGTCCTACTGATAAAAGTAATGTATCACACTCATACTCTATCTCTGTACCAGGAATAGGTCTTCTATTTTCATCTACCTTAGCTATTGTAACTCCCTCTACTCTCTCTTTTCCTTTTATATCTACTACTGTATGACTTAAATATAATGGAATATTATAATCATTTAAGCATTGAGCTATATTTCTAGCTAATCCTCCAGAGAATGGCATAAGTTCTACAACTGCTTGTACCTCTGCTCCTTCTAATGTCATTCTTCTAGCCATAATAAGTCCAATATCTCCAGAACCTAAGATAAGAACTTTTTTACCTACCATATATCCTTCCATATTTATAAATCTTTGAGCTGTCCCAGCTGTAAATACTCCTGATGGTCTCTCTCCTGGAATAGATATAGCTCCTCTTGTTCTCTCTCTACATCCCATAGCTAAAACTATTGCTTTAGCTTCTATCATCATATATCCATCTACTGTATTGATAGCATGAACTATTTTTTCAGGAGTTACTTCTAATACCATAGTATCTAATTTATACTCTATATTCTTCTCTTTAAGTTTTTTAATAAATCTTTCTGCATACTCTGGTCCAGTAAGCTCCTCTTTGAATTCGTGTAATCCAAATCCATTGTGGATACACTGTTGTAATATTCCTCCAAGTTCTTTGTCTCTCTCTATTACTAAAATATTTTCTACTCCATTATTTCTAGCTTCTATTGCTGCTGCAAGACCTCCAGGTCCTCCACCAATAACCACTAAATCGTATCTCATCTTATAGTTCCTCCTGTTTTTTAGTTTCTCCAGTAAGGATATATGACCCTACTTTATCTAATACTATATCTTCTAATTTTTGATTTAATTCTCTTGCTAAAATCTCTTGTACTCTTGGTCCACAGAATCCACCTTGACATCTTCCCATTCCAGGTCTGCATCTCTTTTTAATACCATCTACTGTCTTAGCTCCTACCATTCTATGAATTACATCAACTATCTCTCCTTCGGTGATATTTTCACATCTACAAATTATTCTTCCATATCTTGGGTCTTTTTTTATTACCTCTGCTTTCTCTTCATTAGAAAGTTCCATGAAATGAATTTGTGGTCTATTTTTCTTGTGCTCCTCTTTTTTCTTTGCATCTCCTAATCTTTCCACTATCATCTTAGCCACATCTACTCCAATAGCTGGTGCTGATGTAAGTCCAGGAGATTTTGTCCCTGCTATATTAAAGAAATAAGGTGCATCTTCTGCTTCTCCTATAATAAAATCATCTATATCTGCTTCTGCTCTAAGCCCACTAAAGTTTTTAATATTATCTCTAAAATTTATATCTTTTACACTCTTAGTTGCAGTTGCTCTAATTTTATCTAATCCACTTAGAGTGTTTCCTACATACTCTTTATCCTCTACCTTTTCAGCTGTTGGTCCTACTATTAAGTTTCCATGCGCTGTTGGTGCTACTAAAACTCCTTTCCCAACTTTTGTAGGACATTGGAAAATCACACTACTTACTAGGTTTCCTTGTACTTTATCTAATAAGAAGTATTCTCCAGCTCTTGGAGTAATTTTAAACTTTCTTTCACTTACCATGTTATTTATCTCATCAGCAAACACCCCAGCAGCATTTACTAAAGCTCTAGTTTCTAATTCTTCTCCATTTGCAAGTATCACTTTATATCCATTTTCTAATTTTTCTATCTTTTCAACCTTAGCATCAGTTATTACTTCTACTCCATTCAATGCTGCATTTTCCAACATTTTTATAGTTACTTCCCAAGGTCCTGTTACCCCAGCTGTTGGAGCATATAATGCTGCTACAACCTCTTTACTTACATTTGGCTCCATTGCAAATACTTCTTCTTTTTCTATAATTCTCATATTAGGAATTCCATTTTTTAATCCTCTATTATATAGTAAAGTTAGATTTGCTCTTTCCTCTTCTGAAAATGCTAAAACTAATGAACCTGTTCTTTTAAATGGAGCATCTATCTCTTTACATAAATCTTCATACATAGCATTTCCTAATGTATTGTACTTTGCCATTAAAGTTCCCTCTGGTGCATCATATCCAGCATGTACTATTCCAGAGTTAGCTTTACTTGTTCCATTAGAAACATCATGCTCTTTCTCCAATACTTTTACTTTTAAATCATATTTTGCTAATTCGTAAGCTGTAGCAGCTCCCATTATCCCTGCTCCAATTACAATAACATCTAACATACCTTCCTCCTTAATTTTCCCAATAAAAAAAGTCAGCAAACAGACAGATTCCCTCTGTCTACTGCTGACTCTCCATTTCTCCAGTCATTTATTCTTTTACAGTAATATTATCCTACTTTTCAGTCATTTTGTCAAGAAGTTTAATCCTCTTTTTCCCACTCCATAGCCCTTTTTACAGCTTTTTTCCAACCAGAATATTTTTTTACTCTCTCATCTTCAGCCATATTTGGAGTAAACTCTTTCTCTAATTTCCATTGTGAACTAATCTCATCTTTAGTTTCCCAAAATCCAACTGCTAATCCTGCTAAATATGCAGCTCCTAAAGCAGTTGTTTCAAGAGTTTCAGGTCTTCTAACATTTGTTCCTAAGATATCTGCTTGGAATTCCATTAAAAAATTATTGGCTGCTGCTCCTCCATCAACTTTGAGGCTTGCTAATTTTATTCCTGAATCTTCTTGCATAGCTTCTAATACATCTCTAGTTTGATAAGCTATTGATTCCAATGTTGCTCTTATAATATGATTTTTATTTGCTCCACGAGTAAGTCCTAAGATAGCACCTCTAGCATACATATCCCAGTATGGTGCTCCTAAGCCTACAAAAGCTGGTACAACATATACTCCACCATTGTCTTTTACTTTTCTAGCAAAATATTCTGTATCTCTAGCTTCTCCTACCAACTTCAACTCATCTCTTAACCATTGAACACTAGCTCCACCTATAAATATACTTCCCTCTAATGCATATTCAACTTTTCCATTAAGTCCTATTGCTATTGTTGTTACAAGACCATTTTTACTTCTTACCATTTTTTCCCCTGTATTCATTAGTAGGAAACATCCTGTTCCATATGTATTTTTAGAATCTCCCTCTTTAAAACATGCTTGTCCAAATAATGCTGCTTGTTGGTCTCCTGCTACTCCAGCGATTGGAACTCTATGTCCACCTTTTCCTCCTAAGTTAGCATATCCAAATGTTCCACTGCTATCTTTTACTTTTGGTAACATCGATTTAGGTATTCCTAGTACTTTTAATAACTTTTCATCCCATTCCAATTTTTTTATATTATAAATCATTGTTCTTGAAGCATTTGTATAATCTGTAGCATGAACTTTTCCATTTGTCAGTTTCCATATCAACCAAGTATCAACAGTTCCAAATAAAAGCTCTCCTTTTTCTGCTTTCTCTTTAGCTCCTTCTACATTATCTAGAATCCATTTTATTTTTGTTCCAGAGAAATAAGCATCTATTAAAAGTCCTGTATTCTCTTTTACGTATTCCTCCAATCCCTTTATTTTCTTTAATTCATCACATATTTTAGCTGTTCTTCTACATTGCCAAACTATAGCATTATATACTGGCTTTCCTGTATTTTTATCCCATACAATAGTAGTTTCTCTTTGATTTGTTATTCCTATACCTATAATATCATGTTGAGATATCCCTGTTCTAGCAATTACTTCTGCTAATACTCCACTTTGACTTGACCATATTTCCATTGCATCATGTTCAACCCATCCTTCTTTAGGATATATCTGTGTAAACTCTTTTTGAGCTACTCCAACTATTTGTTGTTCACTATCAAAAACAATTGCTCTTGAACTTGTAGTTCCTTGGTCTAATGCTATTATATATTTTTTATCCATTGCTAAAACCTCCAATATTTTTATCTGTATTCTTTATCCTAAACAAGTTGTACAAGTTGTTGAAAATATATTAAATAAACCTATTCCTATCAATGCACCTATAATAGGACCTACTATAGGTACCCAAGCATAACTCCAATTTGAATCTCCTTTTCCTTTTATAGGTAATAATGCATGAGCTATTCTTGGTCCTAAATCTCTTGCAGGATTAATAGCGAAACCTGTTGCTCCTCCAGTAGCCATACCAATTACACAAATAAGCATTCCCACCAAAAATGGTTTTATTCCTGGATCAACCATATTTTTCCCATAACCAATTGCTAATATTCCAATAACTAAAATAGCAGTTCCAATCATCTCTGTTACAATATTCCAAGGCTTATTATCAATAGCTGGTCCTGTTGCAAAAACTCCTAATTTAGTTCCTTTACTTGGTTCTTCATCTAACAGATTTTTATAAGTTAAATATGCCAAAGTTGCTCCTAATATTCCTCCTAATATTTGAGCTAGAATATAACCTGGTACTAATTTCCAAGATAATGTTCCATCAAAAGCTAATGCTATTGTTAATGCTGGATTTAAATGTGCTCCACTTACCCAACCAGTTAAATAAGCAGCCATTGTTACTGATATTCCCCAGCCAAAACAAGTTACCATCCAGCCTCCACCCTTTCCATAGCTTTTATTTAAGCTTAGGGTCATATTAATACCATTTCCTAAAAGTAAAAGAAAAGTTGTTCCCAAAAACTCTGCTAAATACATTGAACTTGGTTCCATATGAAGTCCTCCTATTTATTTTTTATATAAAAAAGCTTGAAAAAAACACTGAACCCCTCAGTATTTTTTCAAGCTTCTCCATAACACTAAGCCAATTATTCACATGATTTATTCTACTACTTTTTCAGCAACTCGTCAACTATTTTTTATTTTTTTGTTTATTTTTAATTTCTTTAGTCATTTTATCATACATCCCATAATTCTTTTTTTGTGGTAGAAATTCCCATAGCACCACTTCCTAAAGCATTGATTATATCTTCCTTATCTTCTATCAATCCACCTGTTATTATTGGAACTTTAACTGCTTTATTTATCTTTTTTATAATTTTAGGCATTAAACCTGGTAATATCTCTATTGCAGTTGGTTTATTTTCTTTTATATTTATTATTGTATTATTCAACGAGAATGAGTCTAAAACAAAAAATCTTTGTATTACTTTTATTCCATTCTTATTAGCAAAAGATACAATATTATGCTTCGTTGTTATAATTCCATCAGGCTTAATCTCTTTTATAAGGTATTCTGCTCCATTATTTGAACTTGAAAGTCCATCTACCATATCTACATGAACATATACTATTTTTCCTGCCATCTTTAATCTATTAACTATCTCTTTCAGATTTAGAATATTTGCCATTATTACAAAAACTATTTCACTACTACTTTTTATTGCATCTTCTAAATATGTGTCATTTTTTAATGCAGGAATAATTGGATTTCTTTCCAAAATTTCTTTTATATTATACATAACTTTCTCCTAAAATTTACTATTTTTAATAATTAATTATAACATTATAATCAAAATAAAAAAAGTTAATTAGTATAAATATTTATGGAATTTGTACTTGAGAAATATGATTACATGTTGAAAGTTCTGACATCACATCTAAAATATCTATCTGTTTTCCCATAATTAATGTATATTCTATTTTATGTTCTTCTAAGTTTTTTTCAACATTTTTTATTCTTATATTATTTTCTTTAAAAAAATTATAATTTTTCATCAAAACTTCTGAAAAATCTATATCTTTATTAAAATGTACTATCAATTTTCCTATATGTTTATTCTCTATCCAATAACGTTCTAATTTTTTTAAAGTTACAAGAACAATTATTATTGCTATTCCTGAAGGTACAGCTAGATAATAAAATCCCCAACCTATACTTAATCCTAAACAACCTGTAGCCCAAATAGAAGCTGCTGTAGTTAACCCCCCAATAATTCCTTTATCCCTCATTATTGTCCCAGCCCCTAAAAAACCTATACCACTAACTACTTGGGCCCCTATGCGACCTAAATCAGTTTTCAATACTTGTGAAGCTGCTGGAAATGCTAATGCATAATTATGTAAATTTATTCTTAGTTGATCTTGAATCATAGATACTATTGTTGCACCAAGACAGACTAATATATGAGTTCTAAAGCCTGCTGGTCTATTATGGTGTCCTCTTTCATAACCGATTATTCCTCCAATAACTATTGCCATAAAAATTCTTAAAATAATCTCATATATTGTAAGTGTATTTGTAAAACTACTCATAAAAACTCCCTTCAAAGATAAAGTAGCAAAGTTGCTCAACATTTGCTACTTTTTACTTAATTTTTATTTATCCTTTCCTGGATAAAACTTAGAATTTGAGAAATAATCTTTAGTTTGTTTTCTGACTTCTGGGAATAATACTATTAATGCTATTAAGTTTGGAATAATAACTAATCCCATTGCTAAGTCTTGAATTGTCCAAACTAAATCTATCTTTGTAATTGCCCCTACAATACATAAAAATGGAAATACATACTTTACTTTATCAGTAACTTTAGGTCCAAAAGCATATGTAAAACTTTTAGCAGCATTAAACCACTATCCCATTAAAGTTGTAAAGCAGAAAATTAAAAGAGCAAAAGTAGCTACATGTTTTAGCGGAAACCATACAGTTCCAAAAGCTTCAATAGCCATTACTGTAGCACTATGTCCACTTTGATACATTCCTGTTACTCCAACAACTAGAGCTGTTATAGTACAGATAATAATTGTATCAACAAATACCTCTGTAACTCCTGCAATTCCTTCTTCACAAGGGTGTTCTACAATAGCTGAACCATGTGCAAAGGGAGCTGTTCCTTCCCCTGCTTCATTAGAATACATTCCACGAGTTATTCCAAATTGAAGGGCTCTAGTCATAACATATCCTCCAGTTCCTCCAGCTACTGCTTTTAGAGAGAAAGCTTCTGAAAATATTTGACCAAATATTGCTGGAACATGTTGAATATTTAAAATAATAACTAAAATCCCTACTACAATATAAAATACTGACATCATTGGAACAAGTGATGTAACTATATTAGCAACTCTTTTTAAACCACCTAAAGTTATTGCCATTAAGAAACAAATTAATGCTATACCTGTAATCCAAGTAGGTATATTATAGTTAGAGTATAGAATACCTGAAATAGTATTAGATTGAACTAGATTAGCTCCCATCATCTTAGTACACATAAGAACCGCAATAACTATCCCTAACCAAGGAGCTTTAAGTCCATCTCTAATGTAATACATAGGTCCACTTAAAAGATTTCCTTGTGAATCCTTTCCTCTATACAATTGTGAAAGTACAATCTCTCCATATTTTAAAGCCATTCCAAAACAAGCAGCAAACCACATCCAGAATACGGCTCCCATTCCTCCAGCAGCAATAGCAGTAGCAATCCCTACAACATTTCCTCCACCTACATTTCCAGCTAATGTTACCATCATAGCTTTAAAAGAGGAAATTGATCCCTCACCTTTATCTTCATTTCTAGCCTTAAAAGAATCAATCAACGTTTTCTTAATAATAAATTTAAAATATCTTACCTAAATAAAACCATTAGTTACTGTATATAAAATTCCTAATCCCAATAATACAAAAACTAACCATTTACCCCATAACCAAGCATTTATAATTACAAGAATTTTTTCTAAATTATCTATCATAGTTCTCTCCTACCTATTTTTTATTTATTTTTATCTCTTTAGCTAACTCAGGATAATTTGTTATAATTACATCTATTCCTTTTGAGTACAAATATCTCATATCTTTTTCTTCATTTACTGTCCAAGTATTAATCTCAAGATTATACTTCTTTAACTCATCAATAACTTCAGGTATCAAATTATTATGTCTTGGATGATAACATTGAACTCCATGAGAATGAGTATATTTCCCAGCATCTATTATCCAATCTTCTGATAAAAATCCATACTTTAATTGGGAAGCAATTTTTTTCATTCTCATAACAGAGAAATGATTAAAACTAGATATAATAACTCTATCCTCTAGGTTATATTCTTTTATCAATTTCCAAACCTTTTCCTCTATCCCTAAATACTCATTTATTCCTGTTTTTAATTCAATATTTGTTATTACCTTTAAATTTTTTACCAATTCAAAATAATCTTTAAGAGTAGGAATTTTATTAAAGCCTACATTTTCAAACTTAAATGATGCATCAAATTTTTCTAATTCTTCATAAGTATAATCCACAACATACCCTTTTCCATTAGTGGTTCTATCAATAGTTTCATCGTGAATAATTACTACTTCCCCATCTTTTGTAAGTTGAACATCTAACTCTATTCCATCTACTCCGCACTCTATAGCTTTTTTAAAAGCTAACATTGTATTCTCAGGATAATTTCCACTATATCCTCTATGTGCAAAAATTTTACTCATAATTTTCCTCCTTTTAATTAAAAAATTCAATAAAAAAACTGGAAAACACAAGTTACAATTAACTTCTTAGTTAATAGCTTCTCCATGTCTCCCAGCTAATATTCTATATATTACATAATATACAATATTTTAAAATTTTTGTCAAATTATTTTATTTTTTTAGTTTTTTTAGTATTTTTTTATTTAAAATAGTACATAAAAACCTATCATATATTTCAACAGTTTTTTATTATTATTACATCATTCCAGGCATCATACCAGAATTCATCTCTGGTTGTTTAGGTTCTTTTTTACTAGCTACTAAAACCTCTGTAGTTAGAATTAAAGCAGAAACAGATGCTGCATTTTGAATAGCTGACCTAGTTACTTTTACAGGATCTAGTATTCCTTCTTCTATCATATTTACATATTTTTCAGAAGCAGCATTAAATCCATATCCTTCTGGCATATCTTTCACTTTTTCAAGTACTACTGCACCATCTACTCCAGCATTTTCAGCTATCTGTCTAAGGGGAGCTGTAAGAGCTTTTTTAACTATCTCTACTCCTATTCCCTCTTCTCCTTCAAGCTTAAAGCTATCCATATCCTTAGCAATCTCTACAAGTATAGTTCCTCCACCAGAAACTATTCCCTCTTCTACCCCTGCTCTTGTAGCATTTAGAGCATCTTCTATTCTAAGTTTTTTATCTTTCATCTCTGTTTCAGTAGCAGCTCCAACTTTTATTACTGCAACTCCACCAGAAAGTTTAGCAAGTCTTTCTTGTAATTTCTCTTTATCATAATCTGAAGTTGTTTCAGCTATTTGATTTTTAATAGCAGTTACTCTTCCTTTTATAATTTCAGCTTCTCCCATTCCATCTACTATGATAGTAGCATCTTTAGTAACTTTTACTTTTTTAGCACTTCCAAGTTGTGGAATTGATGTTTCTTCTAATCTCATACCTTTCTCTTCTGAAATTACTTCTCCACCTGTAATAATAGCTATATCTTCTAACATAGCTTTTCTTCTATCTCCAAAAGCTGGAGCTTTTACAGCTACAACATTTAAAGTTCCTCTCAATTTATTTATTACTAATGTAGTTAGTGCCTCTCCCTCTAATTCATCAGCTATAATTAACATAGGTCTTGAAGTTTGTACTGTTTGCTCTAGTATAGGTAAAATATCTTTCATATTTGAAATTTTCTTATCAGTTATTAGAATAAATGGATTATCTAGTTCAGCTACCATTCTTTCAGAATCTGTTACCATATATGGAGATACATATCCTTTGTCAAATTGCATTCCCTCTACTACTTCTAAAGTAGTTTCTAAAGATTTTGCTTCTTCAACAGTAATTACCCCTGTTTCTCCAACTTTTTCCATAGCTTGAGCTATAAGTTTTCCTATCTCTTCATCTCCTGCAGAAATTGAAGCAACTTGAGCTATCTCTTCATTTGACTCTATTTTTTTAGCTCTAGCTTTAAGATGATTAATTACCTCTTTAGTTGCTTTTTCTATACCTTTTTTGATAAACATAGGATTAGCTCCAGCACTTACCATTTTTAATCCTTCTTTTACAATAGCTTGAGCAAGTATTGTAGCAGTAGTAGTTCCATCTCCTGCTACGTCATTAGCCTTTGTAGCTACCTCTTTTATAAGTTGAGCTCCCATATTTTCAAATGGATCTTCTAACTCTATCTCTTTTGCAATAGATACACCATCATTTGTGATAAGTGGTGAACCATAACTTTTTTCTAATACAACATTTCTTCCTCTAGGTCCTAATGTTACCTTTACTGCATCTGCTAAAGTATTTACTCCTATTTCAAGTTTTTTTCTAGCTTCCTCATCAAATTTTAAAATTTTTGCCATTTTTGATTACCTCCAATAATTACTCAACAATTGCTAAAATATCCTCTATATTTAATACTAAATATTTTTCATCTCCATCTTTTATCTCAGTACCAGAAAATTTAGAATACACTACTTTCTCTCCAACTTTTATATCTTCTAATTTTTCTCCCTTTCCAATAGCTATTACTTCAGCCATATTAGGTCTTTCTTTATCTCCTGCTCCTGGAAGAATAATTCCACTTGCTGTCTTCTCTTCTACTTTAACTGGTTTCACTAAAACTCTCTCTCCAATAGGTCTTATTTTCATCTATATCCCTCCATTTTATTAGCACTCTTATACAACGAGTGCTATTCTTTTACATTAATATCTTAAATCATTTAATCTTAACTGTCAATAGTTTTTTGAGAATTTTTCATTGTCTTTTTTTAACTTCATTGGTAAAATATAGGTAATGCTGGGGAGGTTGTTATTATGAGTAATTTACTTAATGAAAAAATTGATTTAAAAGAGTTTTACAAAAAATTCTTAGTTATTGGTATTCCATTGATGATACAACAACTTGTATCTTCATCTTTAAATTTTATTGATAATCTTATGATAGGAAGACTTGGTACTGACTATATAGCTTCTGTTGGTTTTGCCAATAGTGTCTATCGGATTTTAGATTTGATTATCTTTGGAATATGTAGTGGTATGGGAGTATTTATAGCTCAATACTATGGAAAAAGAAATTTTGAATTAATTAGAAAAATATTAGGACTTATGGTAAGAGCAGCTTTTGCAGTATCTATGTTATTTGCTCTTGTAGCTTTTTTTAAGGCTGATTTTATTATAGGAATTTTTTCAAAAGATTCAGAAGTTTTAAGAATTGGTACCTCGTATCTTAAAGTTGTAGTTCCTTGTTATATATTCTACTCTATATCTTCTAGTATGGGATTTTCTTTACGTGCTATGGGGCTTACTAAATTTCCTATGATTTCAGCTTCTATTGGAGTAGCAACCAATACTTTCTTTAACTACTGTCTAATCTATGGTAATCTAGGACTTCCTAAACTTGAGGAAAAAGGAGCTGCTCTTGCAACAATTTTAGCAAGATTTGTAGAGATGTGTATTATACTAACTATTATCTATAAAAAAGACTTCAACCTTAAAGGAAAATTAGAATCATATCTACATATTCCTAAAAATCTTATAAAAGAGATTATAAAAGTATCTTCTCCTGTTATATTTACTGAGATGCTTTGGATACTAGGAATTATCTCTCTATCAGTTGCCTATGCAAAACTTGGTACTGTACAATCTGCTTGTGTACAGATAGCTGATGTGGTTTCTGCTATTTCTGCTATATTATTTATGGGAATTTCTAATGCTGCTTCTGTTATTATTGGACATACTATTGGTAGCGGAGATAAAAATAAAGTCATTGCCTACTCTAAACAAATTATTTTAGTTGCCTTTGGTATGGCTACTTTTAGCTTTATCTTAGTACAACTTCTTACAGGAAATATTATAGCTTTGTATAAATTATCACCAGATATAGCTCTTCTTGCTGAAAAAACTTTAAGAGTATATGGAATTTTTGTTTTCTTTAAAATGGTAAACTGGGCTATACTAATTGGATTATTTAGAGCAGGTGGAGATACAAAAGTAGCTTTTTACTTAGATATCTTACCACTTTGGTTATATGGTGTTCCATTAGCTTTTATAGGAGCATATTTCAAAGTTCCTATTTTTATTCTTATAGGACTTGCAGAATCTTGTGAAGTTATCAAGTTAATATTTGCTCTTTGGAGATATAAAACTCTACGTTGGATAAAAGATGTAACAGTATAATTTTTATATTAAAAACTCCCTCTCTTAGAATTTAAGAGAGGGAGTTTTTTTATATTTAGTATGTAGTAAAAAGTTTTTAAATACTATCTTTTCTTATATCCACACTTTGGACAAACTCCATTTTCATCTAATGAAATTCCACAAAGAGGACAACGGTCTATATTATTCTTAGTAGTAAACTCTGCAGAAGCTGCATTTACACCACTAGTAAAAGTTATTTTAGCAATATTTAATTTATCTTTTAATAAGTCATAAACAATTTTAATCATTCCTTCAACTGTTAAAGTTTCTTTAGTAACAACTAAACGAGCGTCAGGATATGCAGTTGCTAAGTCAGTCTTAAAAGCAGGACCTTTCATAACGTTTTGAGGAGTCCCATCTTTTATCCCAGTTTCCTCATAAACTTTTAAAATAGCAGGTAAAAGAGGATCATCTTCTCTCAAAATAAGAGAGTGGTCAAAATTCTTCAATACTTCCCAAGCTGTTTTTTGAATTTCATTACAAGGGAATACCATATTTACACCTTCATTTATAGAATCTTCTACTTCTATTGTTAAAACTCCAGTATGTCCATGTAAATATTGAGCTTCTCCTCTAAACTTATAAAATCTGTGTGCATATTGTAAATCAAAACTTGTAATACTTCTCATAATTTTACCTCCTTAAATTAACTATATTTATTCTTATGAGAATATATTATCATATTTGTATTTATTTGTCAATCAAAATTATTTTTATTTTGTAATAATTACAATTATATGGTATTAAGTCTTGATTTTACTTTGTTTATTAAAAATTTATCTTTTATATTTTATTACTTTTGAAAAAATTTATTTAAAAACTCCTTCTTTTCTCTCACAAAAAGTTTTCCTTCTACCTCCTTGCAAATATAAACTACCACTATTAATCCATCTCTTTCATTAGTGCAATCAATAGCTTCTTTTATCACTTCATACTCTCTTCCGTTCTTTTTATTAATCCAAGTTGAATTAGCTTTTATTTCCATTTTTTCTCCTTTATTTATCAAATAATTTTTTATTATAATATGAATTTGCTGTATAAATTGCAGCTATTGGATTATGCCCTAATACTCTATCTTTTACAGCAAAAACAGTAACAGGTGCTTCAGAATATTTTATAAATAAACTATCATGCCCTATACAAAGTCCTAATAATATATTTAATTGTGTTCCTCTTGAATTTAAAAATTTAGCCTGTCCTATTGGATTACACATAGGTTCAAATTCACAAGCAGGACGAACTTGCTGCTCTTTATTTATATTTATAAATTTTTTAGAAATGCTTCCATTTTTACATACAATAGAATTTACTTCAAAACCATGATATCTTAATATATTGGCAAAAATTTCAGCCTCATTTGCTAAGCCTATACAAAAAGCTAATCCTAATTTTGTAAAATTACACTTATTAGCAAAAAGTATAATCTCCTGTATCCTTGTTAATTGACAATATCCTTCTGCTTCTACTAATGCTGAATTATGAGATAATCTCATATTTTCTTCTTCTAAATAATACTTTTTTATTTCCTCTATTTTTTCTAATTCTCTACACGGGCAATTTATAGGTGCATCTTCTAAATTTCCGTTTCTACATGAATGTTTTTTACATGAATCACAAGTATACATTACAATCCCCTCCTCAAATATTTTATATTTATATTATATAACATTTTTGAAAAATTTTCTAAAAAAATATTGATATATAATGTAGAAAATAGTATAATATAAAAATATAACAATACTAGTTTATATTAAAAAATAAAAAAATTTAAAAGGAGAAATGAAATGCACCCAGTAATAATAAAATTTTTAGACAAAGCTTTAGACTTACTTCCTACAATTATTATTAGAGGAGTAATTGTTATTGTATTATTCTCTATTTGGCCTAAATTTGTAGATGTATTAATCAAAGCGTATAAAAAGGCTTTAAGGAAGAAAAATGTTGATCCTCTTTTAGAAAGTTTTACAAGTTCAATGATTAAAACTCTAATGTATGTAATCCTATTTTTCTTAATAGTAGGAATAGCTGGAGTAAAAGCTACTTCACTTGTAACTGTTCTAGGTACTGCAGGTTTAGCTGTAGGTTTGGCATTACAAGGAAGCTTAGCAAACTTAGCTGGAGGTATGTTAATACTTTTCTTTAAACCTTTTACTAAGGATGAATATATCGTAGCAAGTAGTGGAGTTGAAGGAACAGTTGATAAGATACAAATACTTTATACTATCTTAACTACCCCTGATAATAAAGTAGTTATCGTTCCTAATAGTCAATTAGCTAACAATGCCATTACTAATGTTTCAAGAAATCCAGAAAGAAGACTTGATATGGTATTTTCTGTTTCTTATGATACACCAACTGAAAAAGTAAAAGAGATTTTAAATAGAATTGCTAATGCTCATCCAGCAGTTTTAAAAGAAAAACCTATTAATATTAGAATGAGCGTTCAAAATGCTAGTTCACTTGATTTTATATTTAGAGTATGGGTAAAAAAAGAAGATTATTGGACAGCAAAATTTGATTTTACTGAAATTGTAAAAGATGAATTTGATGCTAATAATATTGAAATTCCATATCAAAAAATTGATATTTATAGAAAATAATTTTTCAAATAAACTTCGTGTTAAAAATCACGTTTTTTAAAAATTTTACTGTACATTTTCCAGAGTTTCGTGTTATAATATCTGAAATCCAAAAAATATTTATAAAATAAGTTCGTAAATTAAATTAATCTATATTATGTATTTTAAAAGGAGTTGCAAATGAACGGAAAAATAGTAAAAGAAGCTATAACATTTGATGACGTATTATTAATCCCTGCAAAATCAGAAGTATTACCTCACCAAGTAAATCTTAAAACAAGACTTACAAAGGATATTACACTAAATATACCTATACTTAGTGCTGCTATGGATACAGTTACAGAATCAGATTTAGCTATCGCTCTAGCTAGACAAGGTGGAATTGGATTTATTCATAAAAATATGAGTATTGAAGACCAAGCTGCTGAAGTAGATAGAGTAAAAAGAATAGAAAGTGGAATGATAAGAAACCCTGTTACTCTTACTGCTGATTGTACAGTAGGACAAGCTGAAGATTTAATGAGAAGATATAAAATCTCTGGACTTCCTGTAATTGAAGGAGAAGGAAAACTTATAGGAATAGTTACAAATAGAGATATAAAATACCATAAAGATATGGGACAACTAGTTGGAGATATGATGACAAAAGATAATCTTATCACAGCTCCAGTTGGAACAACTTTAGACCAAGCTAAGGAAATATTATTATCAAATAGAATAGAAAAGTTACCTATTACAGATGAAAATGGATATTTAAAAGGATTAATTACAATCAAAGATATAGATAACTTAGCTGAATATCCTAATGCATGCAAAGATTCTCATGGAACATTGAGAGTTGGGGCAGCTGTTGGAATAGGACCTGATACTTTAGAAAGAGTTGCAGCTCTTGTAAAAGCTGGAGTAGATATTATAACTGTTGACTCTGCTCATGGACACTCTATGGGAGTAATCAATAAAATCAAGGAAATTAAAGCTGCTTTCCCTAATCTTAACTTAATCGGTGGAAATATTGTTACTGCAGAAGCTGCTTTAGACTTAATTGAAGCTGGAGTAGATGCTGTATAAGTAGGAATAGGACCTGGTTCTACCTGTACTACAAGAGTTGTTGCAGGAGTTGGAGTACCTCAACTTACTGCTGTAAATGATGTTTATCAAGTATGTAAAGATAGAGGAATAGGAGTAATTGCTGATGGTGGAATAAAACTATCAGGAGATATAGTAAAAGCTTTAGCAGCTGGAGCTGATTGTGTAATGCTAGGAGGACTTCTAGCTGGAACAAAAGAAGCTCCTGGAGAAGAAATAATTTTAGAAGGAAAGAGATTCAAGCTTTATGTTGGAATGGGTTCAATAGCAGCTATGAAGAGAGGTTCTAAAGACAGATACTTCCAAAATGATGCTAAAAAACTAGTTCCAGAAGGAATAGAAGGACGTATCTCTTATAAAGGAAATTTAAAAGATGTTGTATTCCAATTATGTGGTGGAATTAGAGCAGGTATGGGATACTGTGGAACTCCTACAATAGAGGATTTACAAATTAATGGTAAATTCATAAAAATAACTGGTGCCGGATTAAGAGAAAGTCACCCTCATGATATTACAATTACTAAAGAAGCGCCTAACTATTCTAAATAAAATATAATTATATGATGGTTATTACATTAGTAATAACCATTTTTTACTATTTAAAATAATTCTTAAGAAAAAAGCTAAAGAAATAAAATTTCTCTAGTTTTTTTAAACTAAACTATTTAAATTTATAACTAATTATTCTACTATCTAACTAACCATCCACCATCTACCGCTAAGATATGTCCATTTACATAGTCTGATGCTTTACTTGCTAAGAATACTACTGCTCCCATTAAATCAAATGGATCTGCCCATCTCTCTGCTGGTATTCTACTTAGTATCTCTGCATTTCTCTTTTCATCTGCTCTTATTGGTGCTGTATTTGCTGTTTTGATATATCCTGGTGTTAATGCATTAATTTGGATATTATGTGCTGCTAATTCGTTAGCAAATGCTTTTGTTATTCCTGCTACTGCATGTTTACTTGCTGTGTAAGGTGGTACAAATTTTCCTCCTTGGAAAGCTAACATTGATGCTATATTAATTATCTTTCCTGCTCCTTGCTTTACCATTACTTTAGCTACATCTTGGCTTAGATGGTAAACTGAATCAATATTTATTGCCATTACTGCATCCCAATCTTCATCTTTATACTCTAATAGTGGAGCTCTTCTTATTGTTCCAGCATTATTTACTAATATATCTATTTTCCCATAAACTTTAATACATTCTTCAACTGTTTTAGATACTTGAGTTCTATCTGTCAAATCTGCCTGGAAGAACTCTACTTTTCTTCCTTCAGCCTCTACCATAGCTCTTGTTTCATCCCAAGCTCTATCATAAGTTACTACAAATAAATCTGCTCCTGCTTTAGCTAGTGCTACAACATAAGCTTGTCCTAGTCCAGTGTTTCCTTCTGTTACTATTGCTACTTTTCCTTTTAAAGAAAAGAAATCCATATTAAAATTATTTAGCATTTTTTAATTCAACTCCTTATAGCTCTCAATCATTTTTTATCTTAATTCTTCCATTACTACATGGTCCATGTCAGTAAATGTTTGATTTTCTCCTACCATTCCCCAAATAAAAGTATAACTTCCAGTTCCTACTCCTGAATGAATTGACCATGATGGTGATATTACAGCCTCATCATTTTTCATAACTATATGTCTTGTTTCATTAGGTTCTCCCATTAAATGAAATACTCTTGCATCTTCATTCATATCAAAATAGAAATAAACTTCCATTCTTCTATCATGAGTATGACATGGCATACTATTCCATACTGAACCATCTTCTAAAGCCGTCATTCCCATTACTAATTGACAAGATTGACATACATCTGGATGAATATATTGATTTATTGTTCTTTTATTTGAAGTTGCTAAATTTCCTAAGTGAACCTTTTTAGCATCTTCTAATCCTATTTTCTTAGTTGGATATTTTTTATGTGCTGGAGCTGAGTTCATATAAAACTTAGCTGGTACATTACTATCTAATGATTTAAAAGTTACCTCTTTTATTCCTAATCCAATATATATAGCATCTTTATTATTTAGTTGAAATTCTTGACCATCAAGAGTGATAACTCCTGCTCCTCCTACATTTATAATTCCCATCTCTCTTCTTTCTAAGAAATAATCAGAACCTAATTCTTTACTTCCTTCTAATTTTACAACCTCTGTAGTTGGGCAAATTCCTCCAACAATTATTCTATCAAAATGAGAATATACTAATCTTATATTATTTGGAGTAAATAAATCTTGAATTAAATACTCTTCTCTCAATCTTTCTGTATCATAAAATTTTGCATCTTTATTACTTGAAGCATAACGAATCTCCATTCTTTTTCCTCCTACAAACTATTTAATCAATCCAAATAATTCTGGTAATACCAATGAAAAACTTGGAACAAAAGTTACTACTAACAAAATTATTATCGTTATTAAATAAAATGGTAATAACCATTTAAATACCTCTTCTATTGTAACTCTTCCTACCTTACAGCCAGTAAACAAAATTGGTCCTACTGGTGGAGTTATAGTTCCAATACATAAATTAAATACTAACATTATTCCAAAATGAACTGGTGTCATTCCAAAACTTTGAACTATTGGTAAAAATATTGGTGTAAAAATTAAAACTGCTGGTGTTGGGTCCATAAAAGTTCCTATTATTAAAAGCAAAATATTCATAATAATAAGAATTACTATTTTACTATCTGTTATTCCCAATAACATTTCTGCTATTTTTTGAGGAATATGAGCAAAAGACATTCCCCATGACATAATTGAAGAAACACCTATCATAAAAATAACTATCGCTGTCATTTGTGCTGAACTCAAAAATATTTTTGGTAAATCACTTAATTTCATCTCTTTATATACAAATGATAAAAATAATGAATATACAACAGCTATAGCTGAACCTTCAGTAGCTGTAAAAACTCCTTTTAATATTCCTCCTATAACTATAAGTATAAGAAGTCAGCTTGGAACAGCATCTAAAACAACTTTTATTCCTTCTTTAAAACTATTTTGAGTTTCAGACTTATACTTTAATTTTTTTGCCATAATAGCTGCTACTATCATTACTCCTATTCCCCATAATATTCCAGGAATATATCCAACAATAAATAAAGCTGATACAGAAACACTTCCAGCTACTGTTGAGTAAACTATCAATGTATTACTTGGAGGTATTAACATACCTGTTGGAGCTGAGCATATATTTACAGCTGCACTAAATTTTTTATCATATCCTTCTTTTTCTTCAATTGGTGAAATTGTCCCTCCTACTGCAGCTGCAGCTGCAACTCCAGAACCACTTATTGCTCCAAATAACATATTAGCTACAACATTTGCTTGAGCTAATGGTCCATAAAATCTACCACCAAATAACTTTGCACAATTTATAAGCCGAATAGCTATTCCACCAGTATTCATTATATTTCCTGCTAATATGCTGAAGTAATCATGGCTCCATTAAATGGTAAAATTACTAACATAGCTAAAGTTGAAGAGAGTCCAATACTTATACTTATAGGAACTTCCAAAGCTAAAAATATAACTAGAGAGATAAATATTATCAATCCTACTTGTACTGCTAAATCCATAATCTTTCTCCTTTATTTTTATTCTTTAGATGATAATATTTTTTTATATTACAAATAGCATAAAATATTATCATTACTCCACTTATTGGTATAGCTGAGTAAATAACTCCCATTGGAATTTGTAAAGCAGCATCTGTTTGAGCCATCTGTCTTAAAGTTGTAAAATATCCACCATACATCATTACCCCAACTACAAATATAGCGATAATAATTTCTTGAAAAGCATCAATAACTTTTCTTACACCCTTGGGTGTTAAATCCCTTATAAAAGAAATTTGCATATGCTCTCTCTTCCCAAATACATATGCTGAACCATACATAACTAACCATACAAAAAGATACTGTGATGTTTGTTCTGTTACAACACTTGGATTATTAAAGAAATATCTTGTAATAACTTGCCAGGTTACTAAAATTGTCATTATCCCCATAATAGCTATACAAAATATCTCTATTATTTTATTTAAGATATTTTTTATATTTTCCATATTTTTCTCTTCAAGGATAATTATTCATTAATTAGCTAATGCTCTTACATCATTATATATTTTTTTAGTCATTTCTGAAGAGTTAGCAACTTCTTCTTGTAATGGTTTTACTCTCTCTTGGAATGGTTTAATATCTACTTCTATAAATTGAGCTCCATTTTCAGTTGCTACTTTTTTAGCTGCT
>OGDJ01000585.1_pt1 | contig 20952 bp, 19 predicted proteins | sample 1570401 | NCBI WGS metagenome assembly OGDJ01 (sample SAMEA2582185, study PRJEB24529) | metagenome | biome: Human gut stool | place: China | collected 2011
TGCTGCAAGTACATGTTGGAATGATTTAAATGATGATATCAAATTTTCAACAATGTTTGATGGCATTCTTGGTATTTTATTAAGAATTCTGTACCCTCTTGTATATACACCAACCTCATCATAATTGTCAAATGTCTCATATCCAAGTAGTTTGGCGATCGTATTCTCTCTTGTCATTTCTTCATATTGCATTTTTGATAATTCTTCTATCACTTTTTCTGGTGTCTTCTTTTTCTTTGAAGATTTTGATAAAACTATATAGTCTTTTATAATCAGTTCTTCTTCTTTTTCACTCAACACAGAACGTGGCTCTATTTTTTCTTTTGTACCGAAATTCGGTACAACCTCTTCTTCAAAAGATAACCGTTTTTGCTCCTTCGCTTTTTCATGGAAGTTAGTACTGTAATTTTTATACAATACGTTCTCCTTGCTGATTAGTGCATCAAACATCACAACCTTTTTATTCCACACCATAACACCCTCACCGATATTTCCGGAAGACAGTGCTTTAAATTCCTTTGCACTAAATTCCTGGATAGCAGCAAGACTCTGTGCATCTACACCACCCTGATCGAGAAAAGCTTTGTAGGAACAGTTCTGAAACAATTCAATCAGTGTCTGATTAGATAAGGCTGCTGTTACATTCTGCATAGCCATTGTTACAATCCCACCAAACTTACGGAACGTAATAACCGCATTATTAAGCTGACTTGCACTCCCTGGTTTCTTAGATACTACCTGTGTCTCATCGATCACAAGATGCGTTGCTTTCTGGAACCTCTTATTGTAATCCATACGAACGGACAGATAATGCAGGATCGTGACCATAACTGCCTCCCAATTATTCTCCGGCACATTGGACATTCCAAAGCCGATCATACGACGATTCAGACTTACATTGGATGGATGAGCCAGCATATCACAGCTACCAATGGTATATTCTTCCAAACTGTTGTAGATCTCTCGGATCAAGGCTTCATCATGCTCATTATCGACTCGTTGTAATTCCTTATGGATTTCCTCCCGCAGCCACAAAAGTGTCGGCTGTTTCTTTAGTTTTTTCTGTTCAAATACATCCTTAAACATGCGTTCCGTACATCGGCTGATGATCGAATCATGCTCCTGTGTAACATTGATGTTTTTCATTACAGCTGCACACAAGGTCTTGGCATATTCCGTCTGTTGCGCAATAAATTCTTTCTGCACTGCTACGGAAGATGCAAACACTTCTTCTGATACCTCAAATCCATTTAGGAAGATTCCGCTTTTTGGTGTCAGATCAAAATAACTTCCTTTGTCTTTCTCCACAATATCCCGGAATTCGTTTTGTGGGTCGATTATCATAATATCGTCATCTGTTGCAAGCAATGTCTGTGACAGCTCAGTCAACTTGATCAGCATAGATTTACCGGAACCGGAAAGCCCTACGATAATTCCATGCGGATTCGGCAGTTTCTTTCGATTCCCCACAATGAAATGCTTTGTAGTATGGTTGAGTCCCATCATCTGTCCTCCCGGCTCAATGACATCCTGTGCAAAGAAAGGCTGAAATGCAACAAGGGAAGAAGTTAAGAAGAAACGCATATAATCAACTTGTCTTCCACCGATCGGGAGTGCTGTATTCCATGCTTTTAACTGTGTATAATCACAGGTTTCTAGCACAACACCTTCTCTTTTTCCGATTGCCTGCATTTCTTTCATACGTTCTGCAAGTTCTTCCTCATCATGAGCAGTGATTACAACCAACAAATTTAGAAAGAATCCCTTTTCATCATTTTCATCCAACTGATCGATATAGGACTCGATCTCATTCTTTTTCTTCTCTCTTGGATAAGAAGCGTTAATGGCCGGAATACCTGCATTTCGCTTCTGTTCAATCTCTTCGGTGATTGCTCTTTCATTATTGACCTGTGCATTGATCAGCTTATCGTTTACCAGGTCTGTCTCAACCGGAGCATAATCCAGTGTAAGAAAAGATGGATAAGAAACATTCGACATGGAATGGATAAACTTGTCGGTATCAATTGCCTGACGATATCTGTGTCCGAATAAAACAGTAACATAGGTATCTCCCATGACCATGTAGTTTGGATACTGTTTGATGCCTCGTGGCAGGATATCATTCTTCCAGTCTTTCTGATGTTTCTTTTTATCGGATGGGAGATTGATATAGTCCTGTTGCTCCGGATGATTCGGACAGATCAGTTTCTGCAGTGATTCCAAACGTTCCAAGGTGCTTAGCTTTTCAATACGACTTCCCCATCCGGCAAATGCTTCCATAATGGTTGTCTCAATCGCATTCAAATACACTCTTGCATTCGCTTCATTATCTGCTCTTGTAGTCACGGTCAGATAACGCAGCGTAGTTACATTCGGATTGGTTTCCTTGATTCTTTCATCCTGCCACTGTCTGATTCCATTTGCAATATCCGGATACTCTGCTTTATTCTTTTCTGCACGAATAGACTCCAAAAACTCTTCCATGCTCTGATATTCATTGGCTAATGTGATTTTAAATTCTACATCCATCGAATTTAACCAAAACATCAGATTCATAAGAAAATCGTTCTGTTCTCCGATATTCTTGTTGATGTAATTAATATCTTCAAAGATATAGCATCTGTCATAAACCGCCATTTTTTCTTTTGGCTCGATCTTAAATATCCCATTCTCAAAGGCTCTGTCAATCTGCAGAGATTGTTTTACATTCTTTGGTACTTTTACTACCGGCATTGTTTTGCTTTTTTTTGACAGAAACAGACTGTTTCCGTTAAAGATTGACATTTATTTCTTCCTCCTTGTAGTTCTTTTTTTCTTTGGCTCATTGATACATTTTGTATCCATAGAAAAGATTCTGTGCTGTGAAACATTCCTTTCTTCCATTTCACAAGGCAGTTCTTTGGTTTGCATATAAAACCACATATTTTTTAATGATTCAATCCAGGTATGTCCCTGGTGCTTCACCATTGCTAGATAAATAATCGGAACCATGAATGGGATTCCGGCATAAATAGAAAGATTGATTGCAAGGCCTGTTGCCTTCCACACAGAAAATGCGACTCCTCCGGCAACAAGCAGAGCAACCACACCATACCCTAATTCCCTTGCGGTAAAACCTTTCCATAACTCATTTTTATATTGTTCCTCAAAATCTTTATTTAAATTTATTTTCATGCACGTTCACCTCATTACAGATTGAATGTTTTATTTAAAAACGTTGGTGCTCCTTTTACGGAAACTGCCATCAGGATCATATAGATCATGGAATTAAGAGCCTGGGCAAATCCATCAAACGCATTAAAAATGGCACTATCAGATGTAAAAATGGAGATACCGGAAGTGATTCTTCCTGCGATTGCAATGGCAAGTGCTATAACGACAATTTCAAACGTATTGGATAGAAAGCTTTTCATCCATGCATAGGCTGTTCCTTCGATTCCACGTCCTCCTGTGATCGAAGGCATTGCAAGTGGGAATGTTACAACCAGAAGATACAACTTAATATAGCGGCTGTACAGCGTGATCAGAATCAGAAATGCACAGACCATTGCTACAAGGAAGTAGAACAACCCATAGATCCAGAAAAACATAACAGAACCGACATCCACATCACCAGTAAAGAAGGCCGGCGGTTCAATCATGACCGCCGTTCCTGCCATTGCCGATGCCATTTCAAAAATCTTTTTGATCACGTCCAATCCTTTTACCAACAGTACGTTTAAGACAACCACCTTGATCATTGCTTCGATCATAAGTTCAATTGTCATATTTTCTTTGAAGTTCCCAACTGCTTTAAAAAATCCCATCATCACAAAAAAGTTCAGACTCATAATTCCGATGGACAAAGCCCACGGATACAATTCATTATTTACATAAGTCCATGTAGCAGATGAAAATCCTTCCGGTGTCTTTGTCATGATTCCCATACATGCTGACATGGCAGTATTCCATATCGCACTGGCAATCTGATAGAATGGTCCGTATAATAAACTGCCATTTAGAAAATCCGGCAACCAGTCTGGCATCTTTCTTCTCCTCCTTTTTATGCTCCTACACTTGAAGTGATCACTGGAATCAACTGTGGTGTGATAACTGCAACAAGACCGCCTGCAATTCGTTTAAATGCCATAGACTGTGCACCACCGTCCTGAGAGTTCATGGATTGTGCCCACTCAAAAACACCCCATAGCAGATACAGACTTCCGATGGAGGATACGATTGCTGCAATCAGCCCATAGATTGTATTAAAACCAGTCTTGATTACTGTATTTCCATCAGTTTCTGCAGCAAGAACCGGAAATCCTAACTGCAAAACAAATACTGCAGACATCATTAAAGAAAGTGTCATCAGTGTTACCAATTTTTTTCTATCCAGTTTTATCAATTTCTTTCTCATATCCTTACTCTCTCCCAATATGTAAAACTTTTACTAAAATAAATACTAATACAAGCAGCACAACCGCAAAGGTTCCAAACCCTACTAAACCTTTCCATACATCTGGTGCAAACATCGCTGCTACAACTCCTAATACAATACTTAAAATAAATGCGATTACTACTATTACTTTTGTTTTCCAATTACTTCTTCTCATTTTTATTCTCCTCTCCAGTATTTTCTCCTGCTTACATGGAATCCTGCATATTTTTCGTAAATCCTTTAACAGAAGCTCTGTGATCACATTTGCTGTATCACTATCTGACAGATAACGATACAATGCGGTTTCATAATCCTTATAATGACTGTTCTTTAAATAATCCTTAGATGCACGTAAACGTTTTGCTACTTTTCCTTTCGGATATTGCTCCAACAGAAGATCTAGCGTCTGTGAAATGTTTTCCGTCTTTTCATATTGTTCTTTCATATCTTTGTAGAACTGCTCCGGGAATTTCATTCTTCCCAATCGTTCTGCATACAGATAGTGTTTCTGCTTTGTAAGAAGGAAATAAACGATCGCACCCACAAAACAAATTCCGGCAACTAACGCAAAAACGATGCCTGTTCCCATATACTGTAAAGCTGTCATTGGTACCCACCTCTCTACTTCTGACGGAAACAGTCACTTACTTCATGCACTTTCTCCATTAACCGTTCCGGAGCCATGGTATTGCTGAAATATCCGGATGCATAAACCCGATGCTCCTGTTCGTCATAATAAAACTTCACTCCCGGATGCTGTGTATTTAAACGAACAAGCAGTTTATCTAATGCTCTGCTTTTCTTCTTTGGAGCTGAAATGTCAAACGCTGCCGGACTTGAAAACAGGAACACATAATCTAAGTTATTGATATTAACATGCAGCTGTTCCCCCTCTTCGGAGTGTTTGATTTCAGCAGAAATATATTTTGGTTCATTTTTTACCAAATATCTGTTTAAAACGGATGCTGTCAGCTCTTCAAATACTGCACTCTCTCGCTCTGACTCATTGGACTCCTGTTTTCTTCCGAAGGTTGGAACATAAGGTTTTTCTTTTGTATCGGAATTCGCTGCGTCTTCCTCTTCTTCCTCATTTGTACCGAAATTCGGTACAGCTTCCTCTTTTTTGCTTTGAGAGATACTTGATACCAGTGTTAACAAACGGTTCTTTTCTGCTTCAATTCTCTTAATTTTCTCAGAAAGGCTCTCCTTTTCACTTTGTAGCTGATTATTTTCTTCTTCAAGCTGTTTACTTTTTTTATTCAGCTCTTCGAGTTCCTCTTTTAAATTTCTGCTCTCGTTTTCGTAAGCTTTATTCTCTTCTTCAAGACTCTGCAGTTCTTCTTCATTCCACTTATTCATTCCACCAAGTAAGGATTCAAAAAACTTGGTTGCTTCTCCTCCTGGCTTGCCATCTGCATCCAAAACAAGTCCTAGCATATCTAACTTATGTTCAAAAGTTTCCTTTGACTGTTTTGCCTGGATTTCCATGTTTTTTGCTTTTTCAATCTGCACCTGATAGCGTACTTCCATGGAATCCTTTGCTGTCTCAAACTCCTTTTCTTTTTTGTTCAGTTCTTCTTTGTCTCGTTCAAGCAGTTTTTTTTCTTCACAGAGCTGCTGATACCAAGTTTGCTGATTTTGTTCCTCTTTATGCAGTTCCTCTTGTTGTTTTTTGAGTTCCTGTCCTTTTTGGTTCAACGTCTCTTTTTCCTGCTTGATCGATTCGAGTAAGTTATTTAATGTTTTTTTCTGTTCCAGATAATCCCGTTCTCTTTGCTGAAACAGTTTCTCCCGTTCTTGGTAGATTTCATTCAAATCTCGGTACAACGGATCTTGGTTTGCTTCATTTATCATAATGTTCCATTCGCTCCCTTCTTCATTTTAATTCTATAAATAGTTCCACCCATCACAGTTACAGACATCCCAAGCAATACAGAAAACACTAAAATTCTGCTTTCTTCTCCAGTTTTTGGTGCAGGACCACTTAAGATTTCTTCTACTGCTTTTGTTTTCTCCTCTTGTGTACCGAAATTCGGTACATCATCCTTTTCTTTCACTTGTTCGCTATTCTTTGGCTCTTCCTTTTTCTTTTGTTCTTTACTTGCTTTTGTTTCTGTCTTAGGAACTTCTAGCCGCTGTACACTTTTTAGTTCTTCTTTTTTCATATTTCCACCCGTTTTGAGCATAAAAAATGCACCGAAGCCGCAGCCGATGCCAAATAAAAAGATCAGGATGGTAATGATTACTCTTTTCATCCCACTGTTTTCCTTCCTTAAAGGATGAGTTTTTCTTTTGTCACTTTGCAATTGACAGCCAAACGATACGGAGTCCTTGAATAGCCGGTACAAGTTGCTAAAGTAAAGGTCTGTACATCCTCTTGATCTGGTTTCCAATCATCCTGGAATACCGCATCTTTTTTGTGACAGGAATATACAGACACGATTGTAAGTCCCTTGGTTCGCTCTGGCGTATAGATATAAATGCTTTGTACTTTGTCTTCATCCACTGTAAGTTCATCTAATTTTCCAAAGATCTGTCCGGACATCATGTTATGTCCGAAAAGACAGATATGCGGATCTGACAAGTTTTCATTTACATGAGCAAAGGTAAATACTGAACCTAGTACACTTCGTTTTCCATCAAATCCTTTGTTTAAGTATTCTGTATCTGTTCTGCCATGTAAGATAGGCTCATCCACTCCGATCTGTGGGATATAAAGCCATCCAATGATATCTGGATTGACTTCCTTAAGTAATTCAAAATCAATCCTCCTCTTCATAGGATCTGATGCATCCTCATTACTTTCCGGGACTACAGCCGTTTTTTTGATTGCTTCATGACTGATCTTTGCATCCAGAAATGGTTTATGTTCGTGATAGGCAAGAAAGCAAAATACTACTGCCATTCCAAGGAATAGCACGCTCAGAAATCTGTATACTCTGTCTCTCATTTAATGTTTCCTCTTATACAAAATCGTACAAAGCAATGCTCCAAACACACAGATGCCTGCCGCTGTAACATACTTCCAAGTATTCTCCTGAAGACTTGTCTGCGGTGCAACATTGTCTTCTTTTTCCGGCTTTTCCGTATGTTTTGGTGCGATCATAACATCATACTGCATCTCACCTTCTGAATCATTCCAGGTCGGTACTGCGATCAAGGATGGTTCTACTGTGTCATAGGTTTCTGTATCCTGTGCATAAATCAGATATACGCCTACCTCTAAGTTTTTAAATGTTACAAATCCATCTGCATCTGTCGGTACTGCACTTGTACTTTCTCCCGCAGTTGTAAGCAATTTTTCTGCCGCAGTTTTTAGATCATTTGCATTCTCGATCGCATTTAAATCTACTTCACTCTTTTTATAAGTATCTGTCAGTACATATTCTCCATCCATAATATCTGCAACTTTCTGACAGCTAATCTTTACGTTACTTTTTTCTGTTCCTGCTTTTCCGTCGGTCAGCACCACCCCAATACTTCCGGTTCTTACCTCTTCGACCTTTGCAAGCTCCTCACTGTCCGGCAACACCTGATCTCCAATGACCGTGACCGTTTTATCGATCACAAGATCATTCTCATTTAATGTTGTCTCTGCCGCAGCTACATTTGATGCACCAAGAGCTGCAAATACACACGCTGCGGCCAGTATCTGCTTATATCTTACCATCTTCATATGTCTCCCTTCTGTTCCATAAATACAATCCGATTGCTATCGCAGCAAACAAAAATGGCAAGAGGAAAAAGATAAGTTCTCTCGCAGATGGAAGTTCCTGTTTGATCGCATCATGCTGTGCCTTCTTATATTCCACACGCTTTCCGGTCACCAGTAACCGATGGGTGTTGATTCCATATGGTGTACACGTAACCAGTGTCACCAGATCCTCTCCTGCTTCGATCTGCAGACCGGAGACATCTTCCGGCTCTACGATCTGTATCTTATTCACCTTATATGCAAGTGTTTCATTTCCAATCCTTAAGAAGAACAGATCTCCTTCCACCATCTCATCCAAGCGGATCAAGAGTTTGGAGCTTGGAAGTCCTCTGTGTCCGGTCAGAACACAATGGGTATTTGCTCCGCCCACAGGAAGGCTCGTTCCCTGCAGGTGTCCGATTCCGTTTGACAGTGCGGTATCATCCGTTCCATGATAGATCGGCAGTTCCACATTAATCTTTGGGATATCCAGACTTCCCATTGTTCCATTCCCGGATATGTTCAGCTGCTTTTCATAGCTTTCGTCACTTAAGATATCAGTATCAGAATTATCTACAACTGCACCGCCTGTCTGGTAAAGCATGTCATTGTATGCAGCTGCATTGTCCATGATCTCCTTAAGCTTTGTATCATCTTTTTTGCTTACTGCGTTTTGGTAAGTAGCAACGGCATCTGATTGATGCCGCTGCTCGATCACATTCCAGATAATTGGTAGACAGCAGAGTGCAAATCCAATGATGAATATGACTCCCGTACTCCATTTTTTTCTCATGCAATCTCCTTCCTTTTTGCTTAGATCTCTTCGTCTTTCTTACGTCCTTTTGCAATGGCAACGCTCATAAGAACAACACCTGCTCCAAGCATGATCACTACAGAAGATGTACCTGTGATCGGAAGTTTCTTTCCAACCTGGTTCACAATCGTGATATTTGCAGAACCATCTTCTACACTTGTTTCCAGTTTTTTGTCTTCTGATTTACTAAGTCCGTTATAGAATGTCTTGATGTTTGCATTTGCATCAAATGCGGTAAGCGTCTTATCTGTTGCACCATCACCTTTCACATAGCTGTCACGCTCTGTTGAAAATGTTGCTTTGAGTTCCAGCTTGATCGGGTCTTTTAATAAACGGTATCCATCCGGAGCATCTGTCTCTTTGAGGTAGTATGTTCCACTGTCAAGTCCATAGATATTAAATGTTCCATTTGCATTAGATACCATTTCTACCGCTGTATCTGGCTTTGTGCCACCTGTGTGGTCTGTACCGCCAATGGAATCACGGTTGATGACAATATATCCATCCTGTCCTTCTTTTACATATACTTCATTCTTGCAATCCGCATCTGAGTACAGACGGAATTTTGCTCCATCCAGCACCTTGTCATGATCGTTCGTTTTGATTGGATTTAATCTGTAGGTGAAGCATACAACAGTATCCCATGGTGTATATCCAGTCTTTCCTTCTCCTGTTGAATCAGCGTCATTGGAGAACTCAAGGCGGACATCATTTTCAAATCCTGGACGTCCTGTTTTTTCTGCAGCTTTATCATTCAGTGTTGCATTATATGTAAGTGTTACAGTCTGTCCGTAGGTATTCTCTTTCCGGTTGTCGACTTCATCAAATTCACGATCCACAATTGCCTTGAGGTCAGCGACTGCGATCATAAAAGTATCGCCATTGTCCGGCTTCTCTGTCACAGTAAACTCATCATTATTCAACGTATAAGTTTTGGCTTTTCCGTCTACTGTTCCGGAAATTTCAATTTTTACACTCTTTGCATTGAATGTCAGCGCATCATCCATTACATCATGCCATGCATAGTAATAAGTATCATATCCATTAATATCCGGAACATTTGATGTATATTTGTATGGTACTGTCTGTCCGATCTCATAATCTCCAATATCATTCCATCTGTCTGCATCTTTGATATTTGCATCTGAATCATCTTCCTGGATCTTCTTTGTGATACTTGGATAATCTGACTTGATCATAACCTGTGCTGCAGGATTTGCAGTATTTACCATACAAAGAGAGCTTGCGGAATGTGTTCCTTCTACGTTGGACACTTCATCAATGACATAGTAAACATATTCAAGTCCGTCCAGGCGAATAGAATTATCAGAACGAACATTTTTTACGTTGACTACTTCTGGTACTTCATTTAATTTTGTCATCTCATCTCTCAACTCTTCAATGAAATAACGAAATGCACTGTAACGGCTTTCCAGTTTCTGCTCTGTAGTAGCTCCTTCAACTGGGTAATTATTTAAAGACTGGATGTAGTCGATCACCTGATATTCTGTTACATCTGCAGCTGCAATTGTTGTACCTGCTTTCGTCAATGCTTTTGCTACGACATTCTTTAAAGCCTGCTCATAAGTTGGATTGAATGTATAATTGATGGATTCCCCACCTTTTGCATTTTCTGCCTCGAACAGCTTATATACATTAAACTTCTTTCCAACCAGTGTCTGTCCCTCATTTCCTGCAATATCAATGTGTGCCTGTCCAGTTCCCATTGTAGCAATACCCTTGACCGTACTATATTCTGTCCCATCTGCCGCATAAACAACCGCAGCCATTCCATTCTGGAACAATGGCATTGGAGTAGAACTAATTGCACCTGCTAAAGCGAGTGTTCCAGTTAATATCATTGCGACTTTTTTCTTATTAGATTTTTTCATGTTCATCCTCTTTCCCTCTTCCTTTCTTCATTTGACGAATGATCGCTGCAAGCATACAGCCTGCACCAAGTAAAACAATGATTAGTGTTGCATGATTTCCTGTCTCCGGCATCTGTAATCCGGTGTGGTTTTCTACCTTCAGATTCACAATTCGCTCATGCGGAGTTCCCTCGATCGCATAATCTCCGGAATCCTTTGTATGAACTTCACCATTTACATAGTATTCATACTGTCTCTTATCATTGATCTTGGTATAGATTTCATACACATAATCGTTTCCATTGATATCTTTTGGGATTCGATATCCCTGCGGTGCTTTTGTTTCCTTCAGGTAATACTTTTTCTCAACTTCTAACGGATCTGTTGTCACAACACCGGTATTATCTGTAACGATCTTAGAAACCACTTTCGTACCTTCCGCATCTTCGTAGAGCGTAAACTCTGCACCTTCCAGTGTTTTTCCTTTCTCGTTGACTTTTGTTATTTTCAGCTGATATGGAGCTAAAGTATCTTCTACACATAATCGTGCGGTTCCTTCTTTTTCAACCTCAAACTGCATGGAATTATCCTTTGCTGTATTAGAATCTAAGGTAATTTTATTGTCCTTAGCAACGGTAAAGGTTACAACTCCGCTATTTACGGTATATTCCTCCGGTGCAGATACCTCTCGTACCTTATGCTGTCCATAGCCTAATGTCTTGAACTTACATACTCCGTTTGCATCTGTAGTCACGGTCTCTGTTGTTCCGTCCGGTTTTGTATGCTCAAACACAGCTCCCTCAATCGCATACTCCTTACCTTTTTCCTTTTTGACAATGTTTAGATCTAAGGACTGCTCTGGAATTGTCGGTTGATTATAAGTATAAACAAACTCCGAACCGTTGTTATTGCTTGTGATCTTAACCGTATAAACTTCCGGATTGATCAGATAGCCTTCTGGAGCTTTGGTTTCCTGAATAGTAAGTGTACCAATTGGCAAACTCGGATTTTTGGTGGGTGATAAATATAATTCATCACCAGACTCTAAATATTTCTCCTCATAATAGCAAAATCCATCTTCGTTTGTTCTAAATATCCAGGTTCTGTTAGCAGTCTTTCCCTCTACCGCCGGGTCTGAATCCGACTGAACTCCCGCATAGAATTTAGCTGTAAACAATGCACCTTCCAACGACAATGAACCCTCCGGTTTATTCTGATTCGTTTCCTTATCTACTTTTCCAAGTAGGACACCGACCGGGTCTAATGTTGGCTTGTCAGATACTTTTAATTTATAAGTTTCATTTGGCTTTATCGTTACTGTATAGGTTGCCTTATCCAATGCATAACCTTTTGGAGCTGTTGTTTCCCTTACATAATACGTCCCAGCATTTAAGGTGAGTGTGTTGGACTCCCCATTTTCATCTGTAGTTAAGACACCTACTTTGGACGCACCCGATAGTGATGAATCACTATATACACCATATTCAGCACCTTTCAAAGAATAACAGTCATTTCCATTTGTTACATCCGGCACAGAAGATGTCTTCTGTAAATTGACTGATCCTGTCTGAAGCGTATTTGTAAGTTTTCCTACCCAACCTTTTTCATACGAACCTTCCCATGACATTTTTCCTGTATAACCTGGAACTGCTTCCTCTTGCGCCGTGTAATCATAGATCGTATCCCCATCTGTACGAATCAGATTATTCCATGTCACTTTCCAGTTCCATTCATTATTACTTGGAGTAATATTTGCACTACCAATAAGAACTCTTGTTGAATCTTTATTACTCCACCGATACAAATTAATTTTCACACTAGATGGACGAAGATTATATTTATTGTTCTGATCATTCCATGTCTTTTGTACTGTCAAACTTGTATAAGTTTTAGGATTATAAATTGAGAACATTAATCTTTGTGTTGATCCACCATTTGTTGTAACACGATACACTTTGAATCAACTTGGAACAGATCCTTTTTGTTCAGCCTTATAGATCAGCTGCGACATTCCAACTCTTTCTGCTCCAGCTGAATGCGGACCTCCCATACCAGTTGAGGACAGACCACGGACATAATAGCTAAGTGCTAAAGATGTACCTACGCAGCCTTTATTATAGTCACTGAAAATATTGCCTGGACCGGTGTAGCCATAGTACATAACTGTTCGTAAATTCGCGTCTGTAATTTCTTCCCAAGATCCGGTTGAGGCACCGGCTTCTGGTGTACGTCGATCATGTTCGCAACATAGTGACGGATAACCATCAACTTCAAAATATCCAACAACTGTATTTCCATATGAAACTTTCTGGTATTTCGTTACAGATAATGTCATGACTTCGCTATTAAGGTCGATTGTATGTATCAAGGGAGCAACACCCATTTCAGAAAGTTCCAGATCTGTCTTATCCTTATAATAATCTTCTGAAAGATATCCATCCGAATCAATCCACTTTTCCAGACCTAATGTCTGAGCTAATTGTATTCTTTCTTGTTTATCAACACTTGAATTATCTGAAAGGTTGCGTTCCTTGGCATCTACCAAATTAGAAAAAAATGCTGTAGTCAAAAACATCATGGCTAAGATAAATGAAAATATCCGACTAGCCTTTTTCTTTTTTCTTTTCATTTTCTCTTCCCTTCTTATAGTTATGTCAAACTATTATTTTTTCCTTCCTGCCATTCATCTTTAATGGAGATATTTTCCACCGGGCGGTGCTCTGGAACATCTTTTCATTTACATTTTTCTTCCTTTCCTTTAAATTTGAGCACAAAAAAGAGAACCACTTTTTGTGATTCTCTTCTTTGTACCGAATTTCGGTACATTTTTATTTTCTTGCTCCACAGGAACAAACATATCCATCTACTACTGTTTCATCATATGCTGCTGTATCCTGCACCCAGCGTGTTCCATAGACCGCATCATGATGTACTGTTTTTGTAACTGGTCGTGAATCATATTCGGTATGATGTCCGCCGCCTTCACCTTTAATTGCATGTTGATATGCATGACCACCTGGGTCTGCTGTACAATCCGCACCACATACGTTACAGCAATCCCATGGATAATCCTCATATGTTGTTACCTGCTCATCCCATGCATCCTGCACCACATACGGCTCATTGTGTCCGGTTGCTTCATGATGAACTACATGCGTCTGTGCTACATAGTTATGCTGGTGAACTGGTTTTGTTTCTGTCTTATTGGAATTATCTTTGTTACTTCCACTATTTGTTGCCGGTTTTGTAGTAGTAGACGTTGATGGGGTAGGCTTTGTTGTTTCCTGTTTTTTATTAGAAGTAGATGTATTTGATGCCTCATTCTTCTTAGAATCATTCTTTGCATGTTTCTCCTGCTTAGAAGGTTCTTTCTTTGTATCATTCTTCTTCGTATCTTCCTTCTTTGACTCTTCTTTCTTGGAATCGGTCTTATTAGACACTTCCTGCTTAGAAGAATCTTCTGTTTTCTTTTCCTCTTCCTTTCCATCATTGGAAGCATTCTTCTTATCTTCTTTTACTTCTACTTTACTGTCATCACCAATGACAGCTGATCCTTTATTCAGAAGATCCTCTGCATCCTTCTTTTCAGCTACAATTACATCTACGGTATCTTTCACTGTATCCGGCTCTTTCTCCGTTGTTGATGCGTCCTGACTTTCTGTGCTGCTTTCTGTTGTTGAGGATGCTATATTCTGTTCTGTAGTTTCAGCTTTCAATTTCACTGTAATTGTAAGAGGATAGGTTCCTGCCTTTGTAGAGTCAACCTTGCTATCGTCTACAGTAACAGATTCTACCTTTGCTTTCTGTTCCTCGGATACCAGACTGTTCACTGCTTTTTCAAGATCCAGGTTCTTAGCATCTTTTACAATTACAATTTCATCTGCATTTTTAATATATTTCTTGATTTCATCATGGTCTGATGTTTCTGTTGATGTTTGTACTTTTTTGCTTTCTGTCTCAGTTGTTTTATTATCTCCACAACCAATTACTGCTGTAGAAACTGTCATTACTGCTAACAGAATTGCTACTATTTTTCTTCTCATACCTTTTCTCCTTCTCATGCTGCTTTCGTACCGAATTTCGGTACATCTATTTCTCCGTGATTTTTGATAGAAACAGTCAATTTTTATTCGTAATTTTCTATTTTCTGACCATATTGCTCTAGTATCATACATGTAATTTCAGTATCTCCACATTCACTGTCCGGATGGAAAATACTAATCAATGCTTTTTTTCTTTTTGCCAATTCTCCAGGAGAATTACAATTTTTAAAGAAATCAAAACTTTCACTCATTTGTCTTTGCTTTTCTTCTTTCAGTTCGTACTCCGTCCATTGTAATAACAAGCGGAAATGATCTCTTTCTGCTTCAAGTTTCTTTAATCTCTCTTGGTAAATTCTTATATCAAAATCACTCTGCTGTTCTTTCAATACTTCAATCGTTTTTTTCGCTTTTAAAAGATTCTGCCGCAGATTTATATTTTCTCCCATTAAATTTATATGCTCTGTCGCTCTTTTCACTTGATCATCTTCCAAAAAATCAATGCGTTTCTTTAATTCTGTAATGAGTTCATCCTTTGATAAAACCCATTCATAAGCCACATAATTTCGACTATAATTTGGTCTTCCATACATTGTACTTCTTCCCCTCCTTTGAATCCAACATTAACCCTCAAATATTTTTACTATTTTCCAAAAAAACGTAAGTTTTATACACTTTAATTGTTTACTTTATGTAGGAAGTACCTAGCACGTCTCACCCGGAGCATATGCGACCGGATATGGTAGGGCGGCAGCTACTTTAATTTCATTTCTTAAGGGGACAATCATTGAAAAATAGATTTCCCTTTTTTAATTGAAAATGATCTCACTTTTTACATATTCCTCTGCCTGATGTCTGATCTGATTCATATGTCTTGTCCATGCCATACCATCTTTGGCTTTATCCGGTGCCGGATCACGTTCCAGCAATTGTTTTTCCAACACATCCATTCTTTCATCTGCTGTCTTCTGAATATCAATCAGATGTTGATTTAATTCATCCATCAAAAGCATCGAAGAATAGACAGCTGGTTTGTGTTTTTGTAGGTACTCTTTTCTCATGATTCCCCATCTTCCTATATATCCATCCACCTTTTCCAGTGACAGATTCGGCAGTAGGAATTCGCCCACTTGAATATATTCCAATTTTGGAATTCCATCCTCGTCCAAATCTAATTCTGTATTATTCTTTTTTTTCTCCATCCTGCTCTCCTTCCACTTGCTTCTCTAAATTTCGTTTATAATTCTCCTCCAGTTCTCCGTCCTGTTTGGTTTTACACTTTCCATCTACTTGTTTATCTAACATTTCTTTTTATGACATATGCCAGTAATCGTTTTGAAAAATCTGACATTTCTCTCTCTCCAAGTTCCCAGGACTGTAAGGTGCGATACGGAATTTCAAAACTATTGCAGAAATCCTTACGGCTCATCCCCGCTTGTTTTCGTAAGTCTTTTACCGTTACTTCATCCAGATTTCCAACGACACTATCTATGTCAATATATTTCTTTTTTTCATTCATCATTACCACCAACTTTTATACACTTTGTACGTGTTTCTAGTTTTAATATAACACACAGTGTGTGTTTTTTCAATCCTTTTTACGCACATTGTGCACCTTTTTCCACTCAATGACGTTATCAAAGAAATCAGAATCATCTTCCGGCATATCTCTTTTTTTCAATAAAAAAAGATTCAATCCAAATTTCTGATCAAATCATAGGTGTATTCTATGTATTTCCCAGAACACTTAACATTTTTCTGTGCAACATTTTCTTTTATTTCCATTTCGCTAATTATATTATAGCAAAGGCTTTTTTACTTATCTAGGTTACTTTAGGTACACTTTTTTGATTTTCTTTTCTAATCACCTATTATTATTTTCCAACTCTTCTATTCTTTTTTTTAGTTCATCTAATTCTTTTCTTATTTTATTTTCATTTGATTCTTTGAATTCATGATATAAATTTGCAAGTGTTGATATCAAATCCATAATTGCCAGTATTCCTACCAAAAAGGTTGTAACTAACATATCATCTTTTATTGAAAAATCCATTGTCCTACTTTTATAATTCCATCCGAAAACAAAAAATATAATTATTACATTTATTAATATTCTCGGTACGAATTTTATAAATATTATATTAAGATGAAATGCATCTACTAATTCCTTTTTTGCATATCGGCAAATAATATATAATATAAGTACAACTATATATATCCCAAACACTATATCTAAAATATACGAATAAAACACTTTTCCCAGTACCAAATTTTCAAAATTCATAATTTATCACTCCCTTGTAATTCTTATTATCTAGCCAGTCAAATAATCTGGAAATATTTTATCTTTTGTACTAGTTTCTGTTGTATATCTATACATCTTTCTTATAACATATCTATTTTAAAATCTAAAGACTTTTTATGTTTTATTAATCTTTTATTTATACAATGTATGAAATTATTTCGTAACAGATTGAATATATGGTACATAAAAATAAGAATGTATATAGAATTAATATACTTCAACCGAATATGCTCCATAAACAGCTCTATTAATGGATTATCATCTTTTTCCGATATGCACAAAAATGGACTTTCAAACACAAACTTCTACTTGTTTTTTAGACTTACCACCATCTATTTTTTCAAAAAACACGTTCATATTAGACTGCTCTATATTTTTCTACATATTTTTTAGACCACACAAAACAGCAAAAAAATAAGGCTTCTATCAGAATCACCAAAACATTATTATAATGCTACTGATTTTCTTCTGATCACCCTTTGTTTTCTCCATAAATTTCATTTATCCCTTTTTCTTTATGGACTATTCCCTATTTTTTGCACCATAAAGAAACCATGAGCAAAATGTTCACAGTGAATTTTCCAGTTTTAGGGCTTTTCTAAGCATCTTATGGAAATGTTTGACATCAAATATAATACTTTCCTCTGCATAACGATGTAATACTGCAGATATGATCGATATCGTATCCTCTCCTCTTTCCTTAATGATCTTGCTATACTGATGTGTCAATTTCCCAAGATCTGACGCATCCTCCTCTCGTTTTTTTGCAAGCTGTTCTCGACGCAGCAATACACTTCCTACATACTCTCTTTGCTGATCAGCGGCTGTATTTACACAAACATATGTAGCTCGTTTTCCTTTGATTGATTTTGTTGGTTTTTGAAATAATTTCCCACCCAAAAATTTTATGTAGTATTTACCATTCTTAATATGGACAGAAAAATATTTGCGTAATGTCTGTAAATAGACCTGGATCATTCTTTTTGATACTTGTAATATATTACAATATTTATGGTAAAACTCTTTTACATTAATAACACGAATTCCTCTATTTACTGCCGTAGAACGCATAAGATCAAGAAGCATATATTTTTCATGTGCTTTCATTTTGAAAAATTCTTTGCTTTGAAAAAGTACTTTATTTAGATCTATGTAATCTGGTGTCTTTTGCTGTGAAAACGTTCGATTTTCGAGATAAATATCGAAATCCCCTTTGACATTTTGAGTATATGAAAGTAAATTTTTCTCACTCAAAGAACGCAGAACATTATAAAATGTCTGCTTACTTTTCATACCTAATATCTGCATGAATTCTTTGTAATAAACACCAATCACTCTTCTGTGCTCGTCTTGATAACGCACACACTGGAGGAAAAAATTCATTTCCATTTTGCTGACACTATTTAATTTTAGCAATGTATCATATGCAAGCTGCATTGTTTTTTCCTCCTGCTATAATAAGTTACATAATATAGAAGGGTATATCCAACAATGTACCGAAATTCGGTACATGAGAAGAAAACATTTAACGAACTCTTATACCCGGTGTTTTTTTGACTTTTTTATTTTCTTTTTTTTCTATGTCAGTTTTTTTATTATCAATAATTTTAAGTAAGTTATCTTTTTCTGACACCCATTTTTTTACATTTTCTATTTCTTTTTCTAAATCATAAGAAGGAGTGGTAGCACCCAGTTGCAGCGTAGCCACATACTCCTTAGTATGATATTGGAACTCTTCAATCCGCTTTGTAGCCTTGCCTGTGCATACAATCATCACCCCCGTTGCAAGAGGGTCCAACGTGCCGGCATGGCCGACCTTTAGTTTTTTCACCCCTATCTGGCGACAGATATGATAGCGGACGTGCCCTACCACCTTAAATGAAGTCCAGCCAAGAGGTTTATTAAAAAACAGTACTTCGCCTTTTTTAAAATTCATCAGCTCAATATAATCGTTACCAATCCTGCTATCGCACAATAGATTGCGAAATAGATCAGCTTTCCTTTCTTCACTATGTTTATCATCCACTTACAAGCCAGGCAACCGGCTATGAAAGCAGCCATAAAACCTACAATCAACGACAATGCAGGAATGTCTCCCACTACGTCCTCCCCTTTCATCATCTTCATACCGTCAAGCAATGCCTCACCCAGAATGGGCGGAATAACCATAAGGAAAGAGAATTGCGCCAACTTCGCTTTGTTGTCTCCCAACAGTAATCCCGTAGCGATGGTAGAACCCGAACGGGACAATCCCGGCATTACTGCACAAGCCTGGGCAATACCGATAATAAGCGCATCTTTCATCGAGATTTTTTCTTTTTGACGCGGCTTGTAATAGTACGAGAAAGTCAGCAGGGCAGCCGTCAACAACAACATACAGCCCACAATCAGCAGTCCCGAGCCAAATATTTCTTCTACATAGTCTTTAAAGAATACTCCCACAATACCGATTGGTATCATTGAGATCAATATATTAATCACGTAGCGCGTCTCCTCGTTCATCCGGAACTTGAATAACCCGCGGAAAATCCAATCTATCTCTTTCCAAAGAATCACCAATGTACTGCATACCGTAGCCACATGCACTACAATTGTAAATGCCAAATTCTCTTCACCCTGTATCCCAAACAATGCCGACCCGATAGCCAAATGCCCACTGCTACTTACAGGCAAATATTCTGTCAATCCCTGAATCAGTCCAAGGATTAATGCTTCCAACCAACTCATAACTTATCTTTATTCTATTTTAGTTTTAGGTTTGCGCAATACCGCATAAATCATCGACAAGAAACCGAACAGGCAAACGACAGGCGCCACCTTAATTCTACGTGCACTGAAAATATCAGGTTCAAAGACCGTTTCGGACGACGAAGGTCCTGTCATCAATAGAAACCCGATAATAACAATCGCCATTCCTACCGCTAGCAAGATAAAGTTTACTTTATCAAAGGCAAATTTCTGCTTGTCAGACATAGTTTGTTTAATTATAAATTCAAAATTAAAGTCGCGAACCACGGTTCGCTATACCTATTTACTATCTATTCTCTACTAAATATAATACAAAGTATTGGCCCTCATTCTCAAGTATTTGTTAATGGAAATGTAGGCACACAGCCACGTAATCACCATTCCAAACACCAACACACTCGCACAAACGATAAGCATGACTTCGGGAGTGATTACCTGAAGCAATTCCTGCTCGTATGTCACTGCCCAATAGGCCGTCCCCATTAATATGGCATCAGCAACTACAGCAGCCAGCACGCCACTCCACACATTCCTTCGGAGAAACGGTCGCCGAATGAAGCTCCAGCTCGCCCCCACCAGTTTCATTGTATGGATGAGGAAGCGCTTGGAGTATATAGCAAGCCTTATCGTATTGTTTATCAAAGCAAAGGAGATAAAAGTAAGCACTACCGCCAAAGCCAGTAATACCAGACTGATATTCCGTATGTTATCATTCACAGCATCAATCAGCTCCTTCCGGTAGAGCACATCCTGTATATTACTGTTCCGTTTGACCATTTTCTCAATCTTCGCAATACTGTCGGAGTTAGCATAATCGGAATGGAGCTTTATTTCAATAGAAGCGGTGAAAGGATTATAACCCAGAAACTCTTCAGGATCAGTTCCCATAGCTTCGGTCTGCTCCTTCAATGCCTGTTTTTTAGAGATATATTCGGATTGTTTCACGAAAGGTTCCTGATTCAGCTTCTTCTGCAGTTTCAGGATATCCGCCTCTTTCATATCGTCGCTAATGAGAATGGAGAAACTGATATTCTCGCGTACATACTTGGATAAGTTATTGGCA
>OGDJ01000589.1_pt1 | contig 20696 bp, 9 predicted proteins | sample 1570401 | NCBI WGS metagenome assembly OGDJ01 (sample SAMEA2582185, study PRJEB24529) | metagenome | biome: Human gut stool | place: China | collected 2011
TGCACTTCGTCTACGATTATAACATCCAGCGCGCCGACATGTTCAACGACCATGTGGGTGGGTTAGTTGTCTTTGTTTACGATGAAAACGGCAAGTTTGTCACCAGACAAGAGGCTGCCAACAGCAGCCTGGCCCAGCCGCTGAAGAGTCATGACTTCGCCATGCAACTGCAACTGCAGCCTGGCAAATACCACTTTGCTGCCTTCGCCTGGCAGAAGGCTTACAGCGAGACGTTGGCTGCACGCGGTGCCAAGTTCAGGGTAGAGATGCCCCAACAGGGAGAAGACATCAGCCGTCTGCATGCTACGCTGGACCGTCAGCAGGGCATTGTAGAGAACCAGGCCATGCCACTCGACACGCTTTGGCAGGGACTCTCCAAGGGCATCGTGGAGGTAAAGAGCCTGGAGATGGTACACGACACCATCAGTCTTGTCCGTGATACCAAGGAACTCACCTTAAGCCTGCACCAGATAGATGCGCCTGCCGACATCTCGGTGGAAGACTTCAGCTTCGAGATAACATGTGCCAACGGAACCATAGGCCATGACAACAGTCTCTGGGAAGACGAAAGGCTCACCTATAAACCTTACTTTACTTGGGATACTGACTTCCGTGACGAAGCGGGCAACGTAAAGGAACGTACCGCCCATGCTGCCATGATGTTCTCCCGACTGGTGCTCTATCCTGTAGCGCAGAACGAGCAAAATGCCATGCTCTCCATCTTTAATAAGAAGACTGGCGAGGAGGTGGTCCGCATCAACCTGGCCGACTGTCTGGCACAGGGAAGGGGAGCCTTCGACTACCTCAACTACTCACCACAGGAGTTCTTGGACCGTGAGTATGACTACCATCTCGACTTCTTCCTCAAAGGCGGCGAGTGGCAGTATGCCAACCTCAGCATATCGGTGCTCAGCTGGAGCAAGCGCATCCAGCGTGTAGATTTCTAAGCAGGCAGTTACACCTTATTATATATAGGTATTAAAATATCGCTCCAATCCCTCAGCGGATACACGATACAGCATAAATGATAGAAGAGTTGAAATGATCACAAAATAGAAAATCAGGTTTGATTAAGTTTAGGTTAGTTCTTTTAAAAAGGTAAATAAGATTGTTTCTTCAGGACGACAAACATGAATTAGCATATAAACGGAAACAATAAACAATATATAAAACATATAAAAGATGAGAAGTCGAAAGTTTTTTTGTTACATGGTTATTCTGTTGCTGGCGGCTATGACAGCCGCTTGCACCGACGACTTGGGTGACAACACTGTCAGCTCAGGTATGTCGGGCAACCTGCAAGTCCTTGTGCCATTGATGCACAGCAACGGCACTCGTGCAGGAGAATCAGCCCCTGCAGAAAACTTAACTTACAATGCCACAGAAGAAGAGTGCCGCATCAACAGCCTCCGACTTTTCGCTTTCCCTATAGACGGCAAAGGCACATTGCTCAATGAGTATCTCGGTGCTCCCGGTACCTCGTTCTATGAGCCTGGCAATTTTGAAGGAGGTGTGGATGTAGCCACATATACGCTGCGAATCGACCCCGGCACTTACCGCATCTATGTTGTTGCCAATATGGAGGATGTATTGAAGGATCATCAGCCCATCGACACAGAGGACAAACTCAAAAAGGTAGTACTGAATTACCTCCCCGAAGGTAAGCCCGGTATGCCTGCCTGTGGCAATATCCCTATGATTTATGAACCCTTAAAGGATACCAACATCACTAGTGATAGCAAGACCACCGACATTGTTGCCAACTTGAAGTTCACCTGTGTCAAGGTAAAACTCAACCTGCTCTTCGACCCTGCTGACTCTGAGATGCAGGAGGCTCTGAAGACCAACGGTCTGAAGATAAATGATATTACAGCAAATAATCTCTCTCAATCCACCAGCTTGGTATGGGGAGGAAAGTTCTACGCTTCTGACAAAGAGGACGTAAGCGGAATTATCAGTTCCAAAATGTATAAGCAATCTTCTGAAGCCAGCGCCGCAGGATCATTCTTCTCTGATTGGACACGCGACGACACCAACAAGAACAAGAGCAATGCGGATGTAATCACTGCTGTGGGTACTGCCGCAGCGGCTCCCTCAAACATAAAGGACAAATGGCTCTTCCAGGGTACATACTATCTGCCTGAGCGCTATATCAAAACCAACGACCAGCAGTCGTTCCTCACACTGAGCAGCATGATTGGCGCCAATGACAACAGCTACAACATCCCATTGGGCCACACCGACAATCCAGAGGCAGAGCCACGCCGCACATTCCCCCGCGGTACCTACTACGAGATTATCGGTAACCTGAAGACAATAGGCAATATCACCCTCGACTGCCAGGTCCATGTCAAGGACTGGGAACCTGCGGAGCTTGATGCAGACTTCAGCCATACCACACTGTGGGTAAACAAGACAAGCGCTCAAATAACCTCCATAGAGGAAGACTCTATTTCCTACAAGTCAAATTGGGTGAATGTGGAGTTTGGTTGCGATGAGATTGTTGATGGTAAGCCCCTCGTCGTTGAAGCTAAAAGAGATGAGGTCAATCATATTATCACCTTTAGGATTAATCCAGAGATTCCCATGAGTGCTTATGGAAAAGGGAAAGGTCAATTTCCTCCGAAAGGAACGACCAAGATATGGCTGAAGGCTAACAACCTGAAGAAATATCTGGATGTAGACTACAATGTAGAACCTCTGTTTGAGGTTGATCCATTGGAGGTAATCATCTATTATGTGGCAGGTGCAGAAACCAACAAAAAGGTATTCACTTGGGTTACAAACTTGGGAGGTATCGTGCTTCCTAACGAGCTGACTTCCACCATTGGTAAATCAACTATCAATATATTGAAGCCATCCGATGAAAACGCTCCCAAGGGAACATTCCAGGTGGAGGCTACAACCGACCCTGTAACAACTACAGTGCATACATTCCGAGTACACTCGAAAGACTCGTATAATAGCAACTATAAGTACAGAGATATTAAAGTAACAGTAAGACCTCCGGTTGTCGATTACCGTATCTATTTCCGTGCCATTAATGACAGGTCGTCAAATAATGGCCAGTTTGGTACTAACCAATTCCAAGGTATTTTGGATGAATACTATGGAACAGGTGATAACAATAACAACTGGGACGATTCTTGGAGAGGAGAAGGTTGGGACAAGTGGATACATAAAGATAGGCATAATATCTATATCTATTCGCAAAAAGGCGAAACACCGGGAACAGCAATACCTAAAGAAAATGTGTGGTACTTTAATAATAGATATGATGAACCACATGAGCATGATAACGCCAGCCGCATGACTGGAGATGAGAATAATCCAGGATGGTACTACAAGGACATGGATTTTGATGCTAAAGGATATAGATGGGATTATGGCGACGGTAAAGAAACTACACCGATCAAGCCTGGCGAGACATTGATGATATTCTACAGCTTCAACAACAAAGGTGCGGACCTTCACCGCTGCCCTCATCACATGGCGCCTGGTATCACCCTTTTCAACTATGAAGACCGAGAAGGTTGGATACTTTACGACCCGACAACAGACCCCTATTATCGTATTTTCGATGAGAAGCCGATAGTTAAGGATATCAATTATGTTGTCTATACCAAGAAGCAAGTGTCAGGCTGGGAGTTTAGGTTTGGTGTCGCGACAGACAATCCGACATCCTCTGGAACTAATGACCAATATAAACATTGGGACAACACTTGGGATGGTCACAGTGCCAAGAGTTTTGAAAGCGTACAAGAAGGAGGCTGGTGGAAGACAACGATAAAGTTAAAAGCGGTTGACGGATATCATGAGAAGGGTATAGTCCTTCAGTTTGAAAAGGGTGACTATGATGAGAAATATACCATTTTCGGAGGTAGAAGTTATGAGAAGTATAATGATACAGGATATTATGACAATGATAGCTGGCATCCTGGTAAACCATCAGGTGTATAAACAAGTAAAGTAAGGAAGGAAATGAAAAAGATAATATCATTTTTGCTGATGTTGCTGGCGTTGACCAGTTGCAGCGATCAGTTGAACGAAAATGGAAGTTCAACTTCATCTGACATAGATGGACTGGAAGGTGGTGGAATAACGCTCACCATCAGCCTCCCCGACTTTTCAAAAGAAGAACTGACACGTGCCGGCGATACAGGATTGAAAAGCCTGAATGTTGTGGCATACGATAAAGACGGAAAATTCCTTTCTAATGAAAGTGTTACTGGTTGGGATACCGTTGAAAACGGCTACAAGGTGAAGGTGCCTGTTGTCTCTAATGCCAGTATGATTCATCTGGTGGCTAATGCAGCTTCTTTAACCGATGAGCAATGTCAGAACGGTTTGGACAAGGCTGTGGTCAGCGGTACCATCAGTACGGAGAATCCTCTCTGCTGGGGTAGGATTAGTGTGTCTGCATTGATGGGAACGAATCCTTCCGTCACCCTCCTGCGCCAGTTCGGTAAGGTGAGTGTTCAAGGACCAACCACTAACAGCAGTTCTGAGTTTATCGAAAAAGAAACTTTTACCGTGGAAGGCTATAAACTTTACAAGGCTGCTGGTAGCGGAACCATTGCTCCTGCAAAGGATAACTGGAACGCTTCAACATGGGAAGTCACCGCTCCGACGTTGCCTTCAGGTGTCAGCTATGACAACACCAGTAGCGACTTTGCGACAGACGATATAGCTTTCTATGAGTCGGAAACAAAGGCAGACCAGGCATTCCTTATCATTAAGGGTAAATATAAGGGCGTAACAGGTTACTACAAAGTGGCATTCTACGGTACGGATAGTACGGATGGCAAGCCTTTCATCAATCTTCTGCGCAATCATGCCTATACTGTGAAAATCTCCTACGTTAACACCTATGGTTGGAAAACGGAAAAGGAAGCTGTTGATGACCCATATCCCGAGAATCGTATGAGGGTGACAGTGAAGGATGACAATCCTTTGGTTACCGATATGATAGCCTGCAAGGACTATCACCTCGGTGTGAGCGACCAGGTGAGCGCGGCATGGAATGACTCCACTACTGCCACACTTGTCACCACCATTAAGGACGGTTCGTGGGAAGTGAAATCTAAGGATGCAGATTGGATTGGCAAAATCAGTATTAGCGCAACGATTGACATACCGGATGCAGCAGGTCCAAAATCAACACCAGGAAAGAAATATCGTCTCTCCATCCCATTGACAGAGAACCGCTACTCAGAAGAAACACGGGAAGGACATGTCGTAGTCAGGTCTGGTGACTTGACCCGCACCATCACCATCACGCAAAAGGGTAACGATTTCAAACGTTCGGACACCCGCACGGTCATTCTTCTTGATAAGAATAATAATAATCTTATTTCAAAAGATTATTTCCATGATTTCATAGACAATACAAAAGGTATCAAACCGGAAGACCTGCAATATGGAACCGTAAGAAATGATGGTCTCCACTTCACCGTAGTAAGCAATCGTTACAGGTATTGGATTCCTAAGAATGAATCAAATGAGACTTGTACCAAAGGGTCCGAGCACAGTGACAGATATACTATCACAGAAATCAACTATAACGGAAAGAGCTATTGGCAAGTAGATTTAGTAAATAACGAAGATAACAACTTCAACTTTTGGAAAGGAGATTTCACCATCTCTTACACCACCAGTGACGGGCACCCGATTAACATTAAATATCCAGTCTATCACAGTGGTATCTTCCATGAAATATCAGCCGACCACCAACAGCCACCTGTTGATCCCAATGGTGACGGTGAAACCAAGTTACCAACGGTCAGCGGCAGATTCTATTATGGTGTCATTCAAGTGCAAGGCAAAAACAAAACGTATATCATGCTGGACCGAAACCTCGGGGCATCCAACAATGGTAACTATTCAATAGAAACAAAAGCACTGCAAGCCAACAGGAACGCTATTGGTGGATATTTCCAAATTGCTAACGAAAAAGGAGCTCAAGATCATGCAGGCAGCTTGTTAAATGAGTTGATTCCCCATGGTTTCAAAATTCCCGAAAATGACGATATCCAAGATATTATAGACGGTGGAAAACTTAAGGTAGTCAATCGCTACACCGAGTCGGGTGAGGTCTACAACAGTATAGAAATAACGACAGTCAACTCTGTGCTGCCCACTATCTATCTGCCTACAACCGGTTATGTAGAAGGTGAGAGCCTTAAGAACCCTACCCATGTCTCCCTATGGACAAAGACATTGCTCTCTGGTAACCAGGGTTTCGACACCACCAGTCCTGAGTATGGATTCTGGTATCGCTATTTTGATATCTATGGCAGGATTATGACATCGTCGAACTTGCGTTTCGTCAGCGGCAGCAATGGAAGAAATACAGGTATCTACAGAGCCATGCCAATCCGCCTGGTACATGTTCTGTAATAAACACAAGATAAGTGATAAATACAATAACATCATTTACTTATATATAATTAAAGTATAAAAACAGCTGTTTTTAAAAAGAAGGGTTGGGCTTTCGTGAGAAAGTCCAGCCCTTCGTTTTGTCAGGATACTCCTGACAAGGAGTCAAGACGTCGCTGAGAGGTTATCATGATAGTACTGACGGGTGGCAAAGACGCTTCCAGCGCTTATTGCCTCACTACGGCATTATATTGCCCTCTACCAGGGCAATATAGTGCCATTGCCAGGCACAAAACGATACGTCGGGAGAGAAAAAATCCCCACTCTCTTATTTACTCTTCACCTGGATATTTTATTCATCAGATTACGCTGAGTTAACAGAGCATTCTTGCTCCACTGATTACGCACGGATTTTAAACGGAAGCTCGACCTGTTCGGCCTTTGAAGAAGGTCGAATATCTGTGTAAATCTGTGAAATCTGTGGGACATAAAAGAGTGAAATCTGTGGGACATAAAAGAGTGAAATCTGTGGGACATAAAAAAGTAAAACCAGCGTAATCCGAAGAATAAAATATTCGGGGAAAGCGTATTATGATACTGGCGTGCTAATCCGTCCAACAGAGAATAAAAAGGTGGATTTTCAGCAGAAAATCCACCTTTTACACTATATTCTCCGTTTTGTCCACCTCTTTTCAGTGTATTTTGTGTACTTTTGCGGCTGTGTATGAATCGCAGCAGGAAGTAACTTCCAAAAGCTGCGGCTTCATGCTACCTGCAAATAACAAGCAACAAAATAAAAACAAGCCTAAAGAATAAACAATGAATAAGAAAAGACATTTTTTACTCTCGGCTGTGCTCGCCACAACATTGGCAGCCAACGCCCAAGTAACCATTCAGGTAGATGCCTCTAACCCAGGCGTCAAGGTTTCACCTAATTTATATGGTATCTTCTTCGAGGATATCAACCACGCTGCTGACGGCGGACTCTATGCCGAACTCATCAGCAACCGCTCCTTCGAAGATGATGACAAGAACATCCCTACCTGGAAAACTTCCGCCCAGGAAGGTGCAAAGATCCAGACACAACTCATCAACAAGGGTCTGCTCAACAAGGCACAGGGCAAGGCTCTCCAGCTTACCATCGCTGCCAAGCCAGCAGCCACAGCCTCTCTCATCAACGAGGGCTTCTGGGGCATCAACGCCGTACAGGGCAGAACCTACAAGCTCTCTTTCTGGGCTAAGGGTAGCTACAAGGGCGGATTGAAGGCTCGCCTCACCAACGCCAAGGGCGACAAGGTGTATGCAGAAACCACCCTCAATGCCAAGGTTGGCAAGAAGTGGACCAAATATACGGCTGAGTTGACAGCCAACGGAAACGACGCCAAGGCTCAGTTTGAACTCGTAGCCGACGGAAAGGGTACCATTGTTCTCGATGTAGTAAGCCTCTTCCCTCCTACTTTCAAGAATCGCGAGAATGGCTTGCGCCCTGATTTGGCTCAGCTTCTCTATAACATCCATCCTAAGTTCGTCCGCTTCCCTGGCGGTTGCTACGTAGAGGGACAAGAATCTCCTGAGAATGCTTTCCACTGGGAAAAGACTATCGGTCCTATCGAGGAACGTCCGGGCCATAAGAACGTAAACTGGCGCTACCGTACCAGCGATGGTATGGGATTCGATGAGTATCTGCAGCTTGCCGAGGATCTGAACGCCAAGCCTCTCTATGTTGTAAACGTAGGTTTGTGGCACGGCGGTATGACTCCTGTAGACAGCATCCAGCCTTGGATTGATGAGTGCATGAATGCCCTGGAGTATGCCAACGGTCCTGTTACCTCCAAGTATGGTGCGCTGCGTGCCAAGAACGGTCATCCGGAGCCATACAACATCGAGTATCTGGAGATTGGTAATGAGAACAACCAGCCAGACCCTGCGGCTCAGAGCGACCATTACTACGAGCGCTTCAAGAAGTTCAAGGATGCCGTTCTGGCGAAATATCCTAAGATGCACCTCATCGGCAACGTGGTAGCCTGGGGCGATGACAACCCTAAGTGGGAAAGCAACGAGAGCGTAGAGCTGCTTGATGAGCACTACTACAGAAACCCAGCCTGGTTTGCCGAGAACTTCAACAAGTATGATAACTACGACCGTAAGGGCAGCGAGATTTATGTAGGTGAATATGCCGTAACCCAGGGCTTCGGCAATATGGGTTCGCTCGATGCAGCACTCGGTGAGGCTGTCTATATGATGGGCATCGAGAACAACTCTGACATCGTGACCATGGCATCCTACGCTCCTATCTTCGCCAACCTCAACAACCGTATGTGGGCACCGGATATGATTCAGTATACATCAGACAAGGTATTCGGAACTCCATCTTACTACGTTCAGAACATGATGGCGAACAACATCGGTACCCGTGTATTGAAGGTGAACCAGGAGAATCCATACAAGTATGAGCAGCCCCAGGTGAAGCCAGCCATCTGCCGTGTGGGCATGGGAACATGGGGCACCCAGGTTTCTTTCGAGGACAAGGGCTACAGCGATGAGAACGGCAAAGCGCTGCCAATGACCTTGCAGGAACTGCCTACCGACATTCATGGACAGTGGAAGACTGAGGGCAGCCTCATCAAGCAGACCAGCAACGAGGAGAGCTGCATCCGTCTGAACCCAGGCGAGATTACCAGCAACGGTTATATATATAAGGTACGCGCGAAGAAGGATGCCGGCAACGAGGGTTTCCTCATCATCTTCAACTACGTGGATAAGAACAACTACTGCTGGTTGAACCTTGGTGGCTGGAACAATACCCAGCACGGCGTGGAGTCTATCGTGAATGGTGCCAAGAGTCAGATTGCTACCTGTCCAGGCAAGATTGAAACCGGCAAGTGGTATGATATCGAGCTGAAGGTAGTAGGCGACAGCATCTTCGCCAAGTTGGATGGCAAGGAGGTATTCGCCACCAAGTTGAAGGCGAACACCCTTCCTGGCATCTTCTCTACAGCTACACTCGACGAGCAGACGGGCGAGGTAATCCTGAAGATTGCCAACACCAGCACCGAGCACACCACAGCGAAGATCAATCTTCAGGGTAAGGAGATTAAGGCTGGCAAGCTCATCCGCCTTTCAGCCAAGAACGGTCTGGAGGAGAACACCATCGACAATCCTACCAACATCTATCCTGTAGAAAACTACGTAACTACAGAGAAGAATGGTGCCACGGTAGAGATTCCAGCCAGCTCGCTGAACATCATCCGTTTGAAGTAAGAAACAAGCTACGTCTAGGGCATTAAGCCCTAGACAACTCCATCATAAAATCCATTTTGAATAGTTGATAAGAAAGTTAGTTAGAAAATGGAAGGCGGCAACCTGCGCGATGCAGATTGCCGCCTTATTTTTATCTATCGCTTCTTTTATCCGAAAGCATAATTGAAGAGCAGGAAGATGTCAACTCAGTCTTAACCGTAGTAGTCTTCGGGTCGAAGCCCAATAATGCTTTTAATTTATTCATTTCTTATATTGCGATTGATTTTTCTCTATTTCCTCTTCCCCATTTCCACAACCCAGTCATATACCGGTCGTATCTTGATGTCAAGGCCTTTTTCTGTAACTTGGTTGTACTCATGGTCGGTGAGCAGCAGCAGGTCGGTGCATTGCGTCTTGCGATGAGCCAGAAGTAATCCTTCAATCTCCCGTTTGCGAGTCTTGGGTGAAGAGATGTCATACGAAACCTGAATGGCTTGTTTCACCTGATTGTTTTTGCAAACCACGAAATCGCACTCGCCCGAGCGGTCGCTCAGATAATAGATATCATACCCCTGCGGCTTATAAGTTCTAACCAGCTGCAGATAAACAATGGTTTCCAATCTCCATCCCAGGTTCTCTCCCACCAGTGCATTATCTCTCTGATCCATCAATGCCACATCTATGGGATACACCTTCTCCTGGGTTATTCTCATCTTGCTCTTGGCAGAATACTTCTGAAGCCCCAGCAGCAGATAAGCCTGCTTCATGTATCCGATATAATTCCTGATGGTATGTTCCGATTTTACCCCCAGTGTAACCGACAGTTCCGAAGAAGACACGATGAGCGGAGCCACATTGAGCAGATGATGAGCCAACTGCTCGAAGGTAGCCTGATAGGTAATCTTGAAACGCTGTTCAATATCTCTCTGCAGGATATTGCTTACCAGATTCTTCACATAATTCTGGTGTTCGCCGATAACGAGCAGTTCAGGAAATCCTCCCTGTTTCAGATAATGATCGAAGGCAGCTCTCCTGAATGCCTGTACCTTGGTAGTCATTCCTTCCGTATCCACCTCTTTCATCAGACAATACTCATAAAAGGAGAATGGAAACAAAGGTATCTCCTTGCAGCGCCCCGAGAGATGAGTAGCCAGGTCGCTGCTCAGAAGTTTGGCATTAGAACCTGTTACGATGACATGCATCCGCCTGCGAAGCATACGATTCACGAAAAGGTGCCAGCCCTCGATATTCTGTATCTCGTCAAGAAACAGATAATTGAAATCACCATATATCTTATACAGTACTTCCAGAACATCGTTCAAATCTTCTGCCTGGATGTTAGCCAACCGCTCATCGTCAAAATCTACATAAGCGTATTTCACACCTGCTTTCTCCAATGCCTGGAAGCATAGAGTAGATTTGCCGCTACGGCGCACACCTATCACGACCTGAGCCTGCGTACTGCCCAAGTCTATCTGCGCCTCTTCTGGTCGATGACACAAAGTTTCGCCTCTACGTATCTCCAGTTCTTCCTGCTGATCAGAAAGAATCTGTTCTAAGTTTCTCTTATCCAGCATAATACCTCTTACTTTTTCTGGATGCAAAGATAAGAAAAAATAATGAAGAACGCCTTATTTTACAAGTTTTTAACTACATAGAATGCCTTATTTTACATATTTCAGGGATATCAGAACGCCTTATTTTACAAAGCATTTTATTTTCAACCATTATGCTTGGCTAATTCGGATTTTCTTCGTAACTTAGCAGCGCACTATATCCGCACAGAGGTAAAGAGCGCCATAGGCAGGGCTGATGCCGTGATGCACATGCCAGATACGATATATGTCTTCGAACTGAAGGTTGACAAGAGTGCCGATGAGGCTTTGGCTCAGATAGACGAAAAAGGCTATATGCTGCCATATCATACTGAAGGTAAGCGACTGGTAAAAATCGGCATCAGTTTTGACAGCACCCAGCGCACTATCAGCGATTGGAAGATTAAGGAAGAATAAAGAAAAAATCCGAAACAGAAGCTTACCAAGTTATCTGTTTCGGATTTTTTTGATGATTATATAGTTAGGATGAGCCGAGTACTTCGAGCCGACTTGATAAGACTTACTTTTTACCTTTTGCTACATGAAAACGATAAATGGCGTGGATGAGCACATAACGGGGCACTGTGTTATAGTATTTCTCTACCCTGCCCTGCGCATTGATAGTTCTATCCACTTTCTTCAACTGATGGAACACATCGAATGCATCAGCCTTCACAACCAATTTTCCCTTGAAAAATTGTCGGGAAAGGCGGAAGTTCCATAATAAATTGTCATCATTCATCACAGACTCACCATATCCGCGTCGACTATACATTGAAAGGTCGGTGTCAAACGAGAACCTGAAAGGAAGTGCCAATACTGCACTCAGCCCATAATGATAGTTGCAAGCATCAAGGGTTTCGAAATCCTTCTGTTCGCCATTGGAATGAAGACAGGCAACATAACCATTCACTCCCAAAGAATGCTTACCCAGTTTGTAGTCCAGACGCAAATCTTCAGAAATGGTGGATGTCTTTACTATACTCTTCTTCATCTCCACAGTTGCAGCATCACTAATCATATCAACACTTTTAACATAGCCCAAAGAGGTAACCGTATTAAACATTAACCGTTTCTTCTTATCAACATTGCCACTCAATCCTAAGCGCAAGCTTGTATTCCAGTTACCATTCACATTGGTTGGCGAGAAAGTACGCCTACCAGTGTTTTTATCATATATAAAGCCCATAGCCACTGCATCGGTGGTAGAAGTATAATCGTATTTAAGATCATACATCAGAGACTTCAAACTTCCATTATAGACATATTGCATATGATGCAACATTGAGTTCTTCAGTTTTTCATTTCCATAACGCTTTACATTCAGAGGGTCTGCATCATCTATATAATCAAACAGATAGAGCATCTGAGGAGCTACCTGAGTTATAGAATAGACCAGACTGCTAGAAAACTTTCTGTTTTTTCTATTTCCGCTCCAATATAGGGTAAACTCCGGGTTCAGGAAACTTAAATTACGAGAGAGTTCCTTGTCTAGAGATGCCCTTCTATAACGCATATTCTCATGCGAGAAGTTGAAGTTCCACTGGCTCTTGAACAAGATATCATTCTTTGCATCTTCTACCACCTGCCAGGAAAAAATCGCAAACGGCTTATGCGCATCAGTATGAAAATCATACAGATAACTATTAGCCGCATCTATCGTTGAAAGATAATCAGTAACAGATGGCAAGACACCTAATTCATGATTGGCATCAGCTCCCCATCCTGCAAGTTGATCCAAACGATAAAGACTATTCTCTTCATGAGAATACTTCTGCTCATAACCATATTGAATAGCTCCCCACAACTTATCAGAAACATTGAAGGAGTACCCCAAGCCGCCATGATAACGATACCCTTTAGAAGACCAAGGTACATAACGGCGACGATAATCATTATTTCCAGCAACATTTCCTGAAGCATAGTCAAGGCTATAGATGCTATATCCCTCATCATCTTTACCAAGCACTTCACCACCAAGCTTTAGCTGCAACATATCTCCAGCTTCGTTTACGATGAAATCTGAACTGTAGTCCAATGATGCGAGCCAACTCTTCAAGTCATTCAGGCTCTTACTTTCCACCCTATTTATCAAGTTCTTATACAGCTCGCCTGTTGAAATCGGGAAGAGACGATTCCACATCTGTTCCTGATTTTCCCAACTTTCAGCCATCAGAGCTGAATAAAAGATGGAATTCTGCTTACGGCGAGAGTAATTGGCTTTTTGGTCAATTGTCATATAGCATTTAGATTCTCTGCCACCAGGAGTCAACGTCAACATGTTGTTCATATTGAGATAGAAATTACAATACTTTGCTTCATTCATAGAACGCTCGTATGTATCCCCCGATGACAAGAAGTTGGTGCGATACGCATTCGTTTCCTCATGATTATCATAATGAGTAAGGTCGGCATTACTCCTTAAGCGGAATCGGTTTAATCTATCATCCACATTCAGGTTCACTCCCACCTTCTTTGTTGTTAATCTAGACATCGGCAGCTTCTCCGGTGTCCAGTCAGAGCCTTGCATCGGTGCACCACCATCATTCATATTATTAAAGTTGCTGAATATTGCCAACTGCGAATGGTCAGTTGTTCGCAAAGCAAACAAGCGCGCCAAATACAGGTCATCATTTGCCATACCAGCATCCACATTGCCCAACCAGCCAATATTATATTGTTTCTTCAAGTTGACATCCATCACATATTCATCCTCCTCAACCTTTCGTTTGGCAAACAGATTCAGGTCAGTTTTCTTTTCATATACCTTGATGGAGTTTACCGCGTATGTAGGCAAGTTCTGCAAGAGTACCGTATTGTTACCCTTGAAGAAATCCTTGCCATTAAGCAAGAGGCTCTCCACAAACCGACCATTGACATAGATACGCCCATCCGACTTCAATTCTGAACCAGGCAACTGCCTGATAAGCGCATCGAGCATGGAGCCTTCTGAGAGTTGAAAGGCATCAGCATTATACACCAGCGTATCACCCTTATGATAGAATTTCACCTTGGTGGCCGTGACTGTTACTTCATTCAACTGCAATTCATCATCCAGTTTTTTCTTCTTACGTAAGAAAATGGTAGGAAAATAACGGGTGTTCACTCGTTTGCTAGCTTTTACGTCAAAAGAAATACTTTGTGGCACATAGCTATCATGCTCAACTTTAATGGTATATTTCCGATTGTTAGTTACCCGAAAGACAAAGCCACCATCATTTTGATTCAACCTGCTATTAGAAGTTTCCACCTTAACAAGGTTTCCATCGGCATCCATCAGACTAACCTTTGCATCATTTATTGCAGTATGAGTAACAAAGTCTTCGACCCACCCCCAATATTCCACAGTTTTTTCCTTATCTTGGGCAACTACAGACATTGCCCAAGATAACACCAGAATAAACAGTATAACTTTAATATACTTCATGATTACATTTGTTTGTTATTAGCTTACATTATTATTTCGTATCTGCAAATTTATGGAAAAATTGTCAAATAACAAAATTTTGGTTCGTGATAATATCCACCAAGAATCCACCATTACATTTCTATATCATCATAACTCCCTGTTATTATGAGAATCAAAAGCTTTAAATATTCAGTAAATTACTGAATAAAGTAGAGGCTCTTTTATCGTCAAACAGTTTTCGATTTATTTTTTGCTTAGCATTACTTACGTTTTTGGTTGTTGTATTGATCAAAAATGCAATGGCTGTATTATCCATTCCCAGGTAAGCTAAGATACAAATCTGAAACTCTTGAGGACTCAACTTTCCCTTCCTTATTCTTTCAAACAAGAGAGGTTTATATTGCAGTAATGTATCATATAATTCTTGCCAATCTTCTTCCACTGGATCGATATGATTTCTCTTTGGTTTCGACATTTCCATAAATCTTACTACAATATCACTTACCATCAACATCTTCTCCTTGTCTAGCAAATTATACTTTTCGTACTTTTCCCTATACTCTCGAAGGATATCCTGCAATGCGGCAATTTCTTCTTGCTTCTTGTGGATAAAAATGTCTTTATTCTCTTGTAACAAACTCAATTCCTCACTAGCTTTCTCTAGTCTTTGGTTTACTTTTGCTATTTTTTGAGACATCCGGTTCTTCATTCTCTTGTATTTCCCAACAAGAAAACCCAAACTGCACAATACCATAAAACAGATAAACATCCAGAGATACTTGTTTCGCTCTTTATGTAATATCTCCTCGTCAATCTTTTTCTGCAATTTGGTATAATCGTATAAAGAGGCTGCCTGAACAACAGCGTTAGCCTGAGTTCCATTTAAGATTTCATCCATTTCCCGCTCACAAAGAATTGAATATTTCCGTATGGAATCAACATTCAGGCGCATTCTATAGACAGACAACAAACCTTGCGCAGTTTCGAATCTAAAGCCATAACGACCTAACTTGCGATAGTAATACTCGGCAGAGTCTATACGATTGATTCCTAAGAAATACATTCCCTTTGCCTTATAATAATGCTCGCGCCCTGTAAGTATATTGTTATTTTTATCAAATAATCCAGATTCTTTCTCATAAATATCCATATAGTAATGCGCTTGCTGATACTGAGCACGTTGCAAACAAACATAAATAAGCGTAGGAAGCATCTGAGCTGCATCTTGGCGCATACCATGTGCTTTATACTGCCAATAGCCTTTCTTTATTTGTTCCACAGCCTTCAATGTATCGCCCAATGCATAATATTCACTAGCAATCAGCTCAAAGCCTTGGATATAACTTGCCATATTGTTGGCTTTTGCAGCATAATAACTATATTTTTTATAACATTCAATTGATTGCTTATGCAAATATTGATAACGATAAATATCAGCCATCTGTCCATAAATACCAAAAAGCACCTTATAGTCACACTCTTTACGCAGGGTATCAGCACACTCTATAGCTTTTTTATAGCTCATCATTGCCTTTGGCGCATCCTTTTGGTCACGAAATACGCAACCCATCAGATAATAAGCTTGCATTTTCTCATTATCAGTACCCCAACTATCATAATAATCCACCACCTCTTGAAATTTGGTGTCGGCAGACAACTGCAAGTAAAGTTTGTTCTGTGCCTTCGCCATCAGCATTCGGCATTTCATCGCTACCTTGCGAGAAGCGTCCGGTACCTCCAATGAATCAAAACGGCACAAACTATCATAGGCTGCTTGAGGATGTGCTTCCATCAAGCTGTCTATAACCTGTAATCTCTGCATTTGTACCCGATTTTCGGTACACCCTACTAATATATATAATAAGGTGAAGAACACGGAATATCTCAACAACACGAATTCTCTTCTCTTCATTTTTATCATTTTTACTCTCTAAAATACCATTCATCAAATAAACAAATCATCCAGAGTTACTGAAGCCCTGAATATATCGGAGTATTCATTACTCACCAGTTCTGAATTTCCCACATACGTAAGGAGGAATGTCTTGGTAGGGTTCTTTTCTTCCAAAGCCTGCAAACGGCTATTCAGCACCTGAGCATAGCCCTTGGTAACGGCATAAGGAGCCTTATAAAATTTCATCTCACAAACATTCACTGCATCATCAGCCCTGTCTATCAGCAAGTCAATCTGCATGCCATCAGCCTCCTCGCTTCCTTTCACTATAAGCGAAGATTCCTGCGAAGACACAGCACCAATATGAAGAGCATATTTTATCTGTGAAATATGCTGCAAACAAACCTCCTCGAAAGCAATGCCACGCCATGAGGCAACATCGCTTTCCTTCAAATGCTGCTGCCAGTAATCAGTTTGATTTACAGCCTTCTTCTCCTTAAAATGAAGCCAGAACCAGCAAAAGGAATCAATAAGCTTATAATACTCCTCTCGCTGACTGAAACCGAAAGGAGTATATTTCACCACAAAATCACTACCCATCAAGGCTTTCAACATCTTGGTAAAATCACCATTCGGATTCATACCGATATGTTCTGCTATCTCCTTACGAGTGAAACCAGCATGCCTGGTACCCAAAAAGCGGATAATCTTCATACAGTCTTCGGCATGATCAAACACAGAATTGAAAAGCCTGTCAAACTCATCCCCTAACTTCGCATTGCGGACAAAGAACAAGGCATCTATGTTCTGAGCCAGACTATAGGAAGGATTAAAGAAATTCATATAGAAAGGAATTCCGCCCATAATCATATAAGCCTGCGTAATATTATAACGGGACATTCTGATGCCACGACTCTGATAAAACTCCTCGCATTCTTTCAATGAAAACGGCGACAGTTTGATTTCGCCTGTCAAACGGCCATATAATCCTCCTTTATTATTGATTAGATTATCAAGCATCCAGGAGGTGGCAGAACCACAGACTACGAGCAACAGATTGTGGCGCATATTGCCCCAACCATTCCAGAATGCCTCTAATGCCGTAAGAAAACCAGAACGTGCCGTATCCATCCATGGCAATTCATCAATAAACACCACCTGTCGGGACCCATTATCGCAAGTTTCCAAAAAACGTTCCAGCAAAAAGAAAGCCTCCATCCACGACTTAGGTTGTGCAATATCCTCCATACCATGACGAAGAAGCGAGAAATAGAAATTCTGCAACTGGTCTTTCAAGGTTACCTTCCGACGACGGTCGTAAGGCGACAATCCTGTATGATGAAACACCATATCATCGTGAAACACCTCATCAATCAAGAATGTTTTACCGACACGGCGACGCCCATACACAGCCACAAACTCAGCCCTACCACTTTCGTAGCAACGCTTCAGTTCTGCTATTTCCTTTTTTCTACCTATTATTTCACACATAATCATACCCAATTAGTTGCTGCAAATATACTACAAAATTTCGGAAACAGCGAAAGGAAATAGCGTTTATTTCGCTACGAAACCGTTTTTTTGCCGTTCGTAGCGGAATAAACACTATTTTAACTCCATTTTAACACTTCAGTTCCTTACTCATAGAGTATTTAGAGCCTACTTGATTTGTTTACAAACCTAAGCCGTTCCAGTTTGGCCTTTGCTTGAATATCAAGAAACTGGGCGTTTGCCTATATAATAGTAGGTAACAATCTGGAAACGAGCGAACTTAATTTAGAACTTTTTGCGTTAAATTTTCTATCTTATAAACAGATTTCTCTGAAAACATTTGGAGAATTCAAATTAAAAGCGTATCTTTGCAGCACTAGAATCCGCCACGCTTCCCATAGAACAGCGTACCAGGGCGGAACTTTTTGTTTATATGCGTATGGAATATATTAATCCACCACTTGGTACAGCAACCCTTTTAGCCAATCTTCAAAATGAGGGATTGGTGATTATGGATGAGAGAAAAGCATTTGCTTTCCTTGAGAATGTCAGCTACTTTAGATTTGCAGCATATTTGCGTCCTTTCAAGGCATTGGATAAGCATGGCTATAAGGAAAATGCTACCTTTGAGAAGGCTGTGAGACTTTATGAGTTTGATGCCAAACTTAGAACCCTACTGTTTTCCGCTATCCAAAAGATTGAGATTTCTTTGCGGGCAAAGGTTATCAACCAGTTTTCTTTGAATTATGGAGCTTTTTGGTTTATCAATCCCGATTTAGCTGTTGACAAGCATAAGTATGCAGAGAATCTTTCCTCTTTGGATAGGGAACTGCAGCGTTCCAAGGATGATTTTATCAAAGAGCATTATGTAAAGTATGGCAAGGAAGATTTTCCACCAGCTTGGAAACTAATAGATTTGACATCGTTTGGCTGCTTGACAAAATTGTATTTCAATTTCGCCAATGGTGCTGCCAAAAAGAAAATAGCTCGTTCCTATAACGTTCCTCAGCAAGAAATACTTGAAAGTTGGATGAAATCCATCAATGCGCTTCGCAACTGTTGTGCCCATCACGGGCGTGTATGGAATCGTGTGATGCCTGTAATGCCCCAACTTCCGATGAAATTAAAACAAGCATGGATAATGAATAAGCCAGAAGTTGCTAATCGACTATATTCCGTTCTTTGCTGCTTGTTATATTGGCTCAATGCCATTGATCCACGAAATGAATTATGTGCTAAGTTCAAGGACTTATTGTCACAATATCCAGAAGTCGACACGAATGCCATGGGATTTCCTAAGCATTGGCAAGATGAGCCATTGTGGAGATAGCAGTTTGGTATTCGGACTAACTTATCCGAATACCTGCTGCCATAAAGTTTTGTTGCTAATGATGATTCTTACATCTGCTTACATATACTTTTGTAATACAGACTCTCTGCTATTCCCTTGTGTATGAATCGTAGCTGTTGCCACAAAATAGTTGCCATCTTCCTTATGTACAAGCTTGGTACTAGGCTGCTTTAGAGCTTTATGTTAAAAAAAGTAAGTCATAGTTTTCTCCCTCACAACTCATGGTTTCTTTCATCATAACTCATAGGTTTCTTTCCAGCATCTCATAGGTTTCGGCACCATATCCCATGGTTTTCAAGCAAAAAAGGGCTAAAAAAACAACACGGACAAATTGAATTTGTCCGGACAAATTATCCACAGTCTTATAAATTACTTATTTTCAACAACTTACAAGCTACCGAACAAATGAGCCGGACAAATTCAATTTGTCCGTGTTTTAAAAATAAAGCGTAAGCGTCTCCACTTGCCGATGTTCCCGAAATTACGTCACGACGTAACATCTGAGGCGTCACGACGTAGCAATCGACGCGTCACGACGTAGCGACAGATACGTCGCGACGTTATTCCAGCGTCAGCCATCCATCTTCTGTCCAGTTGATTTTCTTCTGAACCAGGATGCTGGCGCCATTCTTGGCTACACTGTAACCATGACAGAAGAAGTAATCACCATCAGGGAAGGAGTAGGCAGAACAATGGCCCATCGCCTCATATTCTTTCTTATCGCCTTCCAGAATCAGCGTACCTCCGCCATTGCGCATGTCTCTGCCTGCCTTATCCAAATAAGGACCAGCCACCTTCTTGCTTCTGCCCACGGCAACACGATAGTTACTCTTGATGCCACGGCAGCAGTAATCCCAGCTCACGAAGAGATAGTAATAACCACCATGCTTCATGATGAAAGGAGCCTCGATGGCATTGGTACCGGCAAACTTGGAGGTAGGATTCGGCTCTGCAGAAGTATCGCCTACGGCATGACGGCGGGCGATGGTCTGAGGCTTGGCGCCCTTCTTGACATGCATCGTCTTCTTATCCAACTTGATCATTTGGATGCCATCCCAGAAAGAGCCCCAGGTAAGCCAAGGGTTTCCCTTCTCATCAACAATGAAATTCGGATCGATGGCATTCCAGTTGTCTCTATCGCCCTTGGAGGCGACGAGGCAGCCCTCATCCTTCCAGCCATTCTTGTCAGATAAGGAAGTATTGCTCAGCAAGCCGATGGCAGATGTGTTCTTACCAAAGGTGGAACAGGAATAAGCCAGATACCACTTGTTCTTGAAGCGGATGACATCCGGAGCCCAGATATGCGTGGTAAAACCCGGCACACTATCATGCGTCCAT
>OGDJ01000632.1_pt1 | contig 19360 bp, 13 predicted proteins | sample 1570401 | NCBI WGS metagenome assembly OGDJ01 (sample SAMEA2582185, study PRJEB24529) | metagenome | biome: Human gut stool | place: China | collected 2011
TTGCCGCCCTTGCCTCTGGGCCGGACGGTGTAGGTGCCGTCGCCGTGGATGGTCACATCGGCGGCCTCGGCTCTGCGGGCCGAACGCTGGACCGCAATGCGGCCCTCAGCGGGAACCAGCAGGGGGATGAGGTCTTCGCGGTGGGTCATTTTCAGCGCCTTGATGACCTTTTCGGCGTTGCGGGGCTCATAATACTGGAGCAGGGCGCGCTGAAGTGCCTTGCCCTCAGCGGTCTTTTCCACAAACACCGGCTTCAAAGTGTAGGGGTCGAGGCCGGTGTAGAACATACAGGTGCTCACGGTGCCGGGCGTGGGATAAAAATCCTGCACCTGCTCGGGGCGCATATGGTTCTTGTAGAGGTATTCGGCCAGATAGACGGCATCCTTGAGAGTGCTGCCCGGGTGGCTGGACATGAGATACGGCACGAGGTACTGCTTTTTGCCCGCCTTCCTGCTCAGCTCGTAGAACTTATCCTTGAACTTGTTGAAGGTCTCGATCGGCGGCTTGCCCATGTAGGCGAGGGTGTTGGGGGCGCAGTGCTCCGGCGCGACTTTCAGCTGGCCGGAAACGTGGTACTCCACCAGCTCCTTAAAGAAAGTGTCATCGGGGTCGGCCATCAGGTAATCGAAGCGGATGCCGCTGCGGATGAACACCTTCTTGACGCCGGGCAACTCCCGGACGCGGCGGAGGATTTTCAGGTAATCGCTGTGGTCCACGATCATGTGGGAACAGGTGGTGGGGGCGAGGCAGTGCTTGCCGCCGTTGCACATACCCCGCAGCATCTGCTCGCGGCAGGATGGGAAACGGAAGTTGGCGGTGGGGCCGCCGATGTCGTGGATGTAGCCCTTGAAATCCGGCTCGTGGGTCATCCGCTCTGCTTCGGCCACGATGCTGTCGGCGCTGCGGCTGGTGACGCGTCGGCCCTGATGCAGCTGGATGGCGCAGAAGTTACAGCCGCCGAAGCAGCCGCGGTTCTGGATGATGGAGAACTGCACCTCGCGGATGGCAGGCACACCGCCCATGGCCTCGTAGATGGGGTGGTAGCGGCGGGTGTAAGGCAGGGCGTAGACCTTATCCAGCTCCCAGCGGACGAGGGGCTTTGCGGGGATGTTCTGCACGAGGTACTTCTCGCTCTGCTTCTGGACGATGATATTGCCGCTGACAACGTCCTGATTGTCCATCTGGATGCGGCAGGCTTTCGCATAGGCCACCTTATCGGAGGCGACCTTCTTGAAGCCCGCGCACTCCACATACCGCTCGGGCAGGTGATCGAAGTCGGTCATGTAGCAGGTGCCGTCCACATCGGTGATGCTCTCCACCGGCTCCCCTGCCGCCAGACGGCGAGCAATTTCCACGGTCTGGTGTTCCCCCATGCCGAAGCTGATGATGTCCGCGCCAGAGTCCTCGGCGATGCTGGGCAGGACGGTGTCCAGCCAGTAGTCGTAGTGGGCAAAACGGCGGAGCGATGCTTCCAGACCGCCCAGAATGACGGGCAGGTCAGGGTATGCCTGCTTGGCAAGTCTGGTGTAGACGGTGGCGCTGCGGTCGGGCCGTGCGCCGCCCTTGCCGCCGGGCGAATACTCGTCCTCCGCGCGGGGGATCTTTGCGACGGAATAGTGACTCACCATGCTGTCCACATTGCCGCCGCCGATGAAGAAGCCGTACTTCGGCTTTCCGAACCGCTTGAAGTCCTCGCAGTCGGTGTAGCGGGGCTGGGCCAGCACGCCCACCTTGTAGCCCTCGGCTTCCAGCAGGCGGCTGATGATGGCGGTGCCAAAGCTGGGGTGGTCCACATAGGCGTCGCCGCCCACCACCACGAAGTCCAGCTGGTCCCATCCCCGGGCCTCCATGTCGGCCCGGCTGATGGGGAGAAATTCGGTGTAATGTTCCATAGTTATCCTTTTTCTTTCATTATGCCTGCCCTATACAGCAGGACTCTATCGCTTCCGAAATCAAAAATTCTATTCATCCAGCGTGAGCCTGTCCGGTACGCCAGTGGCTTCCCTGGTAGGGGAGCCAGCAAAGCCGTCCGGCTTTGACTGAGAGGTTATTCATCCGGCTGATTCATCTGCATTTCCAGCCACTGCTGGCGGCTGATGAGGACAGCGCGGGGCTTTGCGCCTTCGTAGGGGCCGATGATGCCCTTTTCTTCCATCTCGTCCATGATGCGGGCGGCGCGGGCATAACCCAGCTTGCAGCGGCGCTGCAAAAGGCTGGTGGACGCCTGGCCGGCGTCGATGACCACCTCCACGGCCTGCTTGAGCATCGGGTCACTGCCGCCCTCCTCATCGGAGTCGGCAGAACTGCTGCCCTTCTTGCCGTCCTGGATGGCGTGTTTTTCCATGGCCTCGATCATGGCTTCGTCGTACTGGACGGTGGCGCTCTTCTTGATGAAGTCCAGCACACGGCTGATCTCCTCATCCCGCACAAAGGTACCCTGGATACGGGTGGGCTTGGGTGCGCCCACGGGCATGAAGAGCATATCGCCCATGCCCAGCAGCTTTTCGGCACCGGCACCGTCGAGGATGGTGCGGCTGTCCACCTGACTGGACACGGCGAAGGCGATGCGGCTGGGGATGTTGGCCTTGATGAGGCCGGTGATGACGTCCACGCTGGGGCGCTGGGTCGCCACGATGAGGTGCATACCGGCGGCACGGGCCTTCTGGGCGATGCGGCAGATGGAGTCTTCGACATCCTTGCCGACGACCATCATCAAATCGGCCAGCTCGTCGATGATGATGGCGATATAGGGCATCTTCTCGAGGTTCGGGTCCGTTGCAGCCAGCTTATTGAAGGACTTGATGTCGCGGACGTTGTTCTCCGCAAAGAGGTGGTAGCGGCGCTCCATCTCCTGCACTGCGCTGCCCAGTGCGCCGGCCGCCTTGCGGGGCTCGGTGACGACGGGCATCAGCAGGTGGGGGATGCCGTTGTACTCAGCCAGCTCGACGACCTTGGGGTCAATGAGCAGGAGCTTGACGTCCTCGGGGCTGGAGCGGAACAGCAGGCTCATGATGATGCTGTTGACACAGACCGATTTACCGCTGCCGGTGCTGCCCGCGATGAGCAGATGGGGCATCTTGCACAGGTCGGCCACCTGGGCCACACCGGCGATGTCCTTGCCCAGCGCAATGCCCATCGGCGAGGTCATCCGCAAAAAGCTCTGGCTCTCGAAGACGCTGCGGATGTAGACCGGCGTCTTCTTATGGTTCGGCACCTCGATGCCCACGGCAGGCTTGCCGGGGATGGGAGCCTCCATGCGGACATCGGCCACCGCCAGGTTCAGGGCGATGTCATCCGCCAGCGAAGTGATGCGGCTTATCTTGACGCCCGCCATGGGCTGGACTTCATACCGGGTGACCGACGGGCCGCGGGAAATATCCAGCACACGGGTGCGGACGCCGAAACTTTCCAGCGTGTCCACCAGCTTCTGGGCGTTGGCTTTCAGCTCGTCTTCTGCTCCGGAGTCGCTTTCCTCCGGGGCGCGCTCGAACAGCTCGATGGACGGGTACTGATACTGGAAGCTCTCCTCCGTCTCCGCCTCTTCGGCGGGGGCATTCGCGGCCTGCTCCTCGGAGACAGCAGGCTTTTCCATGGCGGCTGCCACCAGCGTATTAAGGTCTTTTTCCTCCACCGGGTCGCTGGTGATGCTGATCCAGCCGTCCTCATCCGGCTCAGAGCGGAACGCCACAGCATTCTCGGCGCTGACCGGCTGCGGGGCCGGTTCCGGAGTCGGGGTCAGATCATAGAGCGGGATGCCGAAGGAGAGCGGCGGCTCAGGCGCGGGCTGCTGTTCCGGCTCTTCTGCCGGGGCTGCGGGCGCAACGGTAGGCGTCACCGTCGGCTCGGGCTGGGCCGTGAAGAAGTCCTCAGCGGCAGTATCCACAGCGTCCGGGACGATGGGCGTCACGGTGGCGCGGATGGGCGCACGGCGGAGCGGATCCATGCCGAAGGTGCCGCCGGGGCCGAGGATGATGGGCTCGATAGGCTCACTGCCGCCCTCGGTGACGGTGGTATGGTCAGGGCCTAAATCAATATCAAAGGGCGCACGGGGCCGGGACTTTTCCACCTGTACGGGAGCAGGCTCGGGCTGAGGCGGGGTCTGCACTTCCGGTGCGGGCGCAGGGGCAGGCTCTGCCTGTTCGCCGCCCTGCATCACCTGATGGCCCCAGTGGAAGACGCCAGCCAGCCAGCCGGGAGGCTGGATATGGAAGGCGGGCGCGGCAGGCTCTTCGCCGCCGTAGTGGTCCTCGCCTTCGCCCACTTCGTCTTCCGGCAGGTCGTCGTCATAGTCCTCATATTCCTCTGCCGCGGCCTCCTCGGCGGCGCGTTCTGCCAGACGCTCGGCCCGGCGAGCGGCATTCTGCTCGTGGACGGCAAGGCCCTTTTCGTGGACGCTGCCGCCCACATTGCAGAGCCACTGCCAGCACTCGGCGGGCGTAACGTCGAAAATGTACAGGCTGGCGCAGGCCGCCAGCGCCGCCATGACCAGATTGGCGGCGGGTCTGCCGCAAAGCAGCAGGAGCGTCCCGCCCAGCACAGCGCCCAGCGCACCGCCCGAGAGCCATGCGCTCATACCATTATGATAACAGGCAGCGGTCATCTGCGCGGCGGTCTGGTCGGTGGGGATGTCAGAAAAGACGATGACCGTGCCGCTGGCGAAGATGAGCCCCAGCGCAAGCTTGGCGATATGGGGCAGCAGGTCTTCGCCCCGGGTGTAGAGGATAGCCAGATAGCACAGCGCTGCGCCCAGCACGAAGCTTCCGCAGCCGAACACGCCGAACAGGACATCGTGCATCGTGCGCCAGGCCGAACTGCCCGGCACGAAAGCCAGCGCCATGAGCACCAGCCCCGCAAACAGGGTGATAAGCCCCGCAGGCATCCGGTCCTGTGTCCGGTTCTTGCGGCGCGAGGCTGTGCTGCGCCCGGAGGTCTTGCGTTTTCTCTTTGCCATGTTTCCTAAAACCCGTTCCTTATTTTATATAATGAAGCAGGGCGCGCTCAGGGCGGCTCTGTCGGTGACGATGGAAGATTTTCGATACTACTCGATTCTTTCATTGTACCACGGGAAAAGTCAAATGGCAATTTATTTCCCCTCGATTTCTCGGTAGAGCCATGCCAGCGCATCCGACAGCCCGCCCAGCTCGTCGATGAGCTTTTCCCGCACGGCTTTTCGGCCATCCAGCACGGTACCCACGTCCATGACCAGCTCGCCCGTGCGCATCATCAGCTCAGTATAACGCTTCTCCGAGATGCCGCTGTGGGACGCCACGAAGCCGGTGATGCGCTCCTGCATCTGCTCGAACCAGCGCATAGTCTGCGGCACGCCCAGTATCATGCCGGAATGGCGGACGGGGTGGACCGTCATGGTGGCAGTAGGCACGATGAAGCTCCGCTGGGCGCTGACGGCCAGCGGGATGCCGATGGAGTGGCCGCCGCCCAGCACCACCGCCGCACTGGGCTTGGAGATGCTGGCGATGAGCTCCGCCAGCGCAAGCCCCGCCTCCACATCCCCGCCCACCGTATTGAGCAGGACCAGCAGGCCCTCGATGGCGGGGTCTTCCTGCACGGCCACCAGCTGGGGGATGACGTGCTCATACTTGGTGGTCTTCTGTCCCTGGGGCGCTTCCACATGGCCCTCCACCTGCCCGATGACAGTCAGGCAGTGGATGGCGTGAGCTCCCCGGGTGCAGTAAACGCTGCCCATATCCTCGATCTGCTCTTTTTCCAGCCGCTGCTGCTCCACGGGGATGTTCTTCTCTTCCTGTGACATTCTGCGCATCCTCCTTTTTGCTTCATTTCAGCTTGTCCGGCATTCCTGCCGGTTATACTTCGGTAAAGATTTCTTTTCTTTCTCAAAAAAATGTGCCAAATGGTTTGACATTCTGTCTTCGCGCTGTATACTTTATACTAGAGATAAGATTGTCAAATATGTATCATTATTGTACAAGAAAGTACAAATCTTTTGCCGGAGCACCCTGCCGCTGCGCACTTCTCCCCGGCAATGCTGCGGATAAAAAGAAAGGAGACCCCCCTATGAACACTCCCGGCAAAGCTTCTCTGCCCGTCATCAAGCGCCTGCCCAAATACTATCGCTACCTGCGCACCCTGAAGAACGACGGCATCACCAGCATCTCGTCCCGTGAGCTGGCCGCCCAGATGGGTACCACTGCCTCTCAGGTTCGGCAGGACTTCAACTGCATCGGCGACGTGAATGGCCGTCAGGGCATCGGCTACTCGGTAGAAAACCTGCTGAGCATCCTTGAGCATCTGCTCTTTGGCAACGGCGACCTCCTGCCCACCATCCTCATCGGCTGCGGCCGTCTGGGCAAGGCTGTGAGCCGCTTCATCACCACCGACACCAACGGCTACAAGCTCATCGCCGCCTTCGACAACGCCCCCGACGAGGTGGGCAAAGAGATCAACGGCATCCAGATCTTACACATTGATGAGCTGGAAGCTTTCTGCGCCGAGCACCACCCCGAGGTGGCTGTGCTCTGTCTGCCCCGCAGCGGCGCAGAGGAGATCAGCGGCCGTCTGGTGGCTCTGGGCATTCAGGGCTTCTGGAACTTCTCCCACTACGATCTGTCTGTCTCCTACCCCGACGTGGTGGTGGAGAACGTCCACCTCGGCGACAGCCTGATGAGCCTGGGCTACCGGCTGCGCAATCAGGACTGAGCACATACTATCAATAATACAGGCCCTCTCCGTCAGGCTTTGGCTGAGAGAGTCCTTTCATGAGGAGACTTTTTCGACATGGCAAAGCTTTATTTCCGTTACGGCGCAATGAACAGCGGCAAGAGCACCGCGCTGATGCAGGTGGCCCACAACTACGAGGAGCAGGGGATGCGGGTGCTCATCCTCAAGCCGAAGGTGGACACCAAGGGCAGCGGCGACCTCGTGAGCCGTCTGGGCATCCGCCGCCCCGCCGACCTGCTGGTGCCGCCGGACATGGACCTGGTGGAGGCCGTCCGGGTCGCCAGCAGCGAGGGCCGGCCTCTGGCCTGTGTGCTCTGTGACGAGAGCCAGTTCCTCACCGCAGAGCAGGCCGAACAGCTGTTCATGGTGACGGTAGAGCTGAACATCCCCGTCATCTGCTACGGCCTGCGCTCCGACTTCTCCCTCAAGGGCTTCCCCGGCTCCACCCGGCTTCTGGAGCTGGCCCACACCATCGAGGAGATGAAGACCATCTGCACCTGCGGCCGCAAGGCCACCTGCAACTGCCGCAAGGTCAACGGCCGCTTCGTCTTTGAGGGCGAACAAGTAGCCATCGACCTTGAGAACGACGTCCAGTACGTCAGCATGTGTCCCCAGTGCTATTTCCGGGAGCGCAGCGCCTTCTACGCCGCCCGCCGGTGACTCTTTTTCCTGATTTTATGCCGTCCGCACGCCGGACGGCATTTTTGTATCTTTTCTGCATCCGTGATATATCAGTCGGGGCCTGATTCGCGCGTTTTTTGCACTATTGATATATCAGCTCAGGGCCGGAACTTTCTGTTATCGTCGCTTTTGATGTATACAACGCTCTTTCAACAAATTCTGCCTCGGCTACAAAATTCTTGCAATTCAGGCCAATCTTCTCCTGTTGCATCCCAGTTTTCTATGCAAATCGTTGAAGTATACAAGTTGCACAGTTTTTCGGTCCAAGTTTATTCATTATGGCAATGACGTCAAAAGCGGGCAAAAAATAAGCGCAATATTTGTACGTTTTCTGCCGCTATCACTACAATTTGCATCTTTCTTTTTTTTCTGCCCTTTGGTATTATATTTGTATACAACGGATGCTTTGCAGAGGCGTCCGTGCAAGAAGATGTTTTCTACATAGGAGGAGAACGAAAATGAGCAAGGCAATTTCTCGTCGTGACTTTCTGAAGGTCTCTGGCGCTGTGGGTGCTGCCGGCCTGTTGGCCGCCTGCGGCGGCTCCAGCAATGCTGGTTCTACCGCCACTTCCACTGCCGCTTCTTCCGCAGCAGCTTCTGTGGCTGGTCTGTCTTCTGACCCCGTCACCCTGACCATGAGCTGGTGGGGCGGCGAGTCCCGTCACAACGCTTACCAGGAGGCCATCAAGGCTTTCTCTGCTGAGCACAGCAGCATCACCGTCAACCCCACCTTCGCTGCATGGTCCGGCTGGGAGGACACCATGTCCACCAAGTTCGCTGGCGGCGTCGCTGAGGATGTCTGCCAGATCAACTGGAACTGGCTGTACAACTACTCCAAGAACGGCCAGACCTTCATCGACCTGAACAGCGTCTCCGAGTACCTCGACCTGACTCAGTGGGATGAGGCCAAGCTGGCTGCCTGCAACGTGGCCAACGCCCAGCAGTGCGTGCCTGTCTCCATGACCGGCCGTATCTTCTACTGGAACAAGACCACCTTCGACAAGGCCGGCATCTCCTTCCCCACCACTCTGGACGAGCTGATGGCTGCCGGCAAGACCTTCCAGGAGAAGCTGGGCGATGACTACTATCCCCTGCACCTGGGCGCATACGACCGTATGATCCTGATGGTGTTCTACCTCGAGAGCAAGTACGGCAAGGACTGGGCAGACCCCACCACCTCTACCCTGAACTACGATGCCGACCAGATCGCTGAGGGCATCGACTTCATCAAGAGCCTGGTCGAGGGCCACGTCATCATGAGCCTGCCCACCTACTATGGCTCCAACGGCGACAACGCCGCTCACCAGTCCACCGAGTGGATCACCGGCAAGCTGGCCGGCTGCTTCGAGTGGGACTCCTCCGCTACCAAGTACGCTGACGCTCTGGACGAGGAGAACAAGGCTGGCTTCACCGTCGGCGAGGAGATCAAGTTCGGCGATTACAACGGCGGCTTCTCCAAGGTCTCCATGGGTCTGGCCATCACCAAGACCTGCGAGCATCCCGCAGAGGCAGCTACCCTCATCAACTTCCTGCTGAACGAGGAGAAGGGCGCTTCCATCATGGGTTCTGAGTGCGGCATCCCCGCCTCCAAGGCTGGTCTGGCTGCTGCTCAGAGCGCCGGCGCTGTCAAGGAGCTGGTCGCTGAGGCAAACGGCAAGGTCATGGCCTTCGTTTCCAACCAGCTGGACCCCCTGTTCGAGTCCAACGACCTGAAGGCTACCGGCACCGGCATCTATCAGGAAGTGTTCGACACTCTGGATTACGACAATGTTTCCGGCGCTGACCTGGTCGATACCCTGCTGGACGGCATGGAGTCTGTCGGCTACACCGTCTAATTTCCGCCTCACGGACTTTTTGCGGCCCGCACACGCGCGGTGTTGACACGGGCCGCCCCGCATAAAGGAGTCTTGCAAGGGGCATTCCTTCCACCTACGGACGGATGCCCCTTTTTTGCAAGACGGTGATGACATTTTTTTGACAAAAATGTGTCCAAACTATTGTGCGGCGTACGAGACATATCCTTATAAAAGGAGGATTCCCGGATGAAAGAAAGCAAAGCGCCCTCTCTCGGGCGTACCCCGGCCCAGAAGTTTTTTGACAAATGGCAGGGCCTGTTCTACCTGATCCCCTGGATCATCGGCTTCGTCGTCTTCAAGGCCATCCCGTTCGGCCAGTCTCTGTACTACAGCTTTACGGATATGGACTTCTTCAACGGCATCCATCAGTATGGCATCATGAACTATGTGGACGCCTTCTCCACTCCCAAGATCACCAAGGCGCTCATCACCACCTTCAAGTACAGCTTCATCACTGTGCCTCTGAAGCTGGTCTTCGCACTGTTCATCGCCTACATCCTGAACTTCAAGATCGCCTGCGTGAACGTGTTCCGCACCGTCTACTACATCCCCTCCATCCTCGGCGGCTCTGTTGCTATCGCCGTGCTGTGGAAGGCCGTGTTCCGTGATGACGGTCTGGTCAACACCCTCATCCGTATGCTGACCTTCGGCCACTTCCAGGGTCCCTCCTGGCTGAGCGACCCCAGCTACGCACTGTGGATCATCTGCTTCCTGCGTATCTGGCAGTTCGGCTCCGCCATGGTGCTGTTCCTCGCCGCTCTGAAGGGCGTGCCGGCCGACCTGTACGAGGCCGCCACCATCGACGGCGCAGGCAAGTGGCGTCAGTTCTTCTCCATCACCGTCCCGATGATCACCCCCATCATCTTCTACAACCTGGTCACTCAGATCTGCCAGGCTTTCCAGGAGTTCAATGGCCCGTTCATCATCACCAACGGCGGTCCCCGCGGTTCCACCACCCTCATCTCCATTCTGGTCTACAACTACGCATTCAAGTCCAACCAGATGGGCATGGCTTCCGCACTGGCATGGATCATGTTCGTCATCGTCTGCGTCCTGACGATCATCGCCTTCACCAGCCAGAAGAAGTGGGTCTACTACTCGGATGAAAGGTAAGGTGTGACAGTATGGGAATGAAAGCTTCTAACGCCATCGCGACGTTTTTCAAGTACTTCGTCCTGATCCTGGTGGGCCTCATCATGATCTATCCCCTGCTGTGGATGATCAGCGCCACCTTTAAGGACAACAGCGAGATCTTTGCAGGCATCGGCCTGTGGATCAAGAACCCCACTCTGGAGGGCTACAAGAACGCGCTGAACAACTTCGGCGGTTCCATCAACATCCTGCAGGCCATGCTGAACACTTACAGCTACGTCCTGCCCAAGGTCATCTGCACCGTGGTCTCCTCCTGCATTGCAGCTTACGGCTTTGGCCGCTTCGACTTCCCGGGCCGGAAGATCCTGTTCAGCATCATGCTGGCCACCCTGTTCCTGCCTCAGGTCGTCCTGAACGTGCCTCAGTTCCTGCTGTACACCAAGTTCGGCTGGGTCAACAGCCCGTTCTATCTGGCCATCTGGGTCCACTGCGCATTCGCAACTGAGACCTACTTCGTCTACCAGCTGGTGCAGTTCATGCGCAACGTCCCCCGCGACCTGGACGAGGCAGCCGCCATCGACGGCTGCTCCTCCTTCCAGACCCTGTACAAGGTCATCGTCCCGATGCTGATGCCCGCTCTGGTGTCCTGCGCACTGTTCCAGTTCATGTGGAGCTGCAACGACTTCATGGGCCCCCTGCTTTACGTCCAGACCCCTGCCAAGTACCCCATGTCCCTGTTCGTCAAGCTGTCCATGGACGGTGATACGGGCTTTGCCTGGAACCGTATTCTGGCCCTGTCCCTGATCTCTATCCTGCCGCAGCTCATCGTGTTCTTCTGCGCACAGGATCAGTTCGTCGAAGGTATCTCCGCCGGTGCTGTCAAGGGCTAAGCTGAAGTCCCCGCCGTTCGGATAATCCCGACAAACATGAATGCCCCCTGTGCCTCTTCCCGTAGAGAGGACGCAGGGGGCATTTTTTGCGGAGGTATCAACCTCTCAGTCTCGCTATCGCTCGACAGCTCCCCTACCGAGGGGAGCCTCTGGCGAAGAGGTGAAGCTTTATGAAATGCCAAGGCCTCTCCTCGATAGGAGAGGTGGCACGCCGTCAGGCGTGACGGAGAGGTTTATTTCCTACTTTTTCTATATTGCAGCGGCCCGACGCCCATCGTCTCCCGGAAGACGCGGCGGAAGTGGGCCGCAGAGGCGAAACCGGTCTGCTCGGCCACGCTGCCGATGCTCAGCTCTGTCGTTTCCAGAAGCTTCTGTGCCGCCTCGATGCGGCGGGCGTTGATGTAGTCCACGATGGACTGCCCCGTCACCCGCCGGAACAGCCGGCTCAGATAGTAGGGCGAGATGTAGAACCGCGCTGCCACCTCGGTGAGGGAAAGCTTCTGCTGGTAGTTTGCCGCAAGGTAGGCGCATATCTGCTCCACCGTCTCGTTGCGGGGGCGGGCGTCGGCGGCGCTCTGCGCCCGGTGCTCCTGCTCAACATAGTGGAGCGTCAGTGCCAGATACAGCCCGCCGGGATACTCCGGCTCGCCCATGGCGCCCCGCATCATCTCCAGCAGCGTCCGCAGACGGCTGGCCCACTGGACGCTGCCGTAAAGGGCCATCTGGCTGCCCGGTGCAAAAAGGCGGAGGAAATCTTCGCCGGTGGCGTTCTTCATCTCGTGGAGCACTGCCAGCGGGAACTCGCACCCCAGCATTTCCGGCTGGGTGTGGCCTGCCTGCGATACCACCCACGCCCCCGGCCCCAGCAGCAATGCGCAGCCGGGGCTGACCAGGAGCGACATGTCCCCGCACTGGACCGTGCAGCTGCCGCCTGAAAACAGAACGATATGGCACATCTCGGCAGGCAGCTCGAGCCGCCCGCCGGACAGCTTGAGCGCTCCCGCCGTGATCTTCGCGTTGAGTTTTTCCCGTTCGGCGCGCATCTGCCCTTCCCCCTTCTTGCTATGCCTGCCCCGCCGGGGCAGTGCTCTGATATTCTTATCCCCAGTGTACCATGCCCGTCCTCTGCGGGCAAGCCGCAAATCTACGCAAATAACTCAGGAGGCTGTAAAAATGAATCTGTCTCTCATCCGTTCTATGACCCGCAGCGCCGTCTTCGAGCTGGAAAATGGCAAATGCTTCCGCCCGGAGCACCCCTTCGCCGTAGCTCTGAACGGCAAGACCATTTACGAAAGCTGCAACACCAACGTGTTCTCTCTCTTCTCCCTGACTCCGTCCACCACCTACACCGTGGAGGTAGACACCGAGGGTGAGCACCTGAAACTGGATTTCACCACCGAGGCCGAGAGCTTCTTTGTGGACGCATCCCGCTACGGCCTCGTCGCCGATGGCGAGACCGACAACACCGGCAGGCTGCAGGCCGCTCTTTCCACCTGCCCCAGGGGCGGCACGGTATATGTCCCCGCTGGCCGCTACCGCACCGCCAGCCTCTTCATGAAGAGCTGTACCACCCTCTACCTCGAGAAGGGCGCTGTGCTGCTGGGCGACAATGACCGCACCCACTACCCCATCCTGCCCGGCGTCATCCCCAGCGAGAACGAAGTGGACGAATACTACCTCACCGGCTGGGAGGGCAACCCGCTGAACAGCTTTGCGGGCCTGCTGAACATCACCCAGGTGCATGACGTCGTCGTCACCGGCGAAGGCACACTGGACTGCGACGCCCAGAACGGCGACTGGTGGGTCGACCCCAAGGTCAAGCGCATCGCATGGCGTCCCCGCGCCGTGGCGATGGTGGACAGCGAGAACGTCTGCCTCCACGGCATCACCGTGCAGAACAGCTACTCCTGGACCATCCACCCCATCTTCGTCAAACACCTCGACCTGCTGAACTTCAACATCAACAACCCCTACAACGCCCCCAACACCGACGGCATCGACCCCGAAAGCTGCGAGTACATCCGCATCATCGGCGTGAACATCCACGTCGGTGACGACTGCATCGCCATGAAGGCCAGCAAGGTCTTCCTCGGCATGAAGCTCAAGAAGAGTTGCGAGCACACCGTCATCCGCAACTGCCTGCTGGACAAGGGCCACGGCGGCATCGTCATCGGCAGCGAGATGAGCGGCGGCGTCAAGGACATGGTGGTCACCCAGTGCCTCATGGACCACACCGACCGCGGCCTCCGCGTCAAGACCCGCCGCGGCCGCGGCAACACCGCCGTCATCGACGGTCTGGTGTTCCGCAACGTGGAGATGCGGGGCGTCAAGGCTCCCTTCGTCATCAATATGTTCTACTTCTGCGACCCGGACGGCCACGGCCCCTATGTCCAGTGCCGCGAGGCTCTGCCCGTGGACGAGTACACCCCGAAGCTCGGCACCCTGACCATGGAAGACATCGTGGCCACCGACGCACAGTTTGCGGGCTGCTACTTTGACGGCCTGCCCGAGCAGCCCATCGAGGGCGTCTCCATGAAGAACGTCACCATCACCTTCGACCCCGACGCAAAGGAGGGTCAGGCTGCCATGGCCGACAACCGCCCGCTGGTCAAGAAGCTGGCCATCTACGCCGAGAACGTCAAGAACATCGAGCTGCACAACGTCAAGATCGAGGGCTACGAGGGCGAGCGCCTGCGCTTCGCCAACGTCGGCCATTTTGAGGAGGACTAAGCCATGACTCATGAAGAGATTTTGTCCATGCTGGGCGATTATGTAGACTACCTCATCGCCAATTCCAGCGCCGAGGCCCCCATGTGGAACATCGAGAAGGTTCGCAGCGGCAAGCCCAACAAGTGGAACTACATCGACGGCTGCATGATCACCGCCTGCCTGAGCCTGTATAAGACTACCGGCGACGAAAAGTATCTGAAATTTTCCAAGGATTTCATCGACTGGTTCGTGCAGGAAGACGGCTCCATCAAGACCTACGACCCGAAGGAGCACAACCTCGACAACGTGAATCAGGGCAAAAACCTGTTCATCCTCTACGACATCTTCGGCGACGAGAAGTACCGCAAGGCCATCGACACCATCCGCAGCCAGCTGCTCACCCAGCCCCGCACCAAGGAGGGCAACTTCTGGCACAAGGACATTTATCCGTGGCAGGTCTGGCTGGACGGCACCTACATGGCCCAGCCCTTCTATATGGAGTACGAGACCCGTTACAACAAGATGCAGGGCTGCATCGACAGCTACAAGCAGTTCATGAACATCAAAAAGCACATGCGGGATGAGAAGACCGGCCTGTACTACCACGGCTATGACGAGAGCCGCCAGATGTACTGGGCCGACCCCGTCACCGGCTGCAGCCCCAACTTCTGGCTGCGGGCCATGGGCTGGTTCATGGTGGCGATGGTGGACGTGCTGGAGCGGATGGATGAGCAGCTGTACAACGAGTACCGCGGCATCATGGCGATGTTCAAGCAGACCATTGAGGACGTCCACAAGTTCCAGGACGAGGAGACTGGCATGTTCTGGCAGGTGATGGACCACCCCGGCGTCGAGGGCAACTACCTCGAGACCAGCGGCACGGCCCTCTTCGCCTACGCCGTGCTCAAGGGCGTGCGTCTCGGCTACCTGCCCAAGCGGATGGCCGCATGGGCTGAGAAAGCCTTCTACGGCACCTGTGACAAGTATCTGAGCAAGAACCCGGACGGCAGCCTGCAGCTGGATGGCATCTGCCTCGTGGCCGGCCTCGGCGGCAAGGACCACCGCGACGGCTCGCTGGCTTACTATTTCAGTGAGCCAGTGGTCTGCAACGACGCAAAGGGCGTCGGCCCGCTGGTGCTGGCCTATACCGAGATGATAGCACGGAAGTAAGAAAGACCGTATCGCGCAAGAAAGCGCCCCGGCCCCCTCGTGCAGTGAGGGAGCCGGGGCGCTTTTTGATGCAGAAAAGAGAAGTACAAAGGGGTCTTTATCTCTTTCTGATATGGTTTACCAGATATTTCAACATTTTCCGGACTTCGGGATCTCTGAAATGCACTGCGTTTACAATGACAGATAACCAGAATCAGGTTCATATGGGCCGAAATTATGATTTTAAGCTGGACACTTCTGCCATGCTTGTGTACTGTACTCCCCCAAATGGTTACAAATCTGTAGCCTTCGCGGCACTTGATAATATTTCTGCCAATACACCTGATGAAAGCATGAAGAAAAAACTTTCCACCTTGACCTCTCCTTTCATTTGCCTTGATGGTATGAGCGAAAAAGGTGTTTCTATTGCAGTACTTACACCCGCCTACTACACAGCCGTTTCTACTGCCAAACTGGAACAACGCTCTTTTTGCTCTGCACAAAATCCTGCATCGTTTGGCGTAAAATTGGCGTATGGTGTAGTTTTCGCTGGAAATTCGCAAAAGGAAAAAGCCTGAAACTTCTCGTTTTATCAAGAAGTTTCAGGCTTTATTTTGTTTAAATTGGAAATTTACTGCTCAATCGGCTTCATCGTGGGGACAGGTCAAGGAACACGCATGAAAAGCTTTATATTCCGTTATAAGCCTACTCATGCGGCTTCCTTTTTCCTGCTCCCGTACGTCACCCTACGCAACTCTCCACAACTCACCGGCAATTTGGTGTAAAAGTGGTGTAGTAGTTGGTGTAGTGGATTTCAGACCGAAATGCCCAGTTTACCGTTCAGATTTGCAAAGGAATGGGCTTTGGCCTCCTTGGTGGCTTCCGCGTAAATCTCCATCGTGGTTCTGATGTCCTTGTGTCCCATGATGTCCTGAATGATCTTCAGGTTGGTTTCATTTTCACACAGCCGGGTGCAGAATGTGTGCCGGAGATTATGGCAGGAGAAAGGCGGCAACAGCTGCGGCTTCCGCTTTTCCTTTTCGGCCTTTTCCAGTTCGGCTTCGTTGTATGCCACGCTGATGCGCTTGATGGCGCAGTTGACGGTCTGCGGGTTCTGCGGCTGGCCGAAGCGGTTCAGGAATACGAAGTCCGAGATTCCGTCGATCTCATATTCGCACACCAGTTCCAGCTCCTGCTGGTTGGCGCGTTCCTGCTCCAGTGCCTTCCGCACTTCGGGCAAGATCGGAATTGCCCGCTTGCCTGCGGCAGTTTTGGGCGTGGACATGGTGAAGTAGCAACCACCGACTTCGTGGTCGTGATAGACCAGATTGTGCTGAATGGTAATAAACCCGCTCTCAAAGTCGATGTCACCCCAGCACAGGCCAACCGTTTCCGAGATACGGCATCCGGTTCCCAGCATAAAGGTGAACATCGGAAGCCAGTGCTGGAACTTCGGCGTTTTCTTGATGAAGTTCAGGAACACCTGCTGCTGGGGCAGAGTCAAAGCATGGCGTTTTGGCATCTCATACCGATAGGCATTTTTGACCGCCGTCAAAGCACCATCCGTGGGATTCACACGGATGTATTCATCATCCACCGCCATCGCAAAAACCTGATGCAGAACATTCTGGATAATCGCCAGTGTATCCACTGCCATTTTTCCGTTTCCGATAAGGTCATTGTAGAAGTTACGGATATCCGACTTCCGAACGTCCTTGAGTTTCATCGTGCCAATCTCATCCCGGACAAACCTCTTGTACATATAGTCGTAGTTGGAAGTGGTGTGCTCTTTCAGCCCCACTTTGTTTTTACGCCACAGCTCAAACAAATCATTTACCGTTAGATTTCGCTCCGGGATGCGGATGCCCTCTGCCAAGTCATGCTGGATTTTTTCTTCCTTTTCCCGCAGCCCCTCCAAGGTTGTATCATAGATGGTGTGGCGTTTGCCATTTTTCGCAGTCCAACGGTACATATACAGCCCGTCGCTCTTGCGGTAGACCTCGCCATCCTTCAAAACACGGCCTTTATTATCTTTACGTCTTTGCATATAAACTCTCCTTTTCATTTACAGAATGTTGAAAAGGAGCCTTACGCCATGAGTATACCATGACGCAAGACTCCCTGCAACATCAAACGGTCAATTTTCACACCGCATCAGATCGAGAATGCCTTGTCCAGATATTCGTCCAGCTTACGGCGTTTGATCAGCCGTTTGGTTCCGTTCCAAAGGACGAACTTGCATTCATCGCTATCGGTCATTGACCGCAGTTTATTGATACCGATCCCGGAGTACGCCGCCGCTTCCTCCAAGGTCAGATTACTCTTTTGCCAAATCGGAACTTCTTTCACTTGCACCTCCACTTCCTTGTAACCGGGTGTCTGTGATCGGGCAGGAAATTGCCAGTCCTGCCCCAGACCGTACCCGATTGGGTGTCAAATCTCCGAATACTCTCCCTTCGTTCGAGGCTGTGCGGTGGGTTTGTGCATCTGCTCCGCCTGCAAACGGTTCAGCAGTTGCAGAACGGAATCCCGTGCTTTCTCCTTGACCTGCTCCTTACCTTTCTGCCGGACTTCCGGCTTCAGGAGCTTCTCCTGCAATCGGGCAGCGGTGGTCTGCATGGTCTTGAGGAACTTGTCCAGCACGCTATCCAGATGTTTTGCGGTATACTCCCGTGTGGCCTTGGGAGCCTTGCGCTCCGGCGATAGCACCCACTGTTTCGTGTCCTCGATCATCCGCATATCTTCCTTCCGGGTCTCGGTGCGCACCACATCGGTCACGACCTCCACCGCCTTGTCGTAGGCCGCAGCCGAAACATCTTCCAGCAGGGTCTCCATATCCGAAACTTTCAGGGTCAGTTCGTCCAGCTTGCTCTGCTGGGCGGCAAGCTGCTCCTTCTGCTTGGCAAGGATGAAGTCCTGCTTTTCCAGATATTTGCGGTTGCCGTACTCCGCTTCTTCCTCTAAATCCAGCTCATGCCGCTTGGCAATCTCGAACAGCATCTTCCGGCAGGCTGCATCAAAGGTGATCTTGCGGTTATTTCGGTGACTGAGAGACTTGTTTGGGTCAGGCAGCTCAAAACCCAACGCTTCCAGTGCCTTTTCCTGCTGAGGTGCTACCTCGCCATACTTGTTCTCGCAGTCGAACACATGACGTTCGTAGATATGGGGTGTGCTTTCATCCAGATGCAACGCCCAGTCCAGCACATGAACGTGTTCGCCAAACTTGGTCTTGAACTCCTCAATGAACTCCGTGACGATGTTCAGCAAGTCCTCTGCGGAAGCGTGTTCATCCAGCGTCCCAAGCTGGTAGATAGTCTCCTCCGGGCAGGTCTTGCGACTAGACAGCAGGTCAGGAATGCTGCGGTTTCGTTCGGTGTGCCGGATCTTTGCGTTGCGCTCGTTCTGGTTTTCGACGAAGGCCGTGTAGTGGGTCTCGTAGAATTGCCGTTCCACATCCGAGAAGGTCGCTGCCAGATCATCTGGGTCGGGTGGAGCGAGAGCCGAACGGAAACCGTGGAAGCAGTCCCAGTAGATGTTGCCCTTGGCTCGTTCCGGGTCGATGTGCTCACTGTTGGCAAGGTTGAAACTCCGGTCATTGTGTTTGGGGTTATAGGTGCCATGGGTCCCGGCTCGTCCGTTGTGTCGTGTTAATTTCAGATAGACATCCCTCCGTTTCAACAGCTTGGTGGGGAGAACGCAGCAGCGAAGCTGCTGAATCTGCCGCCTGCGGTGCGCCAGATAATACCCAGTAGGATATGACGCAAAGCATCATATCACTGGGGCAAAGGGCTGCACCCTCTGCACTCCTGCTCCGGGCAAGCTGTCCCGAATGGACAGCTCGTCCGGCTTTTTCAGTTGGCCAAAATGACCAACTGATTTTGGCAAAATGCCAACTTGACACTTTGCAAACATCCCTCTATAAAGGAGAACTTAGGTGTTTTGCTGCGTACGTGCGTACGCAGCAGGCGGCTTTCTTTGTACGCACGTACGCAGCGAAAGACCGAAAACGCACCATATAGGGGGGATTAAAAGCGGGTCATGCCCGCCAGCCGTTTGGCGTAAGGTCGGGCTGCACAAGGGCTTCGATGCCAACAAAGCCCCGGACCCGCCGCCCGGAAGAATTGATGATGTTGTTGGTGGATTCCAGATTATACCTGCGCTGGTTGGCGATCAGCGCATCGCTGAATCCACGGGACTTGATGGCGTTCAGGCTGTTCTCCTCGCACCACATTTTGTAGACCTCATACAGCTCTTTCGAGCTGGTGCAGGCATCCGCCTTCAGGCGGA